>Ga0209056_10003795_pt1 | contig 15993 bp, 15 predicted proteins | sample GraSoiAngelo_114_FD_185876 | JGI IMG/M metagenome (GOLD analysis project Ga0209056, IMG submission 185876) | Grasslands soil microbial communities from the Angelo Coastal Reserve, California, USA - 14_0903_13_40cm (SPAdes) (version 2) | ecosystem: Environmental > Terrestrial > Soil > Grasslands... | reverse complement strand
GGAAAGGCGGAGCCTTCGTGCGGACCAAGCTCAAGAGCCTCAGGACAGGGAACGTCATCGAACGGACCTACCGCTCGGGAGAAAAGCTCCCCACGCCCGATCTCGACGAGCGGGAGATGACCTTTCTCTACGTGGAGGGCGACCAGTACACCTTCATGGACACGACGACCTATGAGCAGTTGACGTTCGACCGGGCGCACCTGGGCGACGGCTGGGACCTCCTCAAGGAGAACATGACCGTCACGCTGCTGCTCCATAAAGGGACGCCGATTGGGATGGAGCTGCCGGTGTTTGTCGAGCTCAAGATTGTGAAGACGGAGCCGGGCGTGCGCGGCGACACGGCTTCCGGCGGCTCGAAGCCGGCGATCCTGGAGAGCGGGGCGACCATCAAGGTGCCGCTCTATATCGATGAAGGGGTGGTGGTCAGGGTGGACACCCGAACGCGCGAATATGTGGAACGGGCCTGATGAAACGCCACGCAACCAAAGCCGCCAGGAAGCCCGCCGTGGCGCAGCCCAAGCCGCGTCCAGACGCCCTGGTGGACCCCCAGCTCCTGCAGGACCTGATCGCCGTGTTCCAGAACGCGGGCGTCGGCGACCTTGAGGTCGAGCGCGATGCGGCGCGAAGGGACCGGCGTGCCTTCCCCACCGGTCGAGGTGTCCGTGCCCGTTTCCGCTGCCGGGCTCGCGGTCGCTCCGACGGACGCGCCGACGGCCGAGCCGTCCACGGAAGGCCTGGTCACCGTGCGCTCGCCCATCGTGGGGACCTTCTACCGGTCGGCGTCTCCTTACGCCGACGTGTATGTGGAGGAGGGCTCGTACGTGAAGAAAGGCCAGGTCCTTTGCATCGTCGAGGCCATGAAGCTGATGAACGAGATCGAGTCCGACATCGATGGGCGCGTGGCCAAGATTCTCATGGAGAACGCCAAGCCGGTCGAGTACGGCGAGCCGCTCTTCCTGATCGAGCCGGGCGCCCAACCGGAGGGCTGAGGGATGTTCAAGAAAATCCTGGTGGCCAACCGCGGGGAGATCGCGGTGCGGGTCATCCGGGCCTGCAAGGAACTGGGCATCCGCAGCGTGGCCGTTCATTCTGAAGTGGACAAGGACACCCTCCACGTGCGGCTCGCGGACGAGCACCTGTGCATCGGACCGCCCGATCCGGCGCTCAGCTACCGCAACATCCCGAACATCCTCAGCGCGGCGGAGATCACCGCCTGCGACGCCATCCATCCGGGGTACGGCTTCCTGGCAGAGAATGCCCACTTCGCCGAGGTGTGCGAGTCGATCGGCATCAAGTTCATCGGGCCGACCTCCGAAAACATCGGCACGATGGGGGACAAGGCGAAGGCGCGCGACATCATGAGCCGCCACGGCTTGCCGGTGCTGCCCGGTAGCGAGGGAGAGATCACGAGCGAGCAGGAGGCCGCGGAGGTGGCGGCGAAAATCGGCTATCCGGTGATCATCAAGGCATCGGCAGGCGGCGGGGGGCGCGGGATGCGGGTGGTGAACAAGGAGGATGAACTGGCGCACGCCTTCGAGGCGGCCCGCGCGGAGGCCAACGCGGCGTTCGGCAATCAGAGCGTGTACGTGGAGCGGTACTTCCTCGAGCCGCGCCACATTGAAGTCCAGATCCTCGCGGACGAGCGCGGCCGGACGATCTATCTCGGGGAGCGGGACTGTTCCGTCCAGCGCCGCTACCAGAAGCTCATCGAGGAGACGCCGTCGCCGGCGGTGGACGACCGCCTCCGGCGCGAACTAGGCCGCGTGGCGGTCGAAGCCGCCCAGGCGGTCCGGTACCGGAACGCCGGGACCGTGGAGTTCCTGCTGGACAAGGAGCGGCGGTTCTATTTCATGGAGATGAACACGCGGATCCAGGTCGAGCATCCCATCACCGAAGAGGTCACGGGGATTGATCTCGTCAAGGAGCAGATCAGGATCGCCACGGGCCAGCCGCTGTCCTGGAAGCAGCAGGATGTGAAGATGATCGGCCACAGCATCGAGTGCCGGATCAATGCCGAGTGTCCGGACACCTTCGCGCCGTGCGCGGGGCTGATCACGCGCTGCCAGATGCCGGGAGGCCCGGGGGTCCGGGTGGATACGGCGATCGAGCCGGGGTCCGAGATTACCCCGCACTACGACTCGTTGATTGCGAAACTGATCGTCCACGGCCTGACGCGCGAGGAGGCTCTGGCCCGGATGCGGCGCGCGTTGGATGAGTGCGTGGTCGAGGGGATCAAGACCACGATTCCGCTGCACCGCCGCATCCTCGACGACCCCGACTTCCAAAAGGGCCGCTTCTCCACCGCCTTCCTTGAGCGCTTCTCTTCCCCGCCGCCGGCAGGCTGAGTGTGGGGGGCGCGTGAGCCGCTCACACGCACTGCCGCAAGGGTTCTATCTAATCCTAGACCCCGCCGTCGCGGGTTTTCGTCTGCACCCTCCCGCCCCGGACGCGCCGAGACGCGTCCCTTTCCCGGCCCTGGTCGAACTCGTCAAGTCCGCGCTCACGACCGGAGTGCGTCTTTTTCAACTGCGCATGAAAACCCCGCACACAGGCGAGTTCTATGACCTGGCGGCTCAGTTCTGCGCGCTGGTCCGGGCCGGTGGAGGAACGTTCATCGTGAACGACCGGGTGGATGTCGCGCAGGGAGTCGGCGCGGATGGGGTACATCTGGGGCAGGAGGACTTGCCCCTGGCCGACGCACGGAAGATTATGGGACCCGACAAGCTGATCGGGATGTCGACGCACAGCCTGAGGCAGGCGGTGGAGGCGGAAGCTGGCGGCGCGGATTACATCGGCTTCGGGCCGATCTTTCCGACGTCCACGAAGGAGCATCCGGACCCGGTCGTGGGTCTCGCAGGGCTGCGGGAGGTGCGCGCGAAGGTGCATCTGCCGATCGTGGCGATCGGCGGAATCACTACCAAGAACGTCCGTGAGGTCGTCGCCGCGGGTGCCGACTGCGTGGCGGTGATCTCCGCCGTGCTCGCGGCTCCAGATCCAGGCAACGCAATGTCGGAATTGGTGAAGGAAATCGAAGGTAAGGTTTAGCGGAGGGCGCCTTGGTGCAGGTTGACGATGGCGAAGAGGGTCAACAACATCGCCCTCATCGGTCCTTTCTTCTTAGCGTTCTTTTTCTTTTCTGCTTTCTTCTTATTAGCGTGTTTCTTCTTAGCGTTCTTTTTCTTTTCTTTTTTTCCGGAACGTTTCTGCTTGACTGTCAAAGGCGCCGTCGGTTCAGCGGGAGTTGGCAGCAGCGTCGTTTCCCCGTTCGGTTCACTCGTTGCCGGATCCGGCATCGCGCTCACGGCAGGAGAGGCCATCACGAGTGTCAAGGCAAGGATCACCGCGAAGACGAGGATTCCTGGACTTTTCCTCTCTGTAGCCATGGCACATCCCCTCCGTCCGGAAGCTCAGACCTGCATGGAGTGCAGGTGGGAGGGTGCAAAGTACGTGCCCTTGGGTAGAGTCTCGATCGGCCTGACAGGATAAGACAGGGTGTGACCTGGAACCTGTTAGGTACATCCGGTGTGTGCGGAAAACGCACACACTGAAGGCTTTTGTGTTCAGGAAGGGACAAGACCGACGATGCTGCTAGTTCCCCTCCCTCTCCTCTTTCTTGACAATGTGGTTTGCCAGATTCGGGGTCTTCTGCGCGGCGGGCGAGCCGGCCAGCAGCGGGGCCTCGAATTCCAGCCCCGCCGCATCTCCGCGCTGCCACACAAGCGTCGCCGTCACCTCCTCGGTAAGCTCCCGACCACCCTCGCCTTGGAAGCGAAACCGCAGCGTGGCCTTGCTGTGCAGCTTCAGAGATTGCCGGATGTACAGCGTGGCCCCGGTTCGGCTGATATTGGCGATCGCTCCCCACAAGGGATCGGCGCTGCCGGCTACCACCACGTCCACGCGAGAGATGAGGTAGAACCGGGGCGTCCGCCTTCGTTCGAATTCGGCCATGTATTCCTCCTTAGGTTCCCTTGCGCGATTTGGCCTTGGGCTTCGCGGTAAGGGAGGTCTTCTGTTTGGGGTTGCGCCTGGCCTTGGGTTTGGCCGCAGCCTTGGTCTCCAACGCTTTCAACCGATCTGCCAATTCGCGGACCTGCTGGCGGAGCTCGGGGAGCTTGGCCACGATGGCCATGGCCTTGAGCCACTCCATGCGCGGCAGGGCGGGGAACCCGGCGACGACCTCCTTGGCGGGCACGTCGCGGTTGAGACCCGAGCGCGCGGCGATCATGGCGAAGTCGCCGATGGTCACGTGATCGGCGATGCCCGCCTGCCCACCAACCATCACATGATGGCCCGTCTTGCTGCTGCCGGCGATGCCTACCTGCGCCACCAGGATGTTATGCTCACCGACCTCGACGTTGTGGGCGATCTGGACCAGGTTGTCCACTTTCGTGCCGCGACGGACGATCGTCTTGCCGAAGGTGGCGCGGTCCACGGTCACGTTCGCGCCCAGCTCCACGTCGTCCTCAAGGACCACGGTTCCAACCTGGGGGATCTTTCGGTGCCGTCCGCCTTCCTGGACGTAGCCGAACCCGTCGCTGCCGACGACCGTGCCCGGATGGATGATCACCCGATTGCCGATGGTCACCCGCTCGCGGATCGTCACATTGGGATAGATCACGCAGTCCTCCCCGATGATGCTGCCTTCGCCGACAAACACGTTGGGATAGAGCGTTGTGCCCCGTCCGATGGAGACCCGGTCATCAAGCGTGACGAACGGCCAGACCGACACGCCTTCGCCGAGGACGACCTCAGTTCCGCGACTGACGAACTTGCTGACGCCGATGGCGGGGCGTTGGGGGACGAAAAACTTCTCCACGACCTGCGCCATGGCCAAGGCGGGGTTGGTCACGACGATCTGGGCGCACTCAAGTCCGTCGATGGGCCGGGGAACCAGCAGAGCAGCGGCCCGCGTGGACGTGCCCTCCGCAGATGCGGCCTCGCCGGCCACAAAGGAGAGATCACCGGGACTGGCCTCGCTCAGCCCGGCGACGCCGGTGATGACGAGATCGGGACGTCCCATCAGCGTTCCCTTGGTAAGAGCGGCGATCTGTTCGAGGGGGACGACGAATGCCGACATGGTTAGGTGCGGTCACGCATGGGCTGGCTTTTCCTTGGTCGTTTCCATCATTTCGTCTGAGAGTGCCTGGGACTCGACCAACTGCAGCCAGGACAGGACGTGATCGTCCTCCGCCGATGGGTCTTGCTCAACCGAGAAGCGAAGCGAAAGAAAGAAGTCCGTCCACCGCAGGTTGTGGTGCAGAATCTGGTTCAGCCAGACACTATCGAGGGTGACCGTACACGCGGCTGTCTGAACTCCAGTGCGTTCGAACGTCAGCGCTCCGGCATCGCATCGGGTGAGGAAGTCCCCGCCGTGGGAGCCTTCCACCACGAACCGGAGCTCCAGCTTGGGTTCTTCCAACCTGGACGCGCCCGATTCTCCCAAACCCTGCACGTACGCCCGGAATGGTTCGAAGAGATCTTCAGTCGGTCGCGGCAGAGACTCACGACAAGCTGCGAGAGCAGGGCGCATCCGGTCGGCATAGGCAGTCAGATATTCGTCTTTCCGGTCGAATGAGAACTCCTTGCGGATCGTCGCATCCGGCACAAACTCGCCGTTGATCAAATTCAGCCGATCCCCCGGCAGGGGGATCTCCAGGCGACGCGTGTAACCGCGGACGCGCAGCCAATCGTGAGCGCGCTTTTGGTCAGGCACGATGCTTTTCCCGCCCAGGTCATCGTTGAATCGGAACAGGGAGTCCTCCAGGAAGGCCGGAGGACCGGCGTAGGGCAGCCCGATCCGCGGCGGCATCCGGTCCAGCGTCTGGAAGGCATACTCAAGCTGCTCGACGCGCTTCTGCACGGAAAGGGCCAGCATTTTCTCTTCGGGATGGCGGTAGCAGATCGGATTCCAGTCCACCCTGGCGCACTGGACGAGCAGCGCGTCGATCCGGCCCCTGAGGCGATATTTCAAGGTGTCGCGCTGTTTCACAGAAAGCCGGGCGTTGTTCATGTTGATCAACACGCTCTCCCTGGTTTGGAAGGTCGCTGCCGCACACTGGGTGATCGGCGTGTCTTCGGTGGTGAACAGAACCCGCAAGCCTTCGCCGAGTTGGTGGTCAACACCGGGTTTGACCTCCGTGATGGGATTTGCGCACGCGGCTCGAATTTTGCTCCAGAGCGAGCGGGACGGGTACTGAGGGATGATTATGGGAATGCCCGTCGCGATCTTCTGTGAGAGGAACGCGGCATCGAGATGATCCTGGTGCTCATGGGTGATGACGAGGGCGGTGAGATGGCGGTAGTCTCGGTCCCACAAGTGATGGTTGCACGGGAATTGGAACCAGCTCGTGTGAAAGGCCCCGCGCGGGGAAACCCACGGATCGCAGGCGACGCGCATCTGGCCAGACGTGATGATGAACCCGCCGTGCCCGAGGAACTCAACCTGCATTGATCGACCCCCTCACGTGGAGGTCTCAGCATAAACGGTTCTCGCAATTCATTCAAGACACGCGTGTTTGCAACGGGTCGCCCGGTCCTCTACAATCCGCCCCTATGGTCAAAGTCAAAATCTGCGGCAACGCCAACCTGGACGATGCGATGGTGGCGGTGCAGGCCGGCGCGGACGCCATTGGGTTCGTGTTCTATGCCAAGAGTCCGCGAGCGGTGGACTCGAAGACGGCCGCCGAGATCATCTCCCGGCTGCCGCCGTTCGTGGTGCCGGTGGGGGTGTTCGTCAACGAGGAGCTGATGGTCGTTCGCCGGATCATGGACGAGTGCAACATCCCCCTGGCCCAATTGCATGGCGAGGAGTCTCCTCACTATTGCGCCGAACTCGGACGCTCGGTCATCAAGGCCATCCGCGTCCGCGACAGCCGGGACCTGGAGCGCATGGCGGCCTACCAGGTCAGCGGGTTCGTCCTGGACGCCTTCGTCGAGGGGACGCCGGGGGGAACGGGCGTCACAATCGACTGGGACCTGGCTGCGCAGGCCCAAATGCTGGGCCCCATCATCCTGGCCGGCGGCCTCACTCCCGACAACGTGCTCGAGGCGGTCCGCCAGGTCCGGCCGTACGCCGTGGATGTCACCAGCGGGGTGGAGGCCTCACCTGGCAAGAAGGACCACGCGAAGGTGCAGGCGTTCATTACCAACGCCAAGAGTTGGACGTGGTAGTGCCCTGTAGCCTATACTGCGCTCTATGACGCCACTTCCTAATGCGCGCGGCCGCTTCGGCGCCTTCGGCGGGCGGTACGTCCCCGAAACGTTGATTCCCGCCCTTGACGAGCTCGCCCGGGAGTACGAGAAGGCGCGCCGCGATCCGCGGTTCAAAGTCGAGCTGGACTCCTACCTCCGCGAGTACGTGGGCCGGCCGACGCCGCTGTACTATGCCGAGCGGCTGAGCAAGAAGCTCGGCGGGGCGAAGATCTACCTCAAGCGCGAGGATCTCTGCCATACCGGCGCGCACAAGATCAACAACACGATCGGCCAGGGCCTTTTGACCCGTCGAATGGGCAAGCGGCGGGTCATCGCCGAGACCGGCGCGGGCCAGCACGGCGTGGCCGTGGCCACAGTGGCGGCGTTGTTCGGCCTGCAGTGCGAAGTATACATGGGCACGGAGGATATGGAGCGCCAGGCGCTGAATGTGTTCCGGATGCGTCTGCTCGGGACGACCGTGACGGCCGTGAACGCCGGAAGCCGCACGCTGAAGGACGCCATCAGCGAGGCCATGCGGGACTGGACGACCAACGTCCGCACCACGCACTACATCCTCGGCTCGGTCCTGGGCCCGCACCCGTACCCCATGATGATCCGGGACTTCCAATCCATCATAGGCCGCGAGACGCGCAAGCAAATCCTCCAGGCCGAAGGTAAGCTCCCGGACTACCTCGTCGCGTGCGTAGGCGGGGGCAGCAACGCGATCGGCATGTTCACGGCGTTCCTCAAGGACAAGAAGGTCAAGATGGTCGGGGTCGAGGCGGGCGGGCTCGGGATCGAGAGCGGCAAGCACGCGGCGCGGTTCGCTACAGGCTCCGTGGGCGTCCTGCACGGGACCATGACGTATCTCCTTCAGGACGACGACGGGCAGATCCAACTGACCCATTCCGTCTCGGCGGGGCTCGACTACGCGGCGGTCGGGCCGGAACACGCCTTTTATAAGGAGGCGGAGCGCATCAGCTACACCTATGCCACGGATGAAGAAGCGATGGCGGCGTTCGATCTGCTATGCCAGACCGAGGGGCTCATGCCCGCCCTCGAGTCCGCCCACGCTGTCGCCCATGTGGTGAAGCTGGCGCCGAAGCTCACACGCAGCCAGGTCATCGTGATCAACCTTTCCGGCCGCGGCGACAAGGACGTGAATCAAGTCGCAAGAATTAAAGGCGTAAGCCTGTAGCTCTGTCAGGCGATGGAACTCTATGATTGTCATTGCGAGGAGCGTAGCGACGAAGCAATCTCTGTCCCATGATGCAGTCGAAACCCGAGATTGCTTCGCTGCGCTCGCAATGACAGGCAGACACGATCTATGAATAGATTAGAAACGACATTCACAAGGTTACGCGACAAAGGCGAGAAGGCCTTGATCGCCTACCTCATGGCGGGCGATCCGACGTTGGAAGATACAGAGGCGTACGTTCAGCAACTGGCGCAGGCCGGGGCCGATATCATCGAACTCGGCGTGCCGTTCTCCGATCCCATCGCCGACGGACCGGTCATCCAGCAGGCGGCGGAGCGGGCGCTCCGTTCCGGCACCTCGCTGAAAAAAATCCTGGCCACGGTCCGGTCGCTCCGGAAGAAGACCCAGATCCCGCTCGTCCTGATGGCCTACTACAACTCGATCTTCCGGTACGGGGAGGCGGCCTTCTGCCGCGATGCGGTGGCGGCGGGCGTGGATGGGCTCATCGTGCCAGACATGCCGCCGGACGAGGCCGGGACGATTCACCTCTTGGCGGAGAAGGCGGGCCTTGATGTGATCTTCCTCTTGGCTCCGACGAGCACGGCCAAGCGCCAGACGAGCGTCGCGCGCCTCTCGCGCGGCTTCATCTACTATGTGTCGCTGACCGGGATCACGGGGGCGAAGCTGACGGACAAGGCGGATGTGGAGGAGAAGGTGCGGGAGATCCGCCGCTATACCAAGACGCCGGTGGCGGTGGGGTTCGGGATTGCCACGCCGGAGGACGCCCGCGAGGTCGCGCGCATCGCCGACGGGGTGATCGTCGGCAGCGCGCTCGTCAAGGTCATTGCTGAGGGCAACCACGCCGCTGTCACCAACCGTCTCACTTCCTTCACCCGCTCCCTCAAATCCGCGACCCTCCCGGCGTAACGTTTCGCTTCAGCTACGCGATCTGACCGTCGACCATGCGGATGATGCGGTCGGCTTGATTGGACAGCGCCTCGTTGTGGGTCACAATGACGAACGTGATCCCCTTGGCGCGGTTCAGGTCCCGCATCAGCTTAAAGACCTCTCCCCCCGTATGCGTGTCCAGGTTGCCGGTCGGCTCGTCGGCGAGCACCAGATCAGGACGCAGGACCAAGGCGCGCGCGACCGCGACGCGCTGCTGCTCGCCGCCGGACAGTTCCCCGATGCGGTGCGCCGTCCGATGCTCCAGCCCCACTTCCTTCAACACCGCCTCCGCGGCGGCCCGTGCCTCAGCCTGATCGTGCCGGCGGATCAGGGCCGGCAGCATGACGTTCTCGAGCGCCGTGAACTCTGGGAGCAGATGGTGGAACTGGAAGACGAACCCGATCTTCCGGTTGCGAAATTCCGCCAGTGCCTGGTCGTCCATGGCGAACACATCGTTCCTGTCAAAGCGCACGGTCCCGCTGGTCGGGCGATCCAGAGTGCCGAGGATGTGGAGCAGAGTCGTCTTGCCGACACCGGAGGCGCCGACGATGGCCGCCAGCTCGCCGCGCTTGATCTCCAGGCTCACGCCCTTCAGCACGTGGACCACGGTCTGGTCCAGCTTGAAGGATTTTTTGAGATCGCGCGCTTCGATCATGTGAGGATCATTCGTACCGGAGCGCCTCGGCCGGATCGAGACGAGCGGCCTGCCGGCAGGGATGGATCGTGGCCAGGAACGTGATGGTGATCGCCGACACGGCGACCGTCACCACATCCACGATCTTGATGTTCACCGGGATGCGGCTCAGATAGTAGACGTCCCCCGGCAGGGTGTAGAAAGTCTGGATCGCCCAGCAGAAGCTGTAGCCCAGTGGGATGCCGATGACCGTGCCGACGATGCCGATCACGAGTCCGTTCAGCATGAAGATGCGCGTCACGGCCTGGCCGGTCGCGCCCATCGCCTTCAGGATGGCGATCTCCCGGTGCTTCTCGACGACGATCATGGTGAGCGTGCTCACGATGTTGAAGGAGGCGACGATCACGACCAGCACCAGCAGGATGAACATCATGAACTTCTCCAGCTTGAGCGCCGAGAACAGGTTTTTGTTGAGCTTCATCCAGTCGCGCGCCCAGTAGGGGAAGCCGATCGCGTGCTCGATCGCCTGGGCGATGCGGTCCGCCGCGAAGATGTCCGCGACCTTCACCTCGATGCCGGTTACCGCGTCGCCCATGTTGAAGAACTCCTGCGCCTGCTTGATCGACACGTAGACCAGCGACGAATCGTACTCGTACATCCCGGATTCGAACACGCCGACCACACGGAAGCCCCGCACCTTCGGGAGCATGCCCAGGGCGCTGATGGGGCCGACCGGCGAGATGACGTTCAGCCGATCGCCCATGAAGGCGCCCAGCCGCAGCGACAGCTCCTTGCCGATGATGATGCCGGGGAGCCGCGGCGGGGACGCGGCCGGCTGGTCCGCCTCCAGGTCCTCCAGCTTGCCGGCGCGGAGGTTCTTCGCGATCTCCGTGACCGTCGATTCGCGCCGCACATCGATACCGCGCAGCACGACGCCGTGCGAGCCGCTCTCTGACGTGAGCAACACCTGCTTGAAGATGAACGGGGTGGCGGCGATCACCTCCGGGACGGCGGCTACTTTGTCCGTCAGCGCGGCGTAGTCCTTGATCGTCTCGCCGGTCCTCGTGGTGATGATGATGTGCGAGTTGGTGCCGAGGATCTTGGATTGCAAGTCTTCCTTGAAGCCCGTCATGATGCCCAGCGTGGCGATTAGGGCCGCCACGCCGATGGTCACGCCGATGATGGAGATGAGCGTATTGAACGAGATGGTGCGGTTGCGGCGCTTGGCCCGGAGGTAGCGGAGACCGACGAAGACCTCATACGGGAAGTTCATGGCCTATTTTTCCGGACGGAGTTGCGGGAAGAGGATCACGTCGCGAATGGACGTCTGGTTGGTCAGCAGCATGACGAGCCGGTCAATGCCGATCCCTTCGCCGGCCGTGGGCGGCATGCCGTGCTCGAGCGCGCGCAGGAAGTCCTCATCCAGGCGCTGGGCCGCCAGGTCTCCCTTGGCCCGCTCGGCCATCTGCGCCTCGAAGCGTCGGCGCTGGTCCAGGGGGTCGTTCAGCTCCGAGAAGGCGTTGGCGATCTCGCGGGTGGCGATGTAGAGCTCGAAGCGATCGGTCAGCTCCGGGTCGCTCGCCTTGCGTTTGGCCAGGGGGGAGATCTCAACCGGGAAGTCGGTGATGAACGTCGGCTGGATCAGCGTGGACTCGACCACCTGCTCGAACAACAGAATCATGAGCTGCCAGTACGATTCGCCGCCCTTGATCTCGCAGTGATGCTTCTTGGCCTGACTCAGGACATACGCGGGGTCGGTGATCTGCTGGAGTGTCGCGGCGAGCCGATCGGCGATCGCGGCCCGGTAGCTAATGCGTTTCCAGGGGCGAGTGAAGGAGATCGTGATCGCCTTGTCCTCGTTCGGGTGCAGGCGGTAGGGAATGGTTTGCGTCCCCTTGCCGTGGACGGTCTCGACGAGCGCCACGATCAATTCCTCGGTCAGGGGTATCAGGTCCGTGTAGTCCGCGTATGCCATGTAGAACTCGAGCATCGTGAACTCGGGGTTGTGAATGGTCGAGATGCCCTCGTTCCGGAAGTTGCGATTGATCTCGTAGACCCGGTTCAGCCCGCCAACGATCAGCCGCTTGAGGTAGAGCTCCGGGGCCACTCGCAGGTACAGGTCGGTTCCGAGCGTGTTGTGATGCGTGACGAACGGTCGCGCCGTGGCGCCGCCGGGGATGGGGTGCATCATCGGCGTTTCCACCTCCAGGAAGCCCTTGCCGACCAGGAAGGTGCGGATGGCCTGGATGATCCGGCTGCGCGTGATGAAGATGCCCTTGACCTCCGGGTTGGCGATCAGGTCCACATAGCGTTGCCGGTAGCGGGTCTCCACATCGGTCAGGCCGTGCCATTTTTCCGGGAGCGGCCGCAGGGCCTTGCAGAGCAGCGTGAGCTTTTTGACTTCGACCGTCAGCTCGTTCGTCTTGGTCCGAAAGAGCGGGCCGCTGACACCGATCCAGTCACCGATGTCCAGCAGTTCCGCCAGGGCAAAGCCCTGATCACCCAGGACGTCTTTTTTTAAGTACAACTGGATGGCATCCACGCCGTCCTGGAGGGAGGCGAAGGCAGCCTTGCCGAACCAGCGCAAGGCGGTCACCCGGCCGGCGAGAGTGGTCGTGACGGACTTGCGCTCGAGCTCTTCCCTGGTCGCCGTGCCGTACCGCCCGATCAGATCGCCGGCGCGGTCCTGAACATCAAACTTCCCGCCGAAGGGATCGATCCCCAGACTTCGCAACTGCTCCAGTTTCTTGAGCCGCTCGGCGATCTGGTCGTTTAGTTCTTCCATAAAGTTAGCGCATGATAGTCAGCAGGGGGAGGCAAGTCAATTTACGAGGCAACACCGTCTTCGTAGGGGCACAGCATGTTGTGCCCCTACCGCTTGTCCTGCTTCACGGATTGCAGCAGGTACGCCTCGATGAACGGGTCGAGGTCGCCGTCCATGACCGCGGTGATGTTCCCCACCTCCACGTTGGTCCGGTGGTCCTTGACGAGCTGGTAGGGCTGGAAGATATAGGAGCGGATCTGGCTGCCGAAGCCGATTTCCTTCTTCTCCCCGACGAAGGCGTTGAACTCTTCCTCCTTCTTCTTCAGTTCCGCCTCGTAGAGGCGCGCCCGCAACACCTTCATCGCCCCACTCTTGTTCTTCAGTTGGGAGCGCTCGTTCTGGCACTGCACGACGATGCCGGTGGGGATGTGCGTGATGCGGATGGCGGTCTCCACCTTGTTGACGTTCTGGCCGCCGGCCCCGCCCGAGCGGAAGGTGTCGATCTTCAGGTCTTTCTCCTCGATGTTCACCTCCACGTCTTCCTCGATCTCCGGATAGACGAAGACGGAGGCGAAGGAGGTGTGCCGCCGCTTGTTGGCGTCGAACGGGGAGATGCGCACCAGCCGGTGGACGCCGGCCTCGGCCTTGAGGTAGCCGTAGGCGTTCTCGCCCGCGATATTCAGAGTCACGCTCTTGATGCCGGCTTGCTCCCCGGGCAGATAGTCCAGCGTCTCGACCTTGTAGCCTTTTTTCTCCGCCCATCGCACGTACATGCGCATGAGCATCTCAGCCCAGTCCTGGGACTCCGTCCCGCCGGCGCCCGGATGGATCGAAAGGATCGCGTTGTTCGCGTCCATCTCGCCGCGCAGCAGGAGGTTGACCCGAAGCCGGGTCAGGGCCTGCTCGGCCTGGACCATTTCGGCGGCCAGCTCGTCTTCCAGCGAGGCGTCGTGCTCGGACTCCGCCAGCTCGACCATCGCGCGGAGGTCGTCGAGCCGGCGCTCCATGTCGCCCCAGCTCTTGAGCTCCCGTTCGAGGAGGTTCTTCTGCCGGATGGTGCGCTGGGCCGCGCGACGGTCTCCCCAGAAGTCGGGGGCGGCCATGCGCTCCTCCAATGTCTGGATCTGGGATTTCAGCGAGGCAAGGTCAAAGATGCCCCCGCAGTTCGTCAAAACGGGTACTGAGGCTCGATAGGCGTAACTTTAGGTCGTCGAACATCCTCTCTCCTCAAAGCGCCTGGGCGCCACCACATCCTGGCCGCCACGAACAGCGTCAGTATAGCACAGCCCAACGTGAAGAGGTCCCCGTACGCCGTATAGAAGGTGCGCTGGCCGCCGAGCCGGACCTCGCCGCTCAACGCGCTCTCGACGAAGAGCTCCGTGGTGCGCAGGATGTGCCCCTCGGCGTCGATGAAGCCCGAGATGCCGGTGTTGGCGGCGCGGGCAAACGGCACCCGGTTCTCGACGGCCCGGAACACGACCATGGCGAAGTGCTGGTACGGCGCGCTGGTCCGGCCGAACCAGGCGTCGTTGGTGATCGTCACCATGTAGTCCGCGCCGCGGTCCACGAACTGGCGCACGAGGTCCGGGAAGATGACCTCGAAACAGATCACCAGGCCCAGATGGCCATTGGGCCCGCTCATCACGCGGGGACCCGACCCCGGCACGAAGTCCCCGATGCCCTCGACCAGCTTGCCCAGGAAGAAGAGAATCGGCTTGAGCGGGACGTACTCGCCGAACGGCACCAGGTGGACCTTGTCGTACCGGTCCAGCACCACGCCGCCGCCGCTCACCAGATACGCGCTGTTAAACAGGCGCGGACCGCCGGCTGTTCGGCTGTCCATGGCCGGGGAGCCGAAGAGCAGCGGGACGCCGCGGTCCCGCACGAACCTCAGCAATTCTTCGCGGTAGTCGGTCTCCACCTCGAAGAAGAAGGGGGTCGCCGCTTCCGGCCAGACCACCAGATCGACCTCCCGGACGACCTGGTTCGTCAATTTCTTGTGCCGGTCGATCGCCTCCCGGCGGAAGACGACGTCCCACTTCTGCGCCTGGTCGATGTTGGGCTGGATGAGGCCGATGCGAAGAGAGTGCTCGTTCGCCGGGTTGTTGCGCGGGTCCAGGCGCCAGTACCCGTAGTCCACGATGACGGCGACAAGCACCGTGGCCAGTGGGACGGTGACCCAGGGCATGGGAACAGGATTGGCACCCAGCCCGACCCGCGAGACGATCACATCGACGAGCCTGGCCGCCAGCATATTCACGACCACGAGGAGGAACGAGACGCCGTAGACGCCGGTCACGTCCGCCATCTGAATGACGGAGAGGGCATGGTACTGGCTATAGCCGAGCATCGCCCAGGGGAAACCGGAAAAGAGGTGGCCGCGCAGCCATTCCAGCGTGACCCACAGGGCCGCAGCGGTCCAGGGCCGGAGCACGCCGCGTGGGTCCGGGAGCGCGACCAGGATTGCGGCGAATAGCGCGACGAACAGGGCACAGTACCCGGCCAGGAGCAGCATGACGAGGAAGCTGAGAGGGAAGGGGACCTTCCCATACTGGTGCATGGCGTTGATCACCCAGGATAGGGTCCCGCCGAAATACACGAGGCCCGCCAGCCATCCCTGGCCGAACGCCGTCCTCCAGGGTTTCTCCCGGATGGCAATCAAGAGGGGGACCAGGGCGATCCAGGCCAGGAAGTCCAGGTCGTACTTCGGAAAGCTTAGGACAAGCAGGGTTCCCGACAGGACGGGCAAGAGCAATAGGTGTGTGAACCGTTGCAGCGTGCGCACCTGACCACCTTAGCCGATTCCAGGCAGCGACACAACATCTGGGCGGGCCCCCAGAACGAAAATGATTATCTGGTTGTGATGTTTTGCGAACGATGGTAGAATCCCACCTCGCACCGTAGATTACTTGAGGTAGAGGAGGCAATTGCATGGCAGGCGTGCGTGTACTGGTCACCCCCAGGGCGTTTCTGGATCTCGAGGGTGAGCATCTTACTATCCTGAAACAGGCCGGTTACGAAATTATCGCCAACCCGAGGCCTAGGACTCTGACCGAAGACGAAATGGCGGCCTATATCGTCGGTATGGACGGCGTCATCGTCGGGGACGATCCGGTGACGCACCGGGTGCTGGATCGGGCGACCGCACTCAAAGTCATCTCCAAATTCGGCACCCACGTGGACAACATCGACGTGGACGTGGCCGCCGCGCGACACATTCCCGTGACCTTCACGCCGGGCGTTACCCATCCGGCGGTG
>Ga0209056_10003794_pt1 | contig 15996 bp, 16 predicted proteins | sample GraSoiAngelo_114_FD_185876 | JGI IMG/M metagenome (GOLD analysis project Ga0209056, IMG submission 185876) | Grasslands soil microbial communities from the Angelo Coastal Reserve, California, USA - 14_0903_13_40cm (SPAdes) (version 2) | ecosystem: Environmental > Terrestrial > Soil > Grasslands... | reverse complement strand
GTGGCGGCCAGCCCGAGCAGCCGATCCATGAGCGAGATGGTAGGCACGCGCGCGCTTCTAGCGCCGAGGCTATTCGGGCGGGCGGGCCCAATGAGTCCAGCGCCCAGGAAGCCTCTTTTGATCAACGTGGAGGGTCAGCCTCCAGCGAGAGCGGCCGACTCCCGATCAGCCTCGTCGCCCATCGCACGCCGATTGGCGACCGACGCGGGCGAATCGCACGCACGACCTGATACCGACGCTCAGCTGAACGCGTGTTAGAGCAGCGGCCAGGAAGGTCGTGCTTTTGCTGGCCGCGACCGGTCGTGTCGCAGTGTCCGACGGGGGTAATGGCGCTTCTCATCTTCAAACCGCCTCGGTAGCCATGAGAAGCCCGGATTCGATCGCGATTCCTTTTGCCCTCGCCAAGCCCTTCGCTCTCATCTTCGCTTTCGCTGCCAACGTCGCCGTCTCCGACCTCCATCTAGCCGGGTTGGCGATAACGCAAGCGCCGCACTCCAGCACCGGTTTTCGTCGGGGCGGGCGAGGGCCGAATGAGAGGAGGTGTGCGGACCATGAAGTCAACGACCTCCTGCGGATCCTCGAACGACATGACGAGGTCCGCGTAGCCGTCGCGTCGCGCGTATGCCATCAGGAGCTCGAAGCTCGAGGAGCCCTGGAGACCGAGCAGGACCATCGGACTGCGGCGGTCGCCCACCCAGTAACTGTTCTGCTCCGCGGCTTGGAAGACTTCTCGCACGGTGCCGGGCGTGTCGCTGGCAATGACCACGCCGTGATTGCCAATCGCGATGAGGCCCTCTTCGCGCATGCTGTTGGAGAAGTACTTCGCGATGTGTGAGCTAAAGAGGTTCACCGGCTCATCCGGATAGACCCAGGTCGGCACGCCGAGGCTCGTTGCTCCATTCGGCAGATCGGCGAGCACTCTGCGTGTGGCTTCGATGTACCGCGCGTGGTCGGATTCGAACGCCGGCGCCTGTTTCAAGATCGTCAGCGCTCGATCAAGGGCGCCGCGGTCGAGTTGTTTGGATAAGTAGGCGCCGAGGTTCGCCGCTTCCATGAGCCCGGGTCCGCCACCAGTCGCCACGAGAAAGCCGGCGCGCGCGAGCCGCCACCCAAGCTCCGCGACCAACGCGTACTGCGGGTCGTCGCGGGGCGTCGAGTGGCTGCCCATCACGCCCACGACCTTCGGGGCGATGCCGCCATTGCCCTCGAGCCATGCGGTCAGGGCGCGGTCGATGCCGAAGTCGTGGAGCCGCTGCGCGATGGCTTCCGCGGCGGAGGGTGGGTTGCGCCCGCCGGCGGCTATGAAGTGGCGGGCGATCCTCCGATCAAGGGACGCCTCCGGGTTTGACGGCGTGTAACCCTGCATGAGCTCGTCGCTCGTATACAGGCCTTTGCGCAATGGGTCGAAGGGTTCCGGTCGCGGAAGGGGCCGCATGACGGTGCCATGATGGCCGAGATGCGTCTGCACTTTCTCGGCGCGACGCGCACGGTGACGGGTTCGCAATATCTGCTCGAGACCGACCGGGCGCGAGTGCTCATCGACTGTGGCATGTTCCAAGGCAGCCCTCACGACGTGATCCGCAACCGTGTGCCGTTCGCCTACCAGCCGGGCGACGTCGATGCGCTCCTGCTCACGCACGCGCATCTCGATCACTGCGGGCTCATCCCGCATCTGGCGGCATCCGGGTTCCGGAAGCCGATCTACGCGACCAAGGGGAGCGTCGACCTCACCCGACTGGTCCTGCTGGATTCGGCCAAGCTCCAGGAGGAATTCGCACAGAGCCACCAGCGCTTCGCCAAGCGGAATCCCGATCGTGCCGCAGCGGAAGACGAAGCGACCATGGCAGAGCTTGCGGCCGCGACCACGAAAGATCCGGCGGCCGCGACGCGGGACGCAGCGCCCGCAGCCACTACCGAACTGCGCGCGCCGCTTTACACGGTAGACGACACCAACGCGGCGCTTGCGCTCTTTCACGGCATCGACTACGGGACCGAACTCCAGGTCGCGCCGGGGATCACCGCGACGTTCGTCGATGCGGGTCACATCCTGGGCTCGGCGATCATTCGCGTCCGTGTCATGGAGGGCGATACGGAGCGAACGATCGTCTTCAGCGGCGACCTCGGCCGGCCCGGCTCGCCGATCATCCGTGACCCCACCCCGGTCACCAGCGCGGATTACTTGCTTATCGAGTCGACGTACGGCGGCAAGACGCACGAACCTCAGGAGGAGGCGATCCGATTGCTGGGCGAGGCGGTGAAGCTGACGGGCGATGCGAAGGGCGTGCTCCTCGTGCCTTCGTTCGCGATCGGCCGGACTCAGGAGATCGTCTACGAGCTGGGCCGGCTGCTGAGCGCCGGAACGATCCCGCACTTGCCGCTGTATCTCGATTCGCCAATGGCCCAGACGGCCAGCGACGTGTACCGAGCCCACCTCGACTATTTCGACGACGACACCCGGGCACTGATCACCCGCCACGACCCGCCGATCGATTATCCGGATGCGGTCGTGACAAGCAGCGCGAAAGAGTCCGTCGCAATCGAGCACGCGGCGCGGCCGCTCATGGTGATCGCCTCCAACGGGATGATCACCGGCGGACGGATCGTCCAGCACGTCAAGGCGCTCGTCGCCGATCCGGCGATGACCCTGCTATTCGTCGGTTACCAGGGCGACGGCACGCTTGGGGCGAGCCTGCAGCAGGGCGCAACGCAGGCGCGCATTGACGGACAGGACCTCGAGGTCCACTGCCAGGTGCGCTCGATCAGCGGCTTCTCCGCGCACGCCGACGAGCCCGAGCTCCTTGCCTGGCTAGGCAACTTCACCGCGAAGCCGCGCACGACCTTCATCGTGCACGGCGATCCCGCCGCGCAGGCGGCCTTCGAGCCGAAGGTGCGCGCGCTCGGCTTTGCGACAGCGGTTCCGGACTGGCGCCAGACCGTCGAGCTCACCTAGAAGGATTGCCGATTCGTGCAATGACCTTTGCCATCGCCGACCGGTCGCGCCCATGCAGCCGAAGTCGCAGTACGCCTGGTCGTCGCTGAGGAAGACGAGGAAGCTCGGGCGCCTCACGAACGCCGGTCGAGCCAGCTCTGAAGCCGCTCGCGGCAGAACTTCTCGCGCTCGGGCAGCTCGTTCTCGCGGTACCAGACGATCCCGGCGAGCAACAGATACACCTCGTAGATCTCGCTCCGCGCGCGGGCGTTCTCGTCGTCGACCGCCGCGTAGGTCGCTCGGAACGGCGCGGCCATCGCCGGGCACGCGGGGAGGGTCCAGCTCTCGAGCCGCACGACGTCGAGCAGCGGGTCGCGTCCGCGCGCGCGCTCGAAGTCGAGGAACGCGACGAAGTGCCAGCCGTCGCGCCGCTGCTGGAGGAGCAGGTTCGCGAGGTTGAGGTCGTCGTGCGTGAGGCGCCGCGGCACGTCCTCGAGCGCCCACTGCCGATCCTCGTAATGGGCGAGGACGCGCTCCTGCCCGGCCACGTCGAGCGCGTCGAGCGTGCGGCACTCGACGGCGCGGGTGCGCATGCGGTCGTCGAGCTCGGCCGCCCACGGCACCGGCGTATCCACGTATGCGACGGCGTGGAGGCTGCGCAGCCCGTTCGCGAGCTCCGTGCCCACGCGGTTCTGGTCGGTGAACGACAGCGCGGTGAGCGAGCGCGCCGCGTCCTCGCCGGTGATGAAGTCCTGGATGAAGTACGGCGCGGCGAGGGTGCGGCGCTCGAAGTCGGACCAGCGCACGGTCGGGTGGGGGACCGCCTGCTCGCGCATGAGCTCCGCGAGGTTGAGGAAGCGGCGCATGCGTCCGGGGTGCGGCCGCTTATGGACCTTGAAGAGGAAACGCTCGCCGGTGGGCATCGTGAGGAGGTACGCGTGGTGCGAGCGACCACGCGGCCAGCGCTCGACGAGCGCACCGGAGAGCGCGCCGCCTGAGACCTCGTCCGCGGCCCGCGCCACCTCATCCGAGGACGGCGGGACCGTGACCGTCCGGAGCACGACCGGGGCGACTGTACCGAGCCGCAGGGCGCGGTGCTTCGGACTACGCCGAGAGCGCGAGGGCCAGCTGCGCGGCGACGCGCGCGTTCGCGCGGAGGAGCGCGATGTTCGCCTCGAGCGCGCGTCCCTCGGTCGCGACGCCGATGGCGCTGAGCAGGTACGGCGTGAGCGCGGCGCCGGTGACGCCCTCGCGCTCGGCGGCGAGGCTGGCCCGAGCGACCTCGCTCTCGATCTCGTCGCGGTCGAGCGACTCGCTCGCGGCGATCGGCACCGCGAGCACCATCCCGGCACCGCGCGCGACCTGCTCCCGCGCGATCCGCGCGGCCCCGAGCGCGTCGTTCACGCGATGCGCGAGGTGCAGGCCGCTCGAGCGGACGTAGAACGCGGGGAACTCGTCCGTCCCGAAGCCCACCACGGGCACGCCCAGGGTCTCGAGACGCTCGAGCGTGAGGGCGAGGTCGAGGACGAGCTTCGCGCCGGCGCTCACGACACAGACCGGATTCCGCGCGATCGCCTCGAGGTCCGCGGACTCGTCGAACGAGAGCTCGGCCCCGCGATGCACTCCGCCGATCCCGCCGGTCGCGACGACCGGGATCCCGGCGCGGGCCGCGATCTCCACCGTGGCGGCGACCGTCGTCGCGCCGATGCCCTGCCCGGCGAGGACCGGGGCGAGGTCCCGCAGCGAGACCTTCGGGACGCGCGATTCACCCGCGAGCCGCGCGAGCAGGTGATCCCCGACGCCCACGACGGCCCGCCCGTCGTGGAGCGCGATCGTCGCGGGGATCGCCCCGAGGGCGCGGATCTCCGTCTCGAGCAGCTGTGCGGTCCGCAGGCTCCGCGATCGGGGAAGGCCGTGCGCGATGACCGTGGACTCGAGTGCAACGACGGCGCGCTTGCCGGCGATCGCGTCGGCGACCTCTGGCGCGACGGCGAGCTTCATGAGTCCTGGGGGGTCCGCGGGGGGCTCGCCCCCCTCGACCGGTGAGTTTGCTCGCCGCTCTCGCCCGCGAGGAGCTCGACCGCGTGCGGCAGCACCGGCACGAGCACCTCCAGCGATTCGCGGACCGCGCGCGGCGATCCGGGAAGGTTCACGACGAGCGCCGGACCGATGGCCCCGGCGACGCCGCGCGACAGCATCCCGTGCGGCGTCTTCTCGAGCGAACGCGCACGCAGGGCCTCGGCGATGCCGGGGATCTCGCGATCGATGACGCGCCGCGTCGCCTCCGGGGTCACGTCGTTCGGGGACAGGCCGGTGCCTCCGGTGGTGAGGACGACGTTCGCACCGGCGCGCACCGCGGCGAGGATGGCGGTGGCGACCCGCTCGACATCGTCGGGGACGAGCTCGGTGCGGACAACCTCGATGCCGCCGGCGATCAGACGTTCGCTCATGGCGGGTCCGCTCTCGTCAGCACGCTCGCCGGCCGCGCCCTTCGTGCTCACCGTGATGACGCCCGCGCGGAGCTTCACGTCGCCCGAAACGTTCCGCTCTTCCCGCCGGTCTTCTCGACGAGCCGGACGTCGGTGAGGTGCGCGCCGCGCTCGACCGACTTCAGCATGTCGTAGAGGGTGAGGCCCGCGATCGTCACCGCGGTGAGCGCCTCCATCTCGACGCCGGTCTGCGCCGTCGTCGCGACGGTCGCCTCGATGTCGATCCCTTCCGGCACGAGCGCGAGCTCGACGGCGGCGTGCGTCAACGGCAGCGGGTGGCACAGCGGGATGAGCTCGCTGGTGCGCTTCGCGGCCATGATCCCGGCGATGCGCGCGGCGGCAAGCACGTCGCCTTTCGGGGTCCGTCCGTCGCGGACGAGGGCGAGCGTCTCGCTCGAGACGAGGAGCCGCCCGCGCGCGACCGCGCGCCGCTCGGTCGCGCTCTTCGCGCCGACGTCCACCATTCGTGCCGCGCCGCGATCATCGACGTGGCTGAGCCGGACCGGTCGGGGGCCGCGGGGGCGGAGCCCCTGCGACCTCATCAGTGGTCCTCCGGCAGGTCCGTGCGGATCACGGTCACCTGTTCCTCGGGACCCGCCCGCTCCGGCGCCTCGGGCACCTCGATGAGGCAGTTCGCGAGCGACATCGAGCGAAGGATGCCCGAGCCCTGCGGGCCGGTCGACCGGACGGTGCCGGCGACGGGGTCGTAGACGCCCCGCGCGAAGAGCCGGAGCCCGGCGGGCTTCTCGACGGCGTCGAGCAGTCGCGCGCGGACGCGCGGGCGGTGGAGCTTCGCGCGCCCCGCCATCTTCAGCAGCGCGGGACGCACGAAGAGCTCGAAGGTGAGGAGCGCGGACACGGGGTTGCCCGGCAGGCCGAAGATGGGTACGGATCGTGTCCCGCCGGCGGTGCGCAGGGTGCCGAACGCCAGCGGGCGGCCTGGCCGGATCGCGATGGACCAGAAGTCCATCGAGCCCATCTGCTCCACGACGGGCTTCACGTAGTCGCGGTCGCCCACGGAGACGCCGCCGCTCGTCACCACCGCGTCGGCGAACGCGGCGTTCCCGAGCGCGTGCCGTAGGTCCTCGGCGGTATCGCGCGCGATGCCGATCGGGTAGGGCTCGGCGCCGATCGCGCGCACCGCGGCCGAGAGCGAGTAGCGATTCGCGTCGCGGATCTTCCCCGGCGCGAGCGGCGCGTCGAGCTCGACGACCTCGTCGCCCGTCGAGAGGACGGAGACGCGCGGCCGCGGGATGACGGGCACCCTGGCGCGCCCGAGCGTGGCGAGGACCCCGATGTCGGCGGGACGCAGGTGCGTGCCGCGCGCGAGCACCGTCTCGCCGCGGCGCAGATCCTCGCCGGCTTGCCGGACCGAGAGCCCGGTCGGCGTCTCGCGCGTGATCGTCACCGCTTCCTTGCCGCCGTCGGTGTCCTCCACGCGCACGACGGTATCCGCGCCGTCAGGCAACGGCGCTCCGGTCATGATCCGCATCGCCTCGCCGCGGCCGACGGCACGCGCCGGCGTCTCGCCGGCGCCGACCGCGCCGACGACCCGCAGGCGCACGCTCGGCCGGGCGACGTCCTCGCCCCGCACGGCGTACCCGTCCATCGCCGAATTCCGGAACGGCGGGACGTCGCGATCGGCGACGACGTCCTCCGCGAGGACGCAGCCGAGCGCGTCGCCGAGGGCGATCGTCTCCGGCGCGAGCGCGGCGATCCGCGCGAGGATCCGCTCGAGCGCCTCGTCGACGCTCAGCACGCGCTGCGCGGTCTTCGCCGCGCTCGGGCTTGCCATGGGTCGGATGTTAGGCGCGCGTCAGTTGCGACGGTGGCGCGGGAGGAGATGCGGCACCGTCGCTTTGAACGAGGCCACGACGCGCTCATCGGCCCGCAGCCCGAGCTCCTGTGCCGAACGTCGGGTCACGTGCGCGACCAGGGGAAAACCGCAGTCAAGCACGATGCGCGTGCGGCGTCCGATCGGCTCGACCCGCACGACGCGCGCGGCGAACTGGTTCCGCGCGCTCGACGCGATCTCCCCGCGCGAGAGCACGACGTCGTCGGGAGCGAGGCACATGAGCGGGAACGTCTCGCCGGCGGGCGGGAGGGACGTCGTCTCGACCAGCTGCTCGCCGACTCGCAGCTCCGTGAGGTCCTCGGTCACGCGCGTGACCACGGCCGGCAGGATGTTCTCAACGCCCACGAAGTCCGCGACCTCGGGATCGGCGGGCGTCGCGAACACGACATCCGGCCGGTCGAGCTGCCGCACGCGCCCGTCGAGGAGGACCGCGACGCGATCGCCGAGCGTCAGCGCCTCGTCGCGATCGTGCGTCACCAGGACCGCCGTCAAATGCTCACCTCTGACCGCTCTCGCCAGGTCGGCGATCGCCGCGTCGCGCGTCGGCGCGTCCAGTCCGGCGAACGGCTCGTCAAGGAAGAGCAGGTCCGGACCAGGAGCGATCGCGCGCGCGATGCTCACGCGCTGCGCCTCGCCCCCCGAGAGGCTCCGCGCACGACGGTTGGCGAGCTGCACGATCCCGACCCGCGCGAGAGCGCCTTGCGCCCGAGCCTCGCGATCCCGGCGTGAGGCCCCGCGCAGCTCGAGGCCGATCGCGGCATTCTCCAGGACGGTCCGATCCAGCAGCAACGGTCGCTGAAAGACGACGCCGATGCGTCTTCGGTAAGCCTGCTCGTCGGTCACCTTCACGCCGCGGAACCGGAGCTCCCCGCTCGCGGGGAGAAGTCTCGCGAGGGCCATGACGAGCGTGCTCTTGCCGGCGCCGTTCGGCCCCAGGATCGCCAGGGTCTCGCCTTCCATGACGGCGAATCGGTCCGCTCGCACCACCTCGCGGTCCCCCCGGATCACCCGAAGATCGCGCGCTTCGAGGAGCTCGCCGCTCATGACGTCGCCTGGCGCTGCTGGGCCCAGGTCGTGAGCGCGTTGACGGCGAACACGATGAGGAGGAGCACGAACGCAAGCGCGAAGGCGGAGCCGAACTCGCCCTTGCTCGTATCGAGCGCGATCGCCGTGGTGAGGATCCGCGTGTCGCCTTTGATGTTGCAGCCGACCATGAGCGAGGCGCCGATCTCGCTTATCACCGCGCCAAGGCCGGCCATGGCGGCGGTCAGGAGCAGCAGCCGAGTCTCACGGACGAGGATCGCCAGGACCTGCCGCGAGCTCGCGCCGAGCGCGGCGAGCTGGATCGGAAGCATCGGATCGACGGACTGGATGGCGACCGCCGTCAGGCCGATCACCGTGGGCGCCGCGAGGATGTATTGCGCCACGACCATCGCCTCGCGGGTGCAGTACCAGTCGAGCTGACCGAGCGGGCCGCTTCGCCAGACCAGGACCGCCACGAAGAGCCCGACGACGACCGGCGGCAAGCCCATCCCGGTGTTCACCAGCGACAGGAAGAGATCTCGGCCGGGAAAGCGCGCGCGGCCGAGCCAGGCCCCGAGCGGGACGCCGGTCAGGATGGCGAGCGCGGTCGCGACGCCGCTCACGACGAGCGTCGCCGCGGCGGCGTCGACGAGATCGGGATCGAGCGTCACGACGCGACGGGCCGCCTCCAGCAGGCCGTTCGCGATGAGCTCCACTAGCGCGCCTCGCCTTCGTCCTTTCCCGCGTCAGGCACGAAAAGCTGCTGCCCGTACGTGGCGACGCCGAACGCGCCGATGAGCTGTTGGGTCTGGGGTGAGACGAGGTAGTCGGCGAACGCGTTCGCGCCGGCGCTGTTGACTCTCGGGAACTTCGCGGGGTTCACCGTGATCACGTGATAGACGTTGATGAGCGGCGGGTCGCGCTCGACGAGGATGCCCAGCTGCGTCTGCGAGCGGCGCGCGAGGAAGGTGCCGCGGTCGGAGAGCGTGTACGCGCGCTTTTCGGAGGCGATCGTGAGGGTCTGGCCCATCCCCGTCGCGGCTTCGACGTACCACGTCCCGGCCGGCTGGACCCCCGCTCGTCGCCACAACGCCTTTTCGAAGAAGTCGGTGCCGGAGTTGTCGCCGCGTGAGATGAACGGTGCACGCACGCGGGCGATCTCCCGGAGCGCGTCGAGCGCGTTGCGGCCCTTCACGCGCGCCGGATCGTCGGGCGGACCGACCAGCACAAAGTCGTTGTGCATGACGAAGATGCGGCGCTCGCCGTTCCCCTCCGCCATGAACTGCAGCTCTTGCTCCGGAGCATGCACGAAGACGACGTCCGCGTCGCCGCGAGCGCCGATCGCGAGCGCCGCGCCCGTGCCGACGGCGCTCGCGCGGATGCGAAAGGGCGTTCGCTTCTGGAAGTCCACGACGAGGACGTCGAGAAGCCCCGAGTCCTGGAAGCTGGTCGTCGTCGCGAGAAGGACGTCCGTACGCGCGACCGCGCTCGTGGACGGTGCGGACGCCGGCGCGGCCGCGCACGCCGCGAGGATGATGCCGAGGAGCGCTGCGGCCGCCGACCTCACGACGACGCCCGACCGCGCCTGGCGACCTCGACGACGACGTTCGTCGCCTTCACCACGCACGCCGCGCGGTCGCCGACCTTGAGGCCGAGCTCCGTCGCGGCCTCCGCGGTCATGAGCGAGACCAGGCGATGCGGTCCCGCGAGGACCTCGACGACCGCCGCGACGCGATCGCGCTCGACGCGCGTCACGATGCCTTCGAAGCGATTGCGGGCCGACGTCGCGGGGCTTGGCGTCGCGGAGCGTTCGCGCCTGCGCGCGGCCTGGAGCCGCGTGATCTCGGCGAGGGGGACGAGCCGCTGGCGACCACGCGTTCGCGTCGTCCGCAGACGACCTTCGGCGGCCCAGCGACGCACCGTCTCGACGGATACGCCGAGCAGCTCGGCTGCCTCACCAACGCGGATAGACCTAGATGTCGATGCCCCGATACCTACATACTAGCCGCATTTCCCTTCTGGATAGATTGATTCGCATCGACGAGATCCACGCGCAACGGCCCCCTGGTAACGGGGGCCGCCGCTGTGGTGGGGATGATGGGGGCGAGTTCAGGCAGCCGCGGATCGGTTGGGAGCGGCTTGTCGGATCGATCGCACGAGATACTCGTAGGGGGCATCCTTCGGCACGCATCCGACCCGCGCCCCGGAGCGACGTGCGAGAGCGCACATCTCGGTGTCGAGCGTGTACATCACGAGTCCGACCCGGGGCAGGAGGCGACCGACCGTGAGCGCGATCGCGACGCCGTCAGGACCCGGGATGTTCCCGTCGACGACGAGGACGTCCGGCTGCAGCTGGCGGCACATCTCGATGCAGCGACGGCCATCCTTGACCACCCCGATGCATTCCAGGTCGGTCTCCGCGTCGATCAGATAGCGGAGGTTCTCGCGGACGGAGGGATGATCGTCCGCGACCACGACGCGGATGTGCTCCTGAGTCATCGCGACCTCACCGCGGCTTTTGTAAACGGGCCGGGCTCCGAGGTGAAGCCCTACTTTAGGAGAGCAACAGCCGGTCAACAAGAACGTACGCTAGGCGCGCGAGACCGGCTCGGTAACCGGACACTCCCCTGCGGGATGAGCCCTTCAGGCCGCGGTGAGCTCCGGCGCGTCGCGCTCGAGGGCGTCCTGTGCGCCGCGAAGGAGGACGGCACTGGTCGCGATCTCCTCGCTCCACGTCGCAGACCCGACGTGCACGGCCCAACGCGCTTGACCGAACGCGCGCACCGTTGCGGTCATCGTCCGCAGCAGCTCGTCGAGACGCGTGCGCAGCAGCAGCGCGACCCGCTCGCCGCGCGCACGGTCGGCGCCGACCGGCACGACGATCGCGACGCCCGAGTCGCCGTAGCGGTATGCGCTCACATCACCGCCGAGAAGGGTCGCGCTGCCGCCGAGCGTCGCGCGGATCGCGCGGTGCACCATCGCGCGGCGCGTCGCCTCGGCGACGCCGTCGACCGAGAGCTGGCCGAGCGCGACCGCACAGCCGGGTCCGCCGTCGCGGGCGGCGGCGATGCGTTCGCGCACGTGTGCGACGAGCACGCGATCGAGGTAGGCCTCCGCGACGGGTACGGCGCGGTACGCCGGGGCGGCCACCTCTGCGATGACCGGTGCGGCGCGCGGCGACGAGTCGCCGAGCAGTCGCAGGAGCGTCGGCACGACCGCGGACCAGCGCTCGCGCTCGGCCACGCGCTCCGCGGCGCCGAGCGGGGTGAGCGCGACGTTCGCCGATTGCGCCGGCGTGACGTAGCCGCCTTCGAGAAGCGACTGCAAGGCGCGGCCGAAGGCGCCCGACGCGAACGGCAGGCGCTCGGCCGCGATCGCGGCGAGCAGCGCCGCCGGCCGGGCCGGGCCCACAGCCAGCGCGTCGAGTAGGTAGAGCCGGAAGAATGCGGTCGCGAGGCCGGTCGCGGCGGGTCGGACCATCGTCTCCCTCCGACGGTTCTCGCGATCAAGAACGGCGCGGGCTTGCGGCGTGTCGATCAGACTGGCGCCGTGCGGTCATCACGTCTCGAGGCCTTCAGCGACGGTGTGTTCGCGATCGCCGCGACCCTTCTCGTCCTGGAGCTGCGGGTGCCCCGGGACGTACGTGATCTCGGCGGCGCCTTGCTGGGGTCCTGGCCCGCGTATGCGGCGTATGTCGTGAGCTTCGCCACGATCGGGATCATCTGGGTGAATCACCACGTCTTGCTCGATCACCTGAGGCGCGTCGACCGGCCGCTCCTCTATCTGAACCTCTTGCTGCTCCTGTCGGTCGCCATCGTCCCCTTCCCGACGTCGCTCATGGACGAGTACGTCCTCACGGAGCACGGGACCATCGCCGCGGTCGTGTACGGGCTGGTCGGGCTGCTCATCGCCATCGCCTTCTCTTCGATCTTTCTCTACGCGACGCGCGCCGACGGCCTCTGCGCCGACGCCGCGACCGCGCGTCGCATCCGGGAAGAGGGCCGCCTGTTTCCGATCGGCCTCGCTGCGTACGTGGCAGGGATCGCGCTCGCCTTCGTCTCGCCGATCGCGAGCCTCGCGGTCTACGGCCTCATCGTCGTCTTCTACGCCTTCCCGCAGCTCCCGGCGGCTTCGCGTTAGGGGCCGTCTCAGCCGACCTTCGGGAGACGGTCGAGCGCGTGCCCGAAATAGCCGAACACGATGAAGCCGAGGAACGCGAGGCAGACGAGGAGCGCGAAGAGCCAGAGCAGGAACGCGCTGTTACGGACCTGGGTGCTGTCGTCGCGGACGCGCTTCGCCTACTTCTCCTCCATCGACTTCGCGATGGCGCTCAGGAACTCCTTGTTCGTCTTCGTCTTCGCGAGCCGCTGGAGCAGGAGCTCGGTGCCTTCGATCTGACCGACGGCCGAGAGCATCTTCCGTAGCAGGATGACCTGCCGCATGACGTCGGGCTCGAGGAGCATCTCCTCGCGGCGCGTGCCCGAGGCGGGGATGTTGATCGCGGGGAAGGTGCGGCGCTCCTGGAGCTTCCGGTCGAGGATCATCTCGGAGTTGCCGGTCCCCTTGAACTCTTCGTAGATGACGTCGTCCATGCGGGAGCCGGTGTCGACGAGGCAGGTGGCGAAGATCGAGAGCGAGCCGCCGCCTTCGATGTTCCGCGCGGCGCCGAAGAAGCGCTTCGGCGGGTAGAGCGCGACCGGGTCCATACCGCCCGAGAGCGTGCGGCCCGACGGGGGGACGGCGAGGTTGTACGCGCGCGCCAGGCGCGTGATCGAGTCGAGGAGGATCACGACGTCGCGGCCCGTCTCGGTGAGGCGCTTCGCGCGCTCGAGGGCGAGCTCCGCGACGCGCGTGTGATTCTCGGTGGGCTCGTCGAAGGTCGACGAGAACACCTCGCCCTTGATCGAGCGGCGGATGTCGGTGACTTCCTCGGGCCGCTCGCCGACGAGCACGACCATGATGTGGACCTCGGGATGGTTGCCCGAGATGCCGTTCGCGATGTCCTTGAGGAGCTGCGTCTTTCCGGCTTTCGGCGGCGAGACGATGAGCGCGCGCTGGCCGTAGCCGAGCGGGTTCACGAGATTGATGAGCCGCTGGGAGAGGTTCGCGCCGTCGATCTCGAGGTCGAACATCTCGTCGGGGAAGACCGGGACGAGGTTCTCGAAGACCGGCCGGCGTTTCGCGAGCTCGGGGTCGATGCCGTTGACGGCTTCGACGCGGAGCAGGCTGAAGTACTTCTCGCTGTCCTTGGGGGGCCGCGTCTGACCGGTGACGAAGTCGCCGGTCCGCAGGCCGAGCCGGCGGACCTGGCTCGAGCCGACATAGACGTCTTCGGGCGAGGGAAGCAGGGTGCGCCGGCGGAGGAAGCCGAACCCGTCCTCGACGATCTCGAGGATCCCCTGCGCGAAGATGTTCCCCTGCGCCTCGGTCTGCGCCTGCAGGATCTGGAGGATCGCGTCCTGCTTGTTCGCGCTGATCGAGCCGTCGAGGCCGAGGTCCTTCGCGATCTCGGCGAGCTCCTTGGGCTTGCGCTCGTTGAGCTCGGTGATCGTGAAGTATTTGCGGCCCGGCGCGCTCGGCGCGTCGCGGCGTGCCGTCGTGGGGCCGTTGCCGCCGTTGCCGTTGGTCGGCGCGGCCTCCGGGGTCGGTTGGGGTGGCTGCTGTGCGGGGGCGGGTGGGGTCTGCGGTGGTGTGGCCTGTTGCGGGGTCTCTGGGTTGTCCAAGCGGTGTGTTGCTCCTTAGCTGCCAAACGCCCGAGGGTCGCTGGCGTGGGTCCGGGGGCGCAGGTGTGCGCTCACGCCCGGCGCGATCAAAAGGGGAATGTGTGCGAGGGCAGTATACCTCCCCGATGCCCCGCCTTACCAGCCCACAGACGAGCGATCTTGTCGCCCTTTCCCGCGCCATCCACGCCGATCCGGAGCTGGCGTATCAAGAGCGTCGCGCCGTCGACCGCATCGCCGCGCTTCTCGAGCGCGGCGGCCACGACGTCGAGCGGTGGGCGGGCTCGAGACGGCATTCCGCGCGCATGTCGGGCCCGCTCGGTCGCGCGGGGACGGGGGGCCTCCGGCCGTCACGCTGCTTGCCGAGTACGACGCGCTGCCCGAGATCGGTCACGGCTGCGGTCACAACCTGATCGCGATCAGCAACGTCGGCGCCTTCCTCGTCGCCGCGGCCGAGGGTTCACGGCTCGAGGTCGGCGTCGAGCTCATCGGCACGCCGGCCGAAGAGAGCGGCGGCGGGAAGATCGATCTCCTCCGCGCCGGGGTGTTCGATCGCGCGATCGCGGCGCTCTCGTCGCATCCGGCGTCGCAGGGCGACTGGGGCGTGAGCGGTACCGGCCTCGGCGTCGTCGGCAGGCGGGTCACATTCGGCGGCGTCGCGTCGCACGCCGGCTCCGCACCGGACAAGGGGCGCAACGCGCTCAACGCGGTGATCCGGTTCTTCGTCGGCATCGACGGCTGGCGGCAGCAGCTCGACGGCGACGCCCGTGTGCACGGCGTCATCACCGACGGAGGCAAGGCGATGAACGTCGTGCCGGCGCGCGCCGAGGCGATCTTCGGTCTGCGCGCCAAGACGAAGGAGACGCTCGACGCCATGGTGGAGCGCTTCTCCGAGATCGCGCGTGGGGCGGCGCTCCTCACGGGCACGACGGTCGAGATCACGGAGTATCTGCCGTACTACGCGCCGGTGAGCGCGAACGCCAGGCTCGGCGACGTGATCGCGAAGGAGCTCGGCCGCCTCGGCGTGACCCCCGCGCGCGGCGTGCTCGTCACGGCGTCGACCGACCTCGGGAACGTGTCGCAGAAGGTGCCGACCGACTGGGTGCGCTTCCCGGTGACGACCACGCCGATCGCCGGCCACTCCGACGCGATGCGTGAAGCCTGCGTCACCGACCTCGCGCACCGCAACGCGCTCATCACCGCGGAGGCGCTCGGCGCGGCCGCGGTCCGGGTCGCGACGGATCGCGCATTGCGCGCCTTGCTGCAAAGCGGGGGCCCGCGGGGGCAGAGCCCCCGCGACCCGTGAGCGACCTGGATCGCTTCCGCGGCGACCTCGTGGCGCTCTCGCGTGGCATCCACGCCGACCCGGAGCTCGCCTACCAGGAGCGGCGCGCGGTCGAGCGGATCACGACGCTCCTCGCCAAGCACGGCCATCGCGCGGAGCGCCCGCTCGGCGGGCTCGAGACGGCGTTCCGCGCGCGCGTCGGTCCGCCCGGACCGTCCGTCGCGTTCATGGCCGAGTACGACGCGCTACCCGAGGTCGGGCACGGCTGCGGCCACAACCTCATCGCGATGACCAACGTCGGCGGGTTCCTCCTTGCGGCCGCGCAGGCGAAGGACCTGCAGGTCGGCATCGAGCTCATCGGCACGCCGGCGGAGGAGAGCGGCGGCGGGAAGCTCGACCTCATCGACGCGGGCGTGTTCCGCGACACGGTGGCGACGCTGTATTCGCATCCCGGCTCGGACGCCCACTGGGCGGTGAGCGAACGGCTCCTCGGGATCACCGTCCGCCGCGTCATCTTCGAAGGCTTCGCGTCGCACGCCGCGGTCTCGCCGGAGAAGGGCCGCAACGCACTCACCGCGCTCATCGCGCTCTTCGTCGCGCTAGACGGCTGGCGCCAGCACCTGCCCTCGACCGCGCGCGTGCACGGGATCGTCCGTGAGGGCGGCGTCGCGCAGAACATCATCCCCTGGCGAGCC
>Ga0209056_10003793_pt1 | contig 15996 bp, 17 predicted proteins | sample GraSoiAngelo_114_FD_185876 | JGI IMG/M metagenome (GOLD analysis project Ga0209056, IMG submission 185876) | Grasslands soil microbial communities from the Angelo Coastal Reserve, California, USA - 14_0903_13_40cm (SPAdes) (version 2) | ecosystem: Environmental > Terrestrial > Soil > Grasslands... | reverse complement strand
ACGGACGCGACCGTGTTGATCCGCGGTGAGAGCGGGGTCGGCAAGGACGTGATCGCCCGTACCATTCACGCCGCGTCGGCCCGCCGAGACTACCCGTTCGTCAAGGTCAACTGCGCCGCTATCCCGACGGGGCTGCTGGAGTCGGAGTTCTTCGGGCACGAGCGAGGCGCGTTCACCGGAGCGCACCGGCGCAAGCTCGGCCAGTTCGAGCTGGCGCACCGGGGGACCATCTACCTGGACGAGGTCGGCGACCTGCCGCTGGCGCTCCAGGCCAAGCTCCTGCACGTGCTCCAGGACCTCCGCTTCTGCCGCGTCGGCGGGCACGGGATGGTCGACGTGGACGTGCGGGTGATCGCGGCGACCAACGGCAACCTGGAAGGGGCGATGGCCCAAGGCCAGTTCCGCCAGGATCTCTACTATCGGCTCAACGTGGTGGACATCCGGGTTCCGCCTCTGCGCGAGCGGACGGAGGAAATCCCCCTGCTCGCGTCCACCATGCTCGCGCGATTCAACCGTCAGTATCGGCGAGCGAAGGAACTGTCGCCCGAGACGATGGCCCGTCTCACGGATTATTCGTGGCCGGGCAACGTCCGGGAATTGGAGAACGTCATGAGCAGGCGTTCGAGACGCTGGTCGCGCAGGACCGGAGCGGGCACGCTTCGGCGAGCCGCGCTCCGGCCGACACGTTGAAGGACGTGGCGCGACGCGCCGCGGGCGACGCCGAGTGCCGAATCATCGAGGAAGTCCTCGAGCGGGTGCACTGGAACCGCGCCGAGGCGGCGCGCCTCCTCAAGGTCAGCTACAAGACGCTGCTGAACAAGATCGCCGAGCATCGGCTGGCGCCGCCGGGCCACGCCCGCTGACCGCCGCGCGCGCTACGCCTCGTCCACCAGGGCGAACCGCGGGTCGGCGGCGCGGCACTCGGCTTCCGGCAGCCCGACCTCCCGGCGCATGATGTTGGCGCCGGGCGCGAGCCGCGTCTCGTAGCGTCTCCTTCACTCGGGTCTCGGTCAGGGTCTCGAGCTCGCCGGCGCGCTCGGCACCGTACACCTCGTCGAGAATCGAGCCGGGCCGCGCGGGGTGGCAGCTGAGTTCGCTCACTGCTCTCGTTCGGTCATCTCTCGCCGCAGGAGATGGACGCGCTGGCCGAGGAGATGAGCGCGACCGGCTTCCGACGGGCGTTCATCGATCACCCGTTCAGCGAGGTGTTCGAGTTCGACGTGCCGAAGATGAAGCGCTGGGCGGACGCCGGCGTACGCTTCGCGCTCACCTGGGACGAGCTCTCGCCGCTCCTGGGCGTGGACACGCAGGATATGGTCGCGGCGATCCGCGCGATCGGCCCGGAGCCCTTCATGCTGTCGAGCGACGCCGGGATCCCACTGCTGCCCCAGACGGTCGAGGCGTACCGCCTGCTGGCCGCGATGCTCCGCGCCTACGGGATGACCGAAGTCGAGGTGCGCCAGCTCATGACGGGCAGCGCCAAGGAGCTGCTGACGCTCTCCTGAGCGTCACTTGCCCCGAGCCTTTTTCAGCTCGGCAACTCGGCGCCGCCGCTTGAGACGTCGGAGTCTTTCGACGGCACGCCGCGTTTTCGAGTGCGTAGCCATTGGATCGACCTCCTCGCCCTGTGTCTGAAGAGACGACACCACCGGGCGCGCGTGAGCTTCATACCATCGATGTCAGGTGCCTGAGCAAGGCCTGGAGGGCGGGATCGTCGGCGCCCTTCGGCTTGATTCGCGTGAACTCCTCCCGCTCTTTCTTGCGCCACAGCGGCGGCTTCGTCGCGTCGATCGCCATCTTGCCGCCAACGCGCATCACCGTCACCTCGGAGCGGTCGACGTTGGGCGCGGAGATGTCGAGCGGGTGGATGCGCTCGTGCGGGATCACGATGACGTCGCGCTCCGGGTTCACGCGCGTCGAGATCGCCCAGAAGAGCTCGCGCGGGTCGTAGATGTTCACGTCCTCGTCGACGGCGATGGCGATCTTCGGATGCAGATACGGGCTCGACAGCACGCCGAGCAGCACATCGCGCGCCTGACCGTCCCAGCGCGGGGTCATCTGCACGAACACCGTGAACATCGTCACCCACGGCGGGATGTAGACGTCGTGGATCTCGGTGCGGCCGTGGATCTCGCTGAGCCGCCGATAGAGGCTCGCCTCCATCGGCACCGAGACCAGCGGCTGGTGGTCGGTGAAGACCGTCGCCTGCATGTGGCGGTAGATCGCATCGCGCCGCCGGGTGATTGCCGTGACCTCGAAGACCGGCGCCGGCCCCTCGGCGCCCTTGCTGTAGCCGGTGAACTCGCCGAACGGCCCCTCGGGCTCGCGCACGCCCGGCGGCACGATGCCTTCGATCACGATCTCGGCCTGCGCGGGAACCTCGAGGTCGATCGTCTCGCACTTCACCAGCTCGAGCGTCTCGCCCAGGACGCCCGCGCCCATCTCGAGCTCGTCGTACCCTTCGTGCCGCCCGCTGAAGTTCGCCAGGATCTCGTAGCCGGGATGGAGACCGATCGCGAACGCCATCGGCGCCGGCCGGTTCCGCTCCTGGTACTTCATGAGGTGCGCCCAGTTGTGGCGCGCCGCCATCCAGAAGCCCATTTTCCGCGGCCCGCGCACGAGCGCCCGGATGATCGCTTCGTTGCGCACGCCGGTGTCCGGATCGCGGGTGATCGTGACCCCGGAGCCGAGATAGCGGCCGGCGTCGCCCTCGGAATGAATGGGGATCGGCAGCGTCGTGATGTCGGCGTCGTCGCCGAGGAGCTTCACTTCCTTGCACGGCCCGTCGGCGACGATCTTCGAGCCGCCGGGGACGCGCGTGAACATGCGGTCGGAGAGCTCGCGCACCACGTGCTGCGGGCTCGTCCCGAGCGCCTTGGCCTGGCGCGCGCGGTCCTTCACCAGGACGTCGCAGAGCTTCCAGCCCGGAAATCCTCGGAGCCGGTTCAGCATGATCGGGCGCGGGCTCGCCGAGCAGAGCGCGCCGGCCTGGGTGATCGGATCGATCTCGTCGTCGATGCGGATCAGGTCGTCGCCGAGCGCCTTCAGGAAGTCGCGGAGATTCAGTGCCATCGTCGTCTCCTCTCTACTTCGCCTTGTCCCCACGTCCGGCCGCTTGCAGGGTGACGTCGTCGCCGACGATCAGGAAGATCACCTCGCCGTTCGAGGCCTGGTAGCGCCAGGTCTCGACGGGCCCGAGCTTGGTGATGTCGTCGGGCTTGCCCAGCACCTGCTCGAGGTCGGCGCGCTTGGAGACGTCGCGGGCCTTGGCGACGATGTCTTCCTTCGTCCCCCGGCCGCAGGCCACCAGGCCCAGCACGACCGACACGCACACCAGCGTTCTCAGCGTCGCCATCATCGGGCACCTCCCCGAACACCGCACTGCCCACAGCCTACCGGATTTCGGCCTTGACCGACGCGCGGTCCAGGGTATTAGTGGTGAGCGTTCTCGGACTGAGCGTTCAGGGGGTGCGAACATGGCGGGTCCCGCGAAGCCGAAATCCTCGAAGCGCCCCGAGGCGGCCGCGCCGGCCGCCGGCAAGGGCCCGACGCTTCCGTACACCGGCAAGGAGTTTCTCGCGAGCCTGGACGACGACCGCGAGGTCTGGATCTACGGCGAGCGCGTGAAGAACATCACCACCCATCCGGCCTTCCAGAACTGCGCCCGGATGCTCGCGCGCCTCTACGACGCGCTCCACGAGGACCACACGAGCGGCAAGAACGTGCTGACCGAACCCACCGAGTGGGGCGGGTTCACGCACCGCTACTTCCGCGCGCCCCGGACAGTGGAGGAGCAGGTCGCCGGGCGCGACGCGATCGCCGCGTGGGCGCGGATCACCTACGGCTGGCTCGGCCGGTCGCCCGACTACAAGGCGGCGTTCCTCGGGACGCTCGGCGCCAACGCGGAGTTCTACGCGCCCTACCAGGAGAACGCGCGCCGCTGGTATCGGCTCTCGCAGGAGCGCGTGCCATTCATCAACCACGCGATCATCCATCCGCCGGTCGACCGCCACATCGCGCCGGGCGCGCCCGGCGGGCCCACCGACATCTACGCCCGCGTCACCAAGGAGACGGACGGCGGCCTCTACGTGACCGGCGCCAAGGTGGTGGCGACCGGCTCGGCGCTGACCCACTTCACGTTCGTGGCGCACCACGGGCTCATCCCGGTGCAGGGCCGGAACTTCGCGGTCGTGTTCATGGTGCCGACGAACGCCAAGGGCGTGAAGCTCATCTGCCGCGTGTCGAACGAGATGCGCGCCGCCATGCTGGGAAGCCCGTTTGACTATCCCCTCTCGAGCCGGCTCGACGAGAACGACGCGATCTTCGTGATGGACAACGTGTTCGTGCCCTGGGAGGACGTCTTCGTCTACGCCGACGTCGAGAAGGCGAATAACTTCTTTCCGCGCACCGGCTTCCTCCCGCGCGCGTTGATCCACGGCTGCACGCGGCTCGGCGTCAAGCTCGACTTCATCACGGGCCTCCTGATCAAGGCCACCGAGATCACCGGCGCCAGGACGTTCCGCGGCGTGGAGGCGAACATCGGCGAGGTCATCGCCTGGCGCAACATGATCTGGGGGCTCTCGGACGCGATGGCGAAGAACGCGGACCCGTGGACCGGCGGGTGCGTGCTGCCGGCCATGGAGCCGGCCGCGGCGTACCAGGTGCTGGCGCCGGAGGCCTACGTCCAGGTCAAGAACCTCATCGAGAAGACCGTGGCCAGCGGCCTCATCTACCTGAACTCGCACGCCAAGGACTTCAAGCAGACCGACTTGCGCAAGTACCTCGACCTCTACCTGCGGGGCTCCGGCGGCGTGGACGCCGTCGAGCGCGTGAAGCTCATGAAGCTCCTGTGGGACGCGGTCGGGACCGAGTTCGGCGGCCGGCACGAGCTCTACGAGATCAACTACTCGGGCAGCCACGAGGAGATCCGGCGCTACGCGCTGTTCGGCGCGCTCGCCTCCGGCCAGTACGACCGCTGGAAACAGTTCGCCGAGACGTGCATGGCCGAGTACGACCTGGACGGGTGGACGGTGAAGGACCTCGTCAACACGGGCGGGCTCGGCGCGCTCCGTTGATGGCTCGTCCGTCCGCCGGCGCTCGCTTCCGCGCCGCGCTCGCCGCCGAGCGGCCGCTGCAGGTCGTGGGCTGTGTCTACGCGTACGCCGCGCGCATGGCCGAGCGCGTCGGCTTCAAGGCGATCTATCTCTCGGGCGGCGGCGTCGCGGCGGGCTCGCTGGGGCTTCCGGATCTCGGCATCTCCACGCTCGACGACGTCCTCACCGACGTGCGCCGCATCACCGCGGTGTCGGATCTGCCGCTCCTGGTCGACGCCGACACCGGGTTCGGGAGCGCGTTCAACATCGCCCGGACCGTGCGCTCGCTGATCGCGTCCGGCGCCGGCGCGGTGCACATCGAGGACCAGGTGCAGGCCAAGCGCTGCGGCCACCGGCCCGGAAAGGCGATCGTCTCATCGGGAGAGATGGTCGATCGCGTCAAGGCCGCGGTCGACGCGCGGACCGACGCCGAGTTTGTGATCATGGCGCGCACCGACGCGATCGCGGTGGAAGGGCTGCCGGCCGCCATCGAGCGCGCCGGCGCCTGCGTGGAGGCGGGCGCCGACATGATCTTCCCCGAGGCGGTCGCCGAGCTCGCCGTCTATCGCGACTTCGCGGCGGCGGTCGGGGTGCCGATCCTCGCCAACATCACCGAGTTCGGCGCGACCCCGCTCTTCACCGTCGAGCAGCTGGCCGGCGCCGGCGTCAGCGTCGTGCTGTACCCGCTGTCGGCGTTCCGCGCGATGAACGGCGCCGCGCTCGAGGTGTACCGGGCGCTGCGGCGCGACGGCACGCAGCAGCGCGTCGTCGGGCTCATGCAGACGCGCGCGGAGCTCTACGAGTTCCTCGACTACCACGCCTACGAGCAGAAGCTCGACGAGCTCTTCTCCCGGGAGAAGGAGTAGCCCCCGACCGGGGCGGCGCCGCGCCGTTCGACCAGACCGCGCCGGAGCGCCGTGGCGACGATCTCCGTGCGCGAGCCCACGTTCAGCACGGCGCGGATCTTGTCGAGGTGATCCTTCACGGTGTGCGGGCTCAGGTGGATCCGTCCGGCGATCTGCTTGTCGGTCAAGCCCTCGGAGAGATGCCGGAGGATCGCCAGGTCCGTGTCGGAGAGCGCGGTGACGTGCCGCGACCCGCCCGGTCGGACGGCTGGCGTCTCGCCGGACGCGGTCGCCGTGAGGATGATCTGACCCGTGACCTTCGGATCGAGCACCGAGCCTCCGCGGTACACGGAGCGGATCATCTTCTTCAGCTCGGAGAGCTGCACGTCCTTGATCACGTAGCCCTTGGCGCCGGCCATCAAACTGCGCAGCACGAGCCCGTCTTGAAGGTAGTTGGTCAGCATGATGACCGCCGTGCGCGGCACGACTTCCAGGATCTGACGGCACACCTCCGGGCCGTCGGCGCCCTCGAGCCGCACGTCGAGCAAGACCACGTCGGGGGTGCTGTCGCCGACGATCCGCAGCGCGTCCTCACCGGTCCGGGCCTCGCCGACCACGGCCATGTCGGGCTCGAGCTCCAGGGAGAGGCGGAGACCGTGGCGCACGACCTCGTGATCATCGACCACGACGATGCGGATCCTGGGCACGCCCGCGCCCTCACTGACAGTCGAGGCGGAGTGGAAACGCACCGCGGACGGTGACACCGGCACCCGGGCGGCCGACGACCTCCAGGCGACCGCCCACGCCCTCGATCCGTTCGCGCATTTGCCGCAGCCCGAAATGCCCGGGCTGGGCGCCGACCGCTTCGGTGCCGCCGGCGGACAGGCCCACGCCGTCGTCCGTCACTTCGATGGTCGCCTCGTCGCCCTCGATGCCGACGTCGACGGCGGCGCGCCCCGCGTGGGCGTGCTTGGCGATGTTCACCAGCGCTTCCTGGAGCGTTTTCTGGAGCACGTCGCGGGCCGTCGGCGACAGACCGGCCGGATCGCCGCGTAACGTGAAGGGGACCGCCATTCCCGTGAGCTCGCCGAAGTCGCGGACGAGCCGCTCCAGCCGGTTCGCGAAGGTCGTCTCCACCAGTCCTTCCGGTGAGAGGTGCCCGATGAGCTGCCGGATCTGCGCCATCATCAGCCCGGTGTCGCGGCGAATGTCCTCGAGCTTCGGATAGAGGGGCGAGGTCGAGCCGGTCCGATGCAGGCACCAGTCGAGCTTCAACCCCACCGAGAACGCGAGCTGGCTGAGCGTGTCGTGTAGCTCGTTCGCGATGCGAACCCGCTCGCGGACCCGGACCGCCTCCGCCACCTGCGCGTGCAGCCGCGCGTGCTCGAGCGCGACCGCGGCGTGATCGGCCGCGGCGCGGAACACCTCGATCTGTTCCCGCTCGAATACCCGCCGCGCAATGTCCCCGACGGAGAGGATCCCGATCGGGGCGTCGTCGTGGAAGAGCGGGATCGCGAGCATCGCGCGAATCGGCGCCTCGCCGGCCTCGCACCCGGGCATCCCGGGATCGGCGAGGAAGTCGGACGTGGCCAGGAGACGCCGGTCGTTCAGCGCCCGCGCCTCGACCGGACCGAGCCCGGGTCCCGTGAGGTCGTCGGCGGCCTCGAACCCGCTGGCGCGGGCGACGGCGACGAGCCGGAAGCCGTCGTCGGTCAGCTCGAAGAGCGTGGCCCGCGCGCAGCCGAGGAGCAGCAGCAGCGTGTCGACGATCTCGCGGCCGAGCGTGGTGACGTCGAATGACCGGGACGTGGCGTGCGCCATCAACGCGAGGGCCTCGGCCGTCCGGCGTCGCTGGCGGCTCTCGGTCACCAGGCGGGCAGTCTCGAGCACGATCGCCGCCTGGTCCGCGAAGATCCTCGCGAGCCTCACGTCCTCCCGGGTCCACAGGCCGTAGCGCCTTCGGACTTCGAGGACGCCGGTCGTCCGGTCTCCGCAGAACAGGGGAAGCGCCAGGACCATGGCACCGTCGGGCGCGCTCACGATTCGCCGCTCGCGGAACGCTCGGCCCACGGCGTCGTCGTCCGGGGGCGGCTCGGGGATTTCCCCGATGGGACTCGTCGCGAGCCGCTGAAGATCGGACGCCACCTCGACGGCGTAGAGCCGGCAGCCGTCGGCGCCGAGCAGTCGCCGCAGTCCGTCCACGATGCGCTGGCCGACTTCTTGACGGTGCGGGGCGACGTCTCCCTCGTCGAGGGGGCGGGACATGAGTTCACCGAGCGCGGCCAGCTCTTCTTCGACCGCGACCTGCGGCGCTCCGTTCCGCCTGATGGTATCTGACGTCTGTTTATAGCCGCGCATCTGGTTTCGATCGGGCGCGATGCCGGATGACCGTGACGTGGCGCTCATCGAGTCTAGGCAGCACGCGGAGAGCGTGTCAACGCGACGACGCGCGCGAGCCGGCCCCCACGCTTGGGGGATGCCGGCCGCGAAGCACCCGTCGCGGCCGGCCGATCACGAGCGATCAGAGGTTGGGCGGCGCCGCGCTCACGTCGGCCAGCGCCGAGCCGCGGTCCTGCTCGAGCGCCAGGTCGCCGAGCGTGACGATGCCCACGGGACGCCCGCGCGCCACGACCGGCAGGCGGCGGATCGCGTTCTCCCGCATGAGGCGCACCGCCGTGCCGACCTGATCGTCCGGCGAGACGGTGGTGAGCTCGCGACTGCAGATGTCGATGAGCGCGGTCGATTGCGCGTCGCAACCGTCGGCGATCCCGCGCACCACGATGTCGCGATCGGTCACGATGCCCAGCACCTCGTCGCCGTCGACCACGACGACGTCCCCGATGCCCACGTCACGCATCATCTTGGCGGCGTCGATCAGCGGCGCGCTCAGCGGCAGGGTGATGGGATCGGGAGTCATCACGTCCTGTACGGTCTTGTGTTTGGCCATGCTCACTCCTCCCTAGTGTTCGACCTCGTCCTCCTCCTCGTCTTCCTCACCGCCCTCGTCGTCCTCGACGTCCTCGACGTCCTCGTCGTCCTCGATCTCGGCGGTGAGGAACAGCTCGACGTCGCCCTCGGCCGTCTCCAGGCAGTCCACCCGGACGCCGTCGAGAGCTTGCTGCGCCACGGGGTCGACGAGCAGCACGGTGGATCCCATGTGCTCCACGACCTGATCGTCGCCACGCACATGGTCGGCCACCAGCATCCACTGGCCGGTCGGCGCCGCGGCGACTCTCAACCCGATCGCCGACTCGGCGATGTTCGCGGCCTGCTTCTGCTCGAGCAGCTTCTGTTTCGCGCGCTCGCTCACTGCCACCATCGCTGTTCCCTCCATCTGGGTCCCGGTTCGTGGGTCGGTTTCCCGCGGGCTCGATCGTGCTCTGGTGTGATCGCCTACGGACCTAGCGTGACCGCACCCCCGGTCCGCGTCGACCTCGGAGTAGGGGATTCGGGGACCCGGGATCGGGGGCCTTGGACCCTCGAAATGGCGACTGGATGAAAGCAGCCGTGGGTGATCAGAAACCGACCGGGTCGGCACGGTCCGCGGCGTGAGCGGATCGCTAGTTTTACCGGAATTTCACTATGTTGCCCTCCCGACTCGTCTGGCACCCCACGTGCTTCTTGTGAAGCGGCATGGACGTAAAGGACGCGGGCGCCGGGAACTCCAACCTCTTCGAGGTCATCGGCGCCGCCACGTCGGACCGCGGCGCCCAGATGCTCGAAGAGCTTCTCCAGTTGGGCATCGCCATCAGCAGCGAGGGGGATCTCTACCCTCTCCTCCAGCGCATCGTCACGCAGGCCCGCCGGTTCACCGGGGCCGAGGCGGCTACCCTCTTTCTCCGCGAGGGCTCCTGCCTGCGGTTCGCGGTCGTCCAGAACGAGATCGCCGGCCGGGCGCCGGGCGTCCAGGACAAACAGCAGCGCCTCGAGGCCGAGCGGCTGCCGATGGAGGTGCCGAGCCTCGCCGGCTACGTAGCCAAGTCGGGCTCCGTCCTCAACCTCCCCGACGCCTACGAGATCCCCGCGAGTGCGCCCTACGCCTTCAACTGGCGGGTGGACGTCGCCACGGGCTCCCGGACGCGTTCGGTGCTCGCCGTCCCGCTGCGCGACACTTCGCGCCGGGTCCTCGGCGTGCTCCAGCTGATCAATGCAGTGGGCATCGACGGCCAGCCGGTTCCGTTTCACCCGCGACTCGAAGAGGTGGCCAGCTCGTTCGCCGCCTACGCGGCGATCGCGGTGCGCAGCGCGCGGCTCGAGGAGCTGTCCTTCAAGGACCCGCTCACCGACGGCTACAACCGGCGCTATCTCATGCTCCGGCTCCACGAAGAGGTGAACCGGGCCAGCCGCTACCAGCAGCCGCTGTCGCTGATCCTGATCGACCTCGACGGGTTCAAGACCGTCAACGATCGCTTTGGCCACGGGGCCGGCGACGAGGTGCTCAAGCAGGTCGTGCAGTTGCTGGCCAGCCAGTCGCGCCGCGACTCGGTCGTGGCCCGCTACGGTGGTGACGAATTCGTCGCGCTGCTCCCCAGCACGCCGAAGGCCGCGGCGATCGTCTACGCCGAGCGGATGCGCGCGATCATCGAGCGCTATCCGTTCCCCCATGGAAAGCTGACCGCGAGTTTCGGTGTGGCCGGCCTGCCCGACGACACCGAGAGCGTCCCGGAGCTGCTCAAGACCGCCGACCACGCCCTGTACGAGGCGAAGCGGCAAGGCCGAAACCTCGTAGGAGGTCGCAAGTGATCCCGACAACCGCGTCGATCGCCCCGGCGCGCGCCACCAAGGCCGTGCTGATCGTCGACGACGAGCCGGCCATCGTTCGCATGCTGCGCGACGCGTTGGGCGTGTTCCGGCACGAGCACGCCTACAAGGTCGAGACCGCCGCCGACGGAATGGACGCGCTCGACGCGATGAAGCGTGACCACTTCGACGTCGTCCTGCTGGACATGCACATGGCACGAATGGGCGGCCTCGAGGTCCTCGAGCACATGAAGCGCATGCAGCTCCGGACGCCCGTGCTGATGCTGACCGGCAACGAGGACGCGAAGGCCTCGGCGGACGCGCTCTCGCGGGGCATCCTGGCCTACGTCCCCAAGCCGTTCGATCTCCTGCAGCTCGAGCACCTGATCTCGCTCGCCGTCTGCTCCCACGCCGACTCCACCAAGCCCGCCTGACCCGTGACCGGCCTCCGCGCGCGTTACAGCGCGGCGGCGAATCGGCCGGGGGGAGGTGCGAGGGGGGCGCGACGACCACGCGGCACGCGTGCGCTGCTCCGTCGCGGCTGGGCTCCATCTGGGCGCGCATCTCCCGTCGCCACTCGTCGGGAACGGGTCGCTGCCCCCCCCCGCGCGCCTCCCCCCGGCCGGCCTCGCCGACGACTCACGCCAAGATCGTTAGTCGCGTCGCGCCCCGCCTGCGCGCCACTCGCCGCACAGCGTTGAGTCCGGCGGGGATGGGGTGCGGAGGGGTCGCAGCGACCCGTTCCCGACAAGCGGCGACGGAACAAGGCGCGCCCGGATGGAGCCCAGCCGCCCACGGGCAGCGGACGCGTGCCGCGTGGTCGTCGCGACCCCTCCGCATCCCACCCCCGCCGGACTCACGGTTGACCGCGAGCGGGTGATCGCGTAAGTCTGAGGGCGTGACTGATCCAGTGACGGTGTCCGTGCTCACGCATCGCCTGGAAGCGATCGTCCAGGAGATGGGCGAGGCCATGCTGCGCACGGCGTATTCGCAGATCCTCAACTCGAGCCGCGATTTCTCCACCGCGCTCTGCGACGCCCAGGCGCGGCTGATCGCGCAGGCCGAGCACGTGCCGATCCACGTGGGCGCGATTCCGTGGGCGGTCGAATCCGTGCGCGACGCCTTCAAGGACCGCATCAAGCCGGGCGACGTGTACCTGTTGAACGATCCCTACCACGGCAACAACCACCTGCCGGACCTGACCGCGTTCGTGCCGGTGTTCGTGGGGGGCGAGGTCGCCTTCTGGTCCGTCAACCGCGCGCACCAGAGCGACATCGGCGGCTCGACCCACGGCGCCTACAACCCGGGCGCGACGGAGATCTGGCAGGAAGGGCTGCGGATCACGCCGCTCAAGCTGTACGACGCGGGCGAGCTGCGCGACGACGTGCTGCGCATGATCACGACCAACGTGCGTCACCCCCACGACTTCATGGGTGACCTGCGCGCGATGATCGGCTCGGCGCGTATCGGCGAGCGGCGGCTGCTCGCCCTGATCGAGGACTACGGCGCCGCGACGGTCGTGGCGGCGGTGGACGAGATCCTCGACGGCGCCGAGCGCCAGGCGCGGGCGTGCGTCACCGGCTGGCGCGACGGCGTCTACCGCGGCGAGTCGGTGCTGGACGACGACGGCCACGGCTTCACCGACATCTGGATCCGCGCCACCGTGACCAAGAAGGGCGGCGCGCTCACGATCGACCTGAGCGACTGCCATCCGCAGGTGCACGGCTTCATCAACTCGTCGTTCCCGAACACGATGTCGGCGGTGCACATGGCGTTCGCGTATCTCATCGACCCGCGCACGCCGAAGAACTCGGGGACGTTCCGGCCCGTGCGGGTGATCGCCAAGCAGGGGACGATCGTGTGGCCCTATCCGCCCGCGCCGGTGACGCTCGCCACCAACCACTGCGCCCAGGAGATCGCCGAGGCGATCATCAAGGCGCTGGCGCCCGCGTGCCCCGATCGCGCGATCGCGGGCTGGGGGCGGCGGTTCCGCGTCGCCATCAAGGGCACGAACCCCCGGACGGGCAAGCCGTTCATCTGGCACCTGTTCCACGCGCGGCCCGGCGGCGGTGCGACCGCCGCGGGCGACGGCTGGGAGACGGCCGGCGAAGGCCAGGCCGCCGGCGGGATCAAGTTTGGCAGCGTCGAGGTGGCGGAGGCGCGGTTCCCGCTGACGTTCGAGCATCACGAGTTCCGCGCCGACTCGGCCGGAGACGGGATGCATCGCGGTGGCGTCGGCGCGGAGCTACGACTGCGCGTCGACGTCGAGGAGCCGGCCGTCGCGAACACCGCCGGTGACGGCGTGCGCCACGCTCCGTACGGCCTCCTCGGCGGCCAGGACGGCCGTCCCCACCGCTACCGCCTCCGCTCGCGCGGCCGGCCGGACCGCGTCCTGAAGACCAAAGAGGTCGGGATCCAGGTGCGTCCGGGCGACGTGTTCCTGGTCGAGTCGTCCGGTGGCGGCGGCTACGGCTCGCCGGCGAAGCGGTCGCGCGCCGCGCGCGCGCTCGACCGCGACGGCGGCTTCGTGCGCCGCTAACTCGCCTCGCTCACCTGGTCATCGCCGCGGTCTCCGACGATCCGGCGGCCGAGGCCGATCAGCGCCAGCCCCAGCGTGACGCGCCACGGCCGGCGTGGCGGACGCAGCGACCGGAGCCACACCTCGCGCGCCACCCTCGCGCGTGCGTCGGCGAGCCGCTCTCGAGCCAGCCACTCGACCGAGTAGACGTTCAGGTCCATGACACCGACTCCCCTCCGGCTGCACCCGCCGCGACCGCGGCGCGCTCACGGTGCGGCGCGAATTTCTCGCGCGGGCTCAGCACGATCTCGAAGCGCCCCGGTCGCGTTCCCTCGTGGGCGTCGAAAACGCCGCGGGCCGTGCGAACCACTTGCGTCACCGTGTCGGCGTTGTCGAGCTCGAGGGGGATGAAGACCTGCCACCGCCCATCCAGTCGGTGACGCACCACGGGCGAGACGACCGCGCCCAGCGCGGCGTGGATCGCGTCGGTGACCTCGATCTGGCGCGCGATCGTCGTCTCCGCACGGCGCTGGAATCGACCCGAGAACAGAAGCAGCGCCACCACGAACGCGGGCGGTAGGAGCACGAGCAGTCCGATGAACACTGTCACCATGTCGACCTCCCTGATAGCCGCGCCTCGGCCGGCCGAGCCCCAGCCCCGCGACGACCTGCGGCGCGCACTTCCGTCGCTCTCTGTGACACCGCGGAGCGGTCGACGTGAAACGCGCGAGGCGGGGCTACGCCGAGAGCGGGTGCAGATCCGGGCGGCAGGCGGTGCAGGGCGCCAGGCCGGCCGACTCGGCGCGCTCGCGCGAGGCGAACAGCGTGAGGTCGGCGAGCGTGCGCGAGGGGAGCCCGCCGCACGTGGGCAGGCAGTACTCGACCTCGTTGCGGTCGCGCACGTACATGGTGTCGCGCGCCACGCGCGGATCGCGGTGCGCGCTGAGCGTGGGCACGCCTTCCAGGCCCAGGAGCCGCGTCTTGAGCGAGAGCTTGTCGCCCGCGTAGCCGGTCAGCAAGCCGGAGCTCCCGATGATGCGGTGGCAGGGCACGACGATCGGCAGCGGATTCCAGCGGAGCGCCTGCGCGACGGCGCGCACCGCCGAGCGGTTGCCGACGTCAGTGGCGATGCCCGCGTACGAGGCGACCGCGCCGTAGGGGATCGCCACCGTCGCCTTCATCACCGCGCGCTGGAAGTCGCTGCGGGCCAGCCGGAGGTCGAGCGGCCACTCGAGCCGCGTGCGCTCGCCCTGCAGGTACTCGAGCAGCTCGCGGTAGAGCGCCTCGACCTCGAGACCGTCTTCCTGCGCCTCGACGCCCGCCACCTGCGCGAGCCGTGAGAACTTGAAGCCGGTGCGCTCGCCCAGGTACTCCACCAGCGACACGCCGTGCTCCGAGCGCGCGATGAGGATGTTGCCGAGCGGCGAGGGGAACACGCGGTACATCATCAGCCGCGATCTCAGATCCGCCAGCCGCGACTCGAGCCGCTCGCGAGCGCGGACGGCGCCCTCCATCGCCGGCTCGCGCCGGAGCACGCCCACGACCCCGTCGATCTCGCGGTAGCGCTGGAAGTCCCCGCGGCAGGCGGCGCAGAACCCAATGTGGTCCTCGACCCGCCCGCGGGCCACCGGCTCAGCGTCCCCCGTCGCCGTGGCGATCAGGTCGGCTTCGATCTCGCGGCAGGACTGCGGCTTGTGCTTCATCGTGATGGCTCCATGTGCGCAAATTCGTGCCCGTCGAGACTCCGCCGGATCTTACGGAGCGCCTGAAAGACATGGGCGCGCGCGCTCTCCGCCGAGCAGTCGAGGCTTTGCCCGATCGTTTCGTAGTCGAGGTCGTGCATCTTTCGGAGCGTGAACGCCGCCCGCTGCTTCAGCGGCAGCCCGCGGATCGTGGTCTCGAACAGCGTCCGGGCTTCGCCGAACAGCGCCACGTTCTCCGGCCCCTCGAGGTCGGTCTCGCGCTGTTCCACCGCGGCCGAAGCGTACGCGAGGCGGCGGCGCTTCTCGCCGCGGAAGTGGTTCCGGCTCAGGTTCGTCGCGATCGCGAAGAGCCAGGCCCGGACGTTGGCCTCCGGAGTCAAGGTGCGGTAGGCGCGATACGCGCGCAGAAACGTCTCCTGGGAGAGATCCTCGGCCTCGCTCGTGCGCGACGTGACACGCCGCAGATATCGGAAGATCTCCGCGTGATGCGCGGCCACGATGGTCTCGAACGGCTGTGCGCCCATCATTGATGAGAACACCGCACCGGCTCGGATGTGAAACGGCCCGCGGGCTCACCACATGATAAGGTATCGAGCCGAGGTACGCGCCGGCAGGTCGTCGCGGGGCTGGGCCCCGCCGGCCGAGGCGCGGCTAGACGAGGAGCGATCCCATGACCTACTCGTATCGACGGACCTACCGGGGCCCGATTCAGGCCGCGCTGCTCGACTGGGCGGGGACGACGATGGACTTCGGGTGCATGGCGCCGGCCGTGGTATTCGTGAAGGTGTTCGAGCGCGCCGGCGTGCCCATCTCCATGGAAGAGGCGCGCGCGCCGATGGGCGCCCACAAGCGCGTGCACATCCAGAAGGTCACCGAGCTCGACGGCGTGAAGGCGCGCTGGACGGCCCGACACGGACGCCCGCCGGGCGAGAAGGACGTCGACCGGATGTTCGCCGACTTCGTGCCGCTGCAGCTCGACTGCCTGTCCGAGTACTCCGAGCTGATTCCCGGAACGCTCGACGTCGTGCGCACGCTCCGCGGGCGCGGCGTGAAGATCGGCTCCACCACCGGTTACTTGAGAGAAATGATGGAGATCA
>Ga0209056_10003788_pt1 | contig 16009 bp, 13 predicted proteins | sample GraSoiAngelo_114_FD_185876 | JGI IMG/M metagenome (GOLD analysis project Ga0209056, IMG submission 185876) | Grasslands soil microbial communities from the Angelo Coastal Reserve, California, USA - 14_0903_13_40cm (SPAdes) (version 2) | ecosystem: Environmental > Terrestrial > Soil > Grasslands... | reverse complement strand
GCTGTTTTGGTTCATTGCTGACGTCTCCAGCTTTTCGACATTCACCGCCTTGGCATTCATCATTCTGCTCTGTTACGGCGGTGGATTCGGCACCATGCCTGCTTTTGCTGCCGACTACTTTGGGCCTGCTAACGTAGGCTCGATCTACGGACTGATGCTCACGGCCTGGGGATTTGCCGGGATACTCGGGCCGACGTTGATTGCACGGCTTCGCCAGAGCAGCGGACACTACGCTCAGGCGCTGCACGTGATCTCGATCATTGTGCTGGTGAGCGCGATCATTCCGCTGATCACGAAGCCACCGCGAGCAGAACGGGCTGAAGCAGAAAAGCGGCTGAGGGGGAGGGCGGCGTAAGTTCCGAACCGGAAACCCATCAACCACTAAGGACACAAAGTTACACGAAGGAGTACCAGTCATCATTTCCTTCGTGTTACTTCACGTCCTTAGTGGTTAACTTCTTGTCGTTTTACGCTCCGGCCATAACCGGCTCCACATCGTAAATCGGGAACCATGAAGTAGCCGCTTTCAGTTTGTCATTGACGTTGCTGATGTTCTTCACACCTTCGGTCTCAAGCCATTTGCGGAATGCATCAGCGCCCTGCTTCGCGTATACCGGAATACCTTCTTTCCAGGTGGCGCGTCCGCAGAGAACGCCATTGAACTTCACGCCGGTTTCGCCAGCCAGCTCCAACGTTTCGCTGAACTCGGCATTGCTGACGCCGGCCGAGAGATAAATGAAGGGCTTGGTGGCAACGTTTGCCGCGGTATGGAACAGATCGATCGCTTCTTTCTTGCTGTAAGCCTTCTGACCAGCGAAAGACTTCGTACCCTCGACGAATTTCATGTTCACCGGAACTTCGACTTTAAGCACATCCACGCCGTAACGGTCTTTGGTGAATTCGCGCATGCTCTCGGTCACGATGTGCGGCTTTTTCTTGGCGTATTCGAGGCCCTTTTCGTCAGCCCCCTCCTCATATCCGACGAACTCAAGAAAGAAGGGAATGTCGTTGGCGCGGCACTCATCCCCAATGCGCTCAACCCAGGCGTGCTTTTTATCATTTACATCCTTGGGATCGTAAGGCGTGTAGTAGAGCAGGATCTTCACGCAGTCGGCACCGGTTTGCTTCAGGCGCTTTGCTGACCAGTGGTCCAGTAGATCGCCCAAACGTCCGGGGCCGGTCTTGTCATATCCAGTTTTTTCATAAGCCAGCAGCAGGCCGGCATTCCGCGCGCGGCGCTTGGAGGCAGGCAGTCCCCACTCGGGATCAAGCAGAATGGCGCTGGCATGTGGCGTAAGGACTTCGGTCACCAGCGACTTGAATTCCTCCATCATGGCGTCGGTGATGTCGCCTCCCTTTTCTTTGGCCAGCGACTTCTGCAGAGAGCCGCGCTGGTCCATGGCGGCGGCTGCGATCACGCCACGCTTGTCCGACACGCGTTGCAACCCCGCAAGTTTCCCGGGTGTAAGTTTCATAAGTCCTCCGATAAGTGCAAGTGAAATTGGATTGCCGGCCAAAAAGAAGGGACGGCTAATTATTGTAATACGTTCATCGGCTGAAACGACTTGGAGTTGACTGTGGGAGAATACCGCCGGTGGCTTGCTATACTTATTCGGTATGCCGATTCTCCAGAACATCGCCGCAATCGCCAAAGGCATGAGCATTACCTTCCGGGAGATGTTCCAGCCCACGACGGTGGAGAACTATCCAGATGGCCCGGGGCCGCTGCGGGGGGCAAAGGTCCAGGAGCGGTACCGTGGCGTGCACGTTTTGCAGCGCGACGAGAATGGCCTGGAGAAATGCGTCGCCTGTTTTCTGTGCGCTGCCAACTGTCCGGCAAATTGCATCTATATTGAGGCGGCCGAGAACACTGCAGAGAAGCGCGTTAGCGGCGCGGAGCGGTACGCCAAGGTTTACAACATCGATTACAACCGCTGCATTTTTTGCGGATACTGCGTAGAAGCCTGCCCGACCGATGCGATCACGCATGGCCACGGCTTCGAACTTGCAACCTTCAACGCAACAAATTTGATCTATCGCAAAGAGCAGTTGCTGGCACCGAGGCCGGCACATTTGGGAGCAAATCCGGTGTTCAACGCTGCAGAAGTTGCAGGCGGAGCGCCGGCCGAAGTCGCTCCGGGAGAATGAAGAAAAGCAGTCGTTGGTCGTTGGCTATTGGTCGTTAGCCGAGAACACAAAGGATGGCATAAGGCTGTAGAGAGTGGTTTGCTCCAGGAGAACTAAGAGTTCAATAGTCATAATGAAATTTAGACGCCGGTCCGAAACGAGGGCCGGCGTTTGTGTATAGAGCGGCTCTTAGCAGTTAGCTCTTAAGCCCTTAGCTGAACCACAGAAGCTAAAGGCTAAAAGCTAAGAGCTAATGGCCGATTTTCTCCAAACCGTGCGCGAACGCGTCGTCATTTACGACGGGGCGATGGGGACCAACATCCAGAAGCGTAATCCCACTCTGGATGACTACTGGGGCAAGGAGAACTGCAGCGAAGTTCTGGTGCTGAGCCGTCCTGACATCATTCGCGACATTCATGCGGATTTTTTCAACGTCGGTTGCGACATTGTTGAGACGAATACCTTTGGCGCGACCCGGACCGTACTCAGCGAGTTTGGGTTGCAGGATCGTGTCGCGGAAATCAATCTGGCTGCCGTTAAGCTCGCGAAGGACATTGCGCAGCAGTTTTCTTCGAACGGCAAGCCTCGATTCGTGGCTGGCTCAATGGGGCCGACGACGAAACTTCCATCCCTCGGTCACATCAGCTTCGATGACATGGTTCTGGCCTATGAGGAGCAGGCCGCTGCCCTGATCGAAGGTGGAGTGGATGTGCTTCTCATAGAGACGGCCCAGGATTTATTGCAGGCCAAGATCGCGGCAATCGGCGTGATTGACGCGATGAAAAAAGCCGGTAAGCGGCTGCCGGTGCAAGTGCAAGTTACACTACAAGAGTCGGGCACGATGCTGCTCGGCACCGAAATTGGCGCAGCGCTGACTGCGCTTGAGCCGCTCGATATAGACATCATCGGCATGAACTGCGCGACCGGCCCGGCGGAGATGAACGACGCCGTCCGCTATCTTGGCGCTAATTCGACCAAATACATTTCCGTTCTGCCCAACGCTGGGCTTCCGCAGAACGAAGGCGGCCACGCTGTTTACAAATTGAAGCCGGAGGAACTCGCGCAGTTTCACAAGCACTTTGTTCAGGATTATGGCGTCCGCGTCGTTGGCGGGTGTTGCGGTACGACGCCCGAACATCTAAAGGCGGTCGTAGATGCTGTATCAAACATCGAGCCAGCGAAAAGAGACGTGGAGCCGGTTGCCGCGGCGTCGAGCGCATACACCTCGGTCCCGCTCGACCTTGAACCCAAGCCGCTGATTGTCGCGGAAGAAATGAATACGACGACGCGCGTCGAGCATTTTAAAAATCTGGTGCGCGGTAAGAAGTACGACGACATCCTTACGCTGGCGAAGAAGCTGGTGAACGACGGATCGCACATGCTCGACCTGTGCTGCGCCATCGTTGGCGAGGATGAGAAGGAATACATCACATCGATTCTGGAACGAATCGCGACGCGTGTCCCGGCGCCAATTCTCGTTGACTCAACCGAAGCCGATGTCGTTGAAGAAGCGCTAAAGAGAATCCCCGGCAAGGCAATCATCAATTCCATCAATCTAGAAGATGGTGAGAAGCGGACATCCAAAGTTCTGCCGATGGCCAAGCGCTATGGCGCGGCGGTGATCGCGCTCACCATCGACGAAGATGGCATGGCGCTCACCGCGGACAAGAAAGTTGCAATCGCGCACCGCATTGCCGATCTGGCGACGAACAAATATGGCATTCGCGCAGTCGATCTGATTTTCGATGCGCTCACGCTGCCGATTTCGACTGGCCAGGAGGAGTATCGGACGGCAGGAATCGAGACGTTGAATGCGATCGAGCGAATCAAGAAAGAATTGCCCGATGTTAAGACGATTCTCGGCGTCAGCAATATTTCGTTCGGGCTTGATGTCTATTCCCGGCGCGTGCTCAACAGCGTGTTTATGCACGAAGCGGTAAATCGTGGCCTAGACATGGCCATCGTGAATTACACGAAAATCTACCCGTTGTACAAGATCCCTCAAGAAGAGGTTGAGCTTGCCCGCAAGCTGATTTTTCGCGATGCATCGGCTGGCGACCCGCTGCAGATTTACATGCAGCACTTCGCAGGAACTAAAGGCAAGGCCCAGGCTCAGACCGCCGCGCACGTCGAAACCCTCTCTGTCGAGGACAAGCTGAAGTACGCGATCATCAATGGGGAAAAATCTGTAGGTGAGGGAGCGAGCAAGAAGCCACTTGAAGTATTACTTGAAGAAGCATTGCTGCAGTATTCGCCGCTCGAACTGATCAATACCGTTTTGCTCGATGGCATGAAGACGGTTGGCGACCTGTTCGGCGCGCGCAAGATGCAGTTGCCTTCGGTGCTCGACGCGGCCGGCGTAATGAAGGCGGCCGTCGCCTACCTTGAGCCGAAGATGGAGAAGAAATCCGGTTCGTCACAGAAGGGAACGATTGTGATCGCCACAGTGAAAGGCGATGTTCACGACATCGGGAAAAACCTGGTGGACATCATCCTCACCAACAATGGTTTTCGGGTGGTGAATTTAGGTATAAAGCAGCCTGCAGACGTGATCATCAAGGCTGCACAGGAGCACAATGCGGACGCCATCGGGCTAAGCGGCCTGCTGGTGAAATCCACGCTGGAAATGAAATATGTGATCCAGGACCTGGAACGGCAGAAGCTGGATTTTCCTGTGCTGTGCGGTGGCGCCGCGCTGACCCGCAAGTACGTTGAAGATGACCTGCGGCGCGAGTATTCGAACGCGGTATTTTACTCCGACGACGCGTTTGGCGGACTCCACATTATGGAGGACCTGACCGCGCCAAACGGAAATAAAGAAGCGCGCCTAAATGAAGGCCGCACGGTCAAGGAGTACTCGAAGGCAGTGGCGGTTGATGAAGAGACTGGACCAGTTTTCGCGGAGCGAAGTCCCGTAGTCGGAGACGCGCCAAATATTCCTACCCCGCCATTTTGGGGTGTGCGGGTAAACAGGGACTATAACCTGCGCGAACTTTTTCCTTATATCAACGATACGGCGCTGTTCAAAAACCAGTGGCAACTAAAAACGGCATCGCAGGAAGACTATGCCGGACTGGTGGAGCGGAAGTATCGCCCGATAAAGAAAGAGCTTGAGGAAGAGATCATTGCCAGTGGATTGTTCGAGCCGAAAGTTGTTTGGGGATATTTTCCGGCGCAGGGGGATGGGAACGATGTGGTAGTGTATGCCCCGTCTGATTCCGCGGCACTCGCCGAGCAGAGCTCGGCAGGACAGCCGAGGGCGGCTGTCCCCACGTTGTCTGTGGTCGCCCAGGATCCCATAGTCACACCGCTAAGGGAACTACTTCGCTTCACTTTCCCGCGTCAGCGCGAGGGTCGTCGGCTCTGTATCTCCGATTTCTTCGCTCCTAAGTCGTCGGGCAAGATGGATATGATCGGATTATCTCTGGTCACGATTGGAGCGAAAGCTTCCGTCGAAACGCAAAGGCTATTCGAAGCGGGAGAATACACGAAATATCTCTACCTGCACGGACTCAGCGTGGAGACCGCGGAAGCGCTCGCCGAGTATCATCACAAACTGATGCGCGCAGAGTTGGGGATTTCGGGAGAAGATTCTCCGCATACCCGCGACCTCTTTCACCAAAAATATCGCGGATCGCGCTACAGCTTCGGATATCCAGCCTGCCCGAATTTGGAAGATCAGACAAAGCTGTTTGCGCTGCTCCATCCGGAAGAGAACGTCGGGGTTCGCTTGACGACGGGATTCTTGCTGGAGCCGGAGCAAAGTACCTCCGCGATTGTGGTCCATCATCCGGCGGCAAAATATTTCGTAGCCTAGAGCCTCGCCAACCCCTGTCTCCGCCAACGCATCTTCCCGCTCATGATTCGCAAGCTCAAATCTGGCGAATATCGCCTGTACTCGCGCAAGAAGAACCCTAAAACTGGCAAGCGGCGGAACTTAGGAACGTTCGCTTCGCTGGCCGGGGCGAAAAAACAAGAACGCGCGGTGCAGTTCTTCAAGAAGGGATAAACGAGCAGTAACCGCGCGATTGCAGACCTTATCGCTTGCGCCCGGCTCTCCGTCCCTGCTACGCTTTTCCCGCTTTTGATTTGCGATTCAAGAGGAATCTTATGCCCAAGTATCTGATTGAGCGCGAGCTGCCCGGCGCGGGCGAATTGTCGCAAGAGCAACTTCGTGGCATCTCGCAGAAGTCCTGTAGCGTTCTCAACAAGCTGGGACCGCAGATTCAATGGATCCAAAGCTACGTAACCGGAGATAAGATTTACTGTGTCTATCGCGCGCCCAACGAAGAAATGGTGAGGGAACACGCGAAGCAAGGCGGTTTCCCGGCGAATAAAGTTTCAGAGATAACATCGATCATTGACCCCACGACAGCCGAATAGTCTCTTCGCCCGCAAGCTGCACGCCAGGTTCTTCATGGAACGTGCATGGTCAGGATGGAATTATGAAACAGACGCTCACGTGGACTATCGCCTTGATTTTGCTTTCGCCGTGGGCGATGGCGCAGGAGCATCCCTCGGTGAGTGCCTTGCCCAACACGGTTTACGTTGGCGCAGATGGCAAATATGAGGCGAACCCCGACACGGCAGTCATCGAGTTCTCCATCTCGGCGCAGGAGGAAACTTCGGGTGCGGCATATGATCACGCGTCAAAGTCGGCGGAACAGGTGCGGCAGATTCTGCGCTCGAACAGTGTGGACCCGAAATCCGCCCAGGTTGGATACTTCGCAATCCAGCCGGTCTACGACTACAAAACTCCAAAACGCAAGCTGGTTGCGTATCGCGTAAATACAAATGTCTCTGTGAAGCTGAAAGATTTTCCGAGGATTGGGCCAATCCTGCAGCAACTGGCGAATGCCGACATCACTGACAGCCAGCAACTCAACTACACACTAGAGGATAAAGATGCGGCAAAATCGAAGGCCGTCGAGGATGCATATCGCCACGCGCGTGATTCAGCGGAGGCCGTCGCCCGTGCCGGCGCACGCAATGTCGGCGACTTGATCTACGCTTCGGTGGATACCTTCGAGAATCCGCTGCCGGTGCGGCCGATGGCAATGGCCGCCGCGCCGCGGGCCACGATGCAGATGAATCAGCCGCCGACGGCTGAATTTTCACCCCAGACCATGACGATTACGGCGCATGTGAACGCGCTGTTTCAGCTGAAATAAGGACAGCGGGTCATTCTCTTTCGGCGTTCGCAACCGCTTTGATTCTTGAGCCGTCCACCGCTACATCGCGCTGAAGGACAACTTCCAAAGTTGTACCTGGGCTCATTTTGACTTCGTTGCCATGACTGAAGGCGGCGATTGCGGTCCCGATGGCGCCTCCGATACCGGCACCGATCAGCGCTCCTTCGCCTCCGCGGGTAGCGGCGCCGATGATCGTGCCTTCAGCGGCTGGCTGGGCAATAGTGCCGATGGTCTTTCCCTTGTTGCTGTCGGCCTGAATGGTCCCTTCTTTGTCCTTGACCTTCGACTTGTCCACGCCCGGAGCATTGTCGAGCGAGCCTGGCAGAAGTACCGTGTAGCCGCTGGGATAGATCAGAGTCGTAAAGTGGATGAGCACTTCAGCGCGTCCCTTGATACGACCGGCTGGCTTGACCGAAATAATTTTTCCCTGCACATAAGTCCCTGCCGGGATCACAATTTTTTCATTGATCACGACAGGAAAAGTAGATTGCGCATAAATGGGATCTCCCTCGTGATTGCTTTTGGTAGAGATCGTGTTCTTCAAGGCGATCGGGACCTTGGTTCCGGCGGGAATGACGAGGTCAGTCGTGGAAGGATGCGAACCAGGTACCAGCGCCGGCTTCGATGGCGCGTTCTCCTGTGCTGTGGCCAAACTGCACAGCAAAATCAGTATTCCTAACGTTCGCATAGGGCCCTCCTCTTGCCTGTATAGGATGACAGGAAAATGTTGCTAAAGAAAGTGGGATGCAGCCAGCCACGCTTAAAGTTTCGCCTGGGTCACGATTATTTGGGCGCACTTTGGGCCACAACCAAAAACTTGGTATCATCCGGCCCGCACCTACTTGCGAGGACTTTATTATGAGCAGGCTCCTTCTTGCATTTTTACTGCCGGCTGTGGCCGGAGGCTTGGCGGCGCAGACCGCTAGCGATCAGCTGTCTGATCTTCCCAAACCGCACGACTATGTTCTAAAACGGTCGTCAAGTTATGACCGCACCGGCGGAAACGCTGACGCGCGTCGGGTGCCGGCGGGGAGCACTATAACGGTGCTTGACGAAAACGGACCGGGACAGATTTCGCACATCTGGTTCACCATCGCGGACCGTGAGCAGTACCATTTGAAGAAGATCGTGCTGCGCATGTATTGGGACGACGAAAAGACTCCGAGTGTGGAAGCGCCGATCGGCGACTTCTTCGGATTAGGCAATGGCGAATATTTTCTGTATCAGTCAACACCTCTGGCGGTTGGTGCCGATAAAGCGCTCAATTGCTTCTTTCCAATGCCGTTTCGAAAACACGCCCGCATTATTGTCACCAACGAGGGACAAGAGCAAATAGGCGCCCTCTACTGGAACATTGATTGGCGGGCGCTTCGCTCTCCACTGCCGCCGGACACAGCATATTTTCACGCGCAATACCGGCAAGCAATGCCCAACCCTGCAGTCGCTGACGCGAAGGTGAATTTGGATGGCAAAAATAACTACGTATGGATGGTGGCGGCCGGTCGCGGCCATTTCGTGGGTGTGACGATGTCAGTACTTGAGAACGCCGACGGCTGGTGGGGTGAAGGCGACGATATGTTTTTCGTGGATGGTGAGAAACTGCCTTCGATCAATGGCACGGGGACAGAAGACTATTTTCTTGGGGCGTGGGATTTTGGCGGAAAGTCATTTTCCTATGAATCGTTCGGTGCGCCGGTGGTCGGCCCGGAAAAGAAAGATTCGAAATGGTCCGTGTACCGGTTCCACCTGGATTCGCCGATCCCGTTCACGAAATCACTGCGCGCCACCATCGAGCATGGGCACGCAAACGATCGGGGTGACAAATCTTCTTCGGTGGCTTACTGGTATCAGATCGAACCGCATGTGGAGTTTCCGGCGATGCCATCAGTAGATCAGCGTCTGCCTCGAGTTCCCTAGCTGCCTACACTGATTCTTCGCATCTGGTTCTCCCTGACGTTGCCCATGAACTGCGACTGCAGCTTCTGCGCGCAGAGTTCACCGCAGACGTGAAGGGTGCCTTCGCGATTTGCGATCTCATCATCCCACGCACAGAGATAAAGCACCGACTGGTTGAAGTTGACAGCGGAGGTCCACATCAGCCACCAGCGGTCGTTAGTCCGCTTGAGCATGCCGCAGTTGGGTCCGGCGCAACGATAAAAGGAATTGGCAACAGGATTCTTGAGATTTCCGAGCTGCATCTAGGTGACTGCTCCTGCAAGCGCTGAACCATTCTAACGGGAATGCTTTTGAGGGAACAGATGCTAGTTCTTGCCGCTTCCACAGTAAGAATGTGGGACTCAGCAACGCGGCTGATATCATTGAAGCAGTGGAAATGGCAGCCGTTCAAACTGAATTGCAATCGCGGATCGAGCCCCTGTTGGTTGAAGTGGCGGACGTGGTCAACACCACGCTTGACCTCGACACCACCCTACGCCGGGTCGCGGAATTGGTGCGTAAAGTCATTGATTATGAGATCTTTGGCATCCTCCTGCTCAATGACAAGACCCAGGAGCTGTACTTCCGATTCAGCGTTGGTCATTCGCACGAGGTGGCCGACAGGTTGCGCATTAAGCTCGGAGAGGGAGTCACCGGGGTCGCCGCGCAAAAGGCCGAAGCGATTCTGGTAAATGATGTCGCGAACGATTCTCGCTATATTTCCGCGGTTCCTAACGTGCGCTCGGAGATTGCAGTCCCGCTGATCGTAAAAAACCGGGTCATCGGAGTGATTGATATCGAGTCGCCCCAAGCCAATCACTTCACCGAAGACCACAAGCGCCTGCTGACCTTAATCGCATCGCGAATGGCGGTCGGGATTGAGAACGCGCGTCTGTACACCCGAATCACTCGCCAGGCAAAGACGTTGTTGCTGTTGAACGAAATTGCCCGCGAGCTGACTTCGATTCTCAATTTGGACGAAGTGCTGAAGAGAGTCGGCGAGCTCCTCAGCCGCCTGATTGACTTCCAGATGTTCAGCATTTTGCTGCTGGATTCCGGCGGAGAAAAGCTACAGCATCGTTTTTCGCTCCGCTTTCAAGAAAACATTCACCTCAAGCACGATATCCCGCTCGGCATGGGGATCGTCGGCCACGCGGCTGAGCAACGGCAGGCTGTACTTGTCCGCGACGTAAAGAAGGACTCTCGCTATATCGAGACCAATCCAGAGACACGCTCCGAGTTAGCGGTTCCGCTGATCTATAAAGACAAGGTGATTGGCGTTCTCGACCTGGAGCATACGAAGCGAGGATTTTTCACAGACGATCATCAGCGCACGATAGCAACGCTCGCGGCACAGATTGCCATCGCGATTGAGAATGCGCGGCTCTACGAGGAAATCGCTCGTCAGGAGCGGCGTTTGGAGCGAGACCTTGCGATGGCGCGGGAGTTGCAGTTTCGGTTGTTGCCGCCGTCGCGCCCCAAGCTGGCCAATTTGGAAATCGCCGCAAAATTTTCTCCGGCACGGGCCATTGGCGGTGATTTATACGATTTCATCACCTATTCTCAGTCACGGATGGCTTTCGTTATCGGAGACATCAGCGGCAAAGGCGCTCCGGCTGCGATCTACGCGGCGCTGGTGAGCGGAATCTTGCGCTCGCATGCACCTATGGAGCCGGGCCCGGCAGAAATGCTCGCAGCGGTGAACTACTCATTGGTCGAGCGCCGCATTGACGGTCAATTCTGCTCGCTTATTTATTCTGTATGGGATGACCAGAACCGCACGCTCCAGGTTGCGAACTCCGGTTTGCCTCGTCCGATTTACTGCCATAAAGGCAAAACTCAACTCATCGAAGCAACTGGACTTCCTCTCGGTCTCTTCGACGATGCCGAGTACGACGAATTTACTTTCCAGGCCGAGCCCGATGATCTATTTGTGTTCTTCAGCGACGGGATTCTGGACGCAACGAATCGTGCTGGAGACCTATTTGGCCGTACGCGTCTCGAAAAAATCATCTCTGAGTGCGCCGACAATTCTGCCGAATCCATTGTGAACTCGGTCTTCAGAGCCGCTACCGAACATGCCGCTGGTGTGGAAACTTTCGACGATCAAACCGTGGTTGCCATCCGAGTAAAAGGGAGTGCGTCCAAGCGCAAGTGAGCGAGAGTTCTCAGCGGCCTCCGGGATTCGCTTATGGTCCGCTCAAAGGCAGTTCCTCGAATGTACTCAATTGTGAGGGCGTTTCCCTGCCCCAATTGGCAGACCGGTTCGGCACTCCTCTGTACGTCTATTCTGCGGAAATGATTCGCGAGCGCGTTTCTGCTTTCAACATTGCCTTTCGTGGCATTGAGCACACAATCTGCTACTCGGTAAAAGCCAACTCGAATCTCAGCATTCTTCGTTTGCTCGCAAGGCTTGGCTGCGGATTCGACGTGGTCTCGGGCGGCGAACTTCAGAGGGTGCTGCGTGCCGACCGCAAATCGGCAAAAAAAGTCGCGTTTTCCGGCGTCGGCAAGACGATTCCCGAGATCGAGGCCGCGCTCAAAGCCAACATTCTGCTGTTCAATGTGGAGAGCGCATCGGAGCTAGCAGCACTCGCAACTGGCGCTGCAAAGTTGAAAAGGAAGGCAAGAATCGCCTTTCGCGTGAATCCGGATGTGCCTGCCGACACTCATCCTTATATCTCTACCGGGCTGCACAAGCATAAGTTCGGAGTGCCCATCACAGAGGCACGGAAACTTTACACGCACGCGGCTTCATTGCCATATCTGCAAGTTGCGGGCATAAGCGTTCACATTGGATCGCAGATCACAGATTTTGCTCCGTTCGGCATCGCCATGGAGCGAGTCGCCGACCTGGTACGACAGCTTCGCAAGGACGGTCATACGGTCGAGTACGTGGATGCGGGCGGAGGCCTTGGGATTGATTACAAGGCGCACTCAGAACGGTCTTTTCCCGCCGTTGCAGCCAGCTATGCTCGGGAAATTTCCAAGCCCTTAAGTAAGCTACATGTAAAGCTGTTGCTTGAACCGGGGCGATCGATCATCGGGCCGGCAGGCATACTGCTTACACGAGTGCTTTACCGCAAGACGAATGGCGCCAAGAAATTTGTCATTGTGGACGCAGCGATGAACGATTTGATCCGGCCTTCGCTTTATCAGGCGGAGCATCAGATTGTGCCGGTAAAAGCTGGCGATAAGACTCCCCAGGTCATCGACATCGTTGGCCCGGTATGTGAGTCTGGGGATTTCTTCGCACGCGGGCGCGAACTGCCCCATGTTGAGGAAGGCGATCTGCTTGCCATCCTCGATGCTGGCGCGTACGGGATGGCGCTCGCTTCGAATTACAATTCGCGGCCTCGGCCTGCGGAAGTGCTGGTGGATGGAAAATCTGCGAAATTAATTCGTCGCCGGGAGACGATTGCGGATTTGCTACGGTCCGAACTCTAGATGTACGAATGGCCGCGCCGGTTTTTCATTGCCTCAGAGGCTAACGCCGAATTATTTAAGGAGTCTAGGCGGCACGGCTGAACCCATGCCCTTTCAAATCATTTGATGAGCCTTTTAACGTCGCGTGTCCAGACAGCAGCCCATGCGCTAAAGCGCTCATTGATTTTCAAAACTGCTTACGCGGCGCTGAAGCGCCGCTCTTCCACGGTAGCGCATGATTTACGCGAGTTTTTCCGCAGCCGGTGAAGCCGTGCCCTCCCCAAACCGTTTGATGAGCCTTCTTGATGTCACATATGAAAGAGCAGCCGCTAAACGAGTCGGCTTCTAGTTAGCCACACTCGAAAGGAACTTGATCACCGTATCGAGCACCGGTTTCGGCTGCTGCATAAACAGCGCGTGCCCGAGCAGCGGAAATTGTATGCGCCGCGCATTTGGTAAGAGGCGGAGCGCCAGCTTCACATCGTCGTCCGAAAGCATCGCGTCCAATTCGGGATTGCCCTGCAAGAGCAATGTGGGACAGGAAATTCGCGGCAAAGTCTTGTGCGGCGCCCAGTCCTCAAATGCCCTGCCGTCCACTGTCATCGCAATTGCATCCGGGTCGGTCTGCAGAGCGCAACGTGCCCACTCGGCTAGAGCCTCCGACGTGTTTCCCGGCAGCTCTTCAATTCGCACTGGCTCGTTCAGTCCAGGGACAGGAATCAGGATCTTGCCCATTCCTGCCGCCAACATGGCGTGCGACTGAGTATGCCGTAGGAGTTCGTAGAGCTGCCGGAATAACGGCGCGTACAGACTGCGACAAAAATTCTCGGGCGTGATCATGGTGTCGCCCAGGATGATGGCCTTGACCGGGCACTTGCCACTGGCCGCCACGTTCATGGTGACCATCGCGCCGAGCGAGTGCCCGAAAATGGCGGCGCCCAACGGAAAGCGCGCCCGCACGAATTCGGTCACGTCCTGGGCGAATTCAGCGATCCGGTAGGAGTCCGCTACACGGTCGGTTCTACCATGGCCGCGCAGGTCGAGCGCGAATACATGGAAGTGGTGCGAGAGTTCAGGTAACAAGACAGAAAAAGACCGCCAATCCCGGGACAGGCCGTGAAGCAACAATAAAGGCGGTCCGTTCGGCGGACCCTCAGCGTAGTTAATGCAGACCTGAGTGGCGGAGAAGGATTTCTCTATAAATCCCACAGCCGCACTGGCAAGTCCCACTAGCGCTGTCCCCACTTCAGCTTAGTTCGCAGAACGTCGAAGAATGTGCCCTTAGTATGGAGCAGCTTCACTTGACTTTGCGATTTCCGGCAGTACAGTCGATCTCCGTCAATCATGGGCATTCCGGCCTGGCCATCAATGCTCAAGTAAGCCTCTTCGTCTCCGGTCATCACAACAATTTCTATGTGCGACGTATCGCGCACCACCAGCGGCCGATGAGTCAGCGAATGCGCCGAGACGGGCGTCACAACAAAGCTCTCAACATTGGGCATCAGAATCGGGCCGCCTGCGGCCAGTGAATAGGCTGTAGAGCCGGTCGGAGTAGAGACAATCAAGCTGTCGGCTTGATAACGAGAGACAAATACTTTATCAATGAAGACATCGCAGTGGTTGAGCCGCGCGATGGTGCCTTTGCCAACTACTACATCATTCAAGGCGTCGAAGCTCGCAATGATTGAGCCTCCGCGACCCACCTCGCAGTGGACCATGGAGCGGACATCGATCTCGGACGAGCCCACGGCAATGCTTTCGAGAGTGGGATAAAGTTCTTCCAGCGGTATTTCGGTCAGGAACCCCAGCGCCCCCAGATTCACACCCACAATCGGAATGCCAGCCTTCGCAGCCGCTCGCGCCGCAGAGAGAAGAGTGCCATCCCCGCCCAGAACAATAATGAAATCCAGCTTTCTCGCGGCCATTTCCGCGCGAGAGACGCTTTCTACGCCTTTCACATGCGGAGCGGTTTCCGGATCAACAATAAATGTATAGTCGTGGCTCCGAAGCCATTCCATCAGCGGAGGCATGATCTGCGCGACTTCTGGCTTGTTCGGCTTGGAGACAATGCCAACGGCCTTTTGCGATGGTGATTCGTTTCCCATGTGGAAGATGGAATTGTACAGAAACGGGGCGGGAAGAGTTAGCTTCAACCTATTCACCACGGAGACACGGAGACACGGAGAAATAATCAGAGCAATCTCTTCGACTTCCCCATGCCTCTGTGTCTCCGTGGTGAAAATCAGAATTTTGCGTACAGAAGAAACTCGCGATTGCCTTCCGCCCCAAGCACCGGAGATTCAATCACATCTGTGACGGCAACGCCGGCGGCAATCACTGCTCCTCGCACTCGTTCCACGGCTTGCCGCTGCACTTCCGGATCACGAACAATGCCACCCTTGCCGACTTTTTCCCGACCCGCTTCAAACTGCGGCTTCACGAGAATGACGAGTTCCCTTCCCGCTCTTTCTTGAGCCCCAGCCGGAAATGCTGCGGCGACCACCGGCGGCAGCACCAGCGTCGCCGAGATGAACGACACGTCCATCACGATGAGATCAACTATTTCGTTGAGCTCCTCCGGTGAGAGATACCGCGCATTTGTGTTCTCCAGCAGACGTACCCGTGGGTCTTGACGCAACTGCATCGCGATCTGTCCATGCCCAGTATCAACGGCGATCACGCGCGATGCGCCGTGTTGCAGCAGGCAATCGGTAAAACCTCCGGTCGATGTACCCACGTCCAGGCAAATTCTGCCGCGCACTTCAATCTGCCAATGCGCCAATGCATGCTCGAGCTTCAGGCCGCCTCGGCTCACGTATTTCAAATCCGGCTCAAGCAGGCGAATCTCGGCTTGTGAATCAACTGTGGTTCCCGACTTCACAACTTTTTGTCCGTCCACCAGCACTTTCCCCGCCAGTAGCAATGCTTGTGCCCGTTGGCGTGACGCGACCAAACCGCGTTGGAAGAGTAATTGATCGACACGGATTTTTTGTGCAGATTTTTTCATTTCAGCGGGAGCTTGTGGCGGGCGCACTCAACTGTGTGCAACCTGTAGAACGACTTCTGCACAAAGGACTTACTTCCATCCTTGGCTTGTTTTTCACAGAATTATCCACAGCTGTGTTGAAAATTACCTCAGATTTAATCAAAGAACGCTCTTGACACGCCTAAAGTTTAGCGCCGTTGCAAAAAACTCTGTTGGAATCGGCATAGGGGGAGCGGTCGCCCGCTCTCCCCTGCCACACCACCAGGACATGCGGGTCCGCATCCGGCGGTTCGGCGGATTAAGCTAAGAGCTCACGATCATGGACGGAAGCCCGTGCCCCGCA
>Ga0209056_10003784_pt1 | contig 16011 bp, 9 predicted proteins | sample GraSoiAngelo_114_FD_185876 | JGI IMG/M metagenome (GOLD analysis project Ga0209056, IMG submission 185876) | Grasslands soil microbial communities from the Angelo Coastal Reserve, California, USA - 14_0903_13_40cm (SPAdes) (version 2) | ecosystem: Environmental > Terrestrial > Soil > Grasslands ... | reverse complement strand
CCTCGGCGAGAGCCTGCTCGTCGGGGCGGCGGGCGTCGCGCTCGGCATCCCCTTCGGGCTCGGGCTCGGGCGGCTCCTCGTGCCCGTGATCGCCACCGCGAGCGCGGTCGCCAACAAGCTGGTCGCGCCGCCGGCGGCGCTCGCGCCGGAGCCCGGCGCGCTCCTCGTCGCGGGTGCGCTCGGGCTCGTGACCGCCGTCCTCGCGGCCGTGCTCCCGGCGTGGCGCGCGGCGCGCGTGGCGGTCGCCGAGACGATGCGGAGCCGCGGCAGCGAGTCGCCCGGGGTGGGCGGCCGCGCGCCGTGGGTGCTCCGCGGCGTGGCGCTCGCCGCGGTCGGCGCCGGGCTCGCGGCGCAGGCGCGGCACCCCTCGGCGGCATGCGGGCTCCTCGCGACCGCGCTGGTCGCGGCCGGCGCGGCCCTCGCCGCGCGCCCGGCGGTGCACGCTGCCGGCTTTCTCCTGGATGCCGGCTCCCGGCGGCTGGCGGGGCCGGTCGGGCGGCTCGCCGCCGCGAGCCTCCTCCACAATCCGCGCCGCACCGCGCTCACCGTGGCCACGCTCGGGGTGGGACTCGGGTGCGTGGTGTGGTTCTGGACGATGGCCGAGAGCTTCCGCACCTCGCTCGTCGACGCCCTCAGCGCGGCGGTGCGCGCCGACCTGGTCGTGACCTCGGCGCACGTGACGAGCGGCTACGTCGAGGCCCCCGTGAGCGAGGAGGTGGCGGCCCGGCTGGCCGCCGTGCCGGGCGTGGCGGCCGTGATCGGCTCGCGGGTCGTCGACTGGCCCCACGACGGCCGCCGCATTGCGATCGAGGCGTTCGACGCGCGCTACTTCGCGGACGCCGGGCTCGGCCGCTGGCCGCTGGCGCGGCAGCAGATCACCGCGGTGTGGAACCGCGTGGCGGGCGGCGAGGCGGCGATCGTGTCGGCGAACTTCCTCGTGAACTTCGGGGCGCGCGTCGGCGACTCGGTCGTGCTCGAGACCCCGAGCGGCCCGCTCGTGCTGGTGATCGGCGGCGCGACGGCTGCCTTCGAGTCGCCGGCCGGAACCATCCAGATGAGCCGCGAGGTGTTCACCCGCTACTGGCGGGACCGGCAGGTGAACCGTGTGGGCGTCTATCTGGCGCCCGGCGCCGACGTGGCCGCGGTGCGCGCGGCGATCGCCCGCGACCTGGCCCCGGCCTACGACCTCCGCATCCTGAGCGCGCGCGAGCTGATCGGGTACTACGCGGCGCAGGTCGGTCGCGCCTTCGCCCCCCTCCACGTGCTCGCGGCCACGGTGCTGCTGGTGACGCTCCTCGGCGTGGCCGACACCCTGCTGGCCGCCGTGCTCGGGCGCACGCGCGAGCTGGGCGCGGCGCGCGCCGTGGGCGTCCGCCGCGCGCCGCTCGTGCGCATGGTCTTCATCGAGGCGCTCCTGCTCGGCGGGCTCGGCCTCGCGCTCGCGGTGACCTCGGGCGTCGGCCTCGCCGCGCTGTGGGTGAACGAAACGCTGCCGCACCTCCTCGGCTGGGTGCTCGAGCTCCACCTGCCGTACGGGGAGGTGCCCGTGCTCGCCGCGCTCACCGTCGCAGTCGCCGGAGCCGCGGCCATGCTTCCCGCCCGCCGGGCCGCGCGGCTCGAGCCCGGCCTGGCGCTCCGGGAGGAGTAGGACGATGGAAACGCCTCTCGCGGTCGCTCTCGAAGCGGTGAGCAAGCGCTACGACGCCGGCCCCGAGCCGGTCGCCGCCCTGCGTGAGGTGAGCCTCCGCATCCCGGCGGGCGAGTTCGTCGCCATCCTGGGCCCGAGCGGCTCCGGCAAGAGCACGGTGCTCAACTTGATCGCGGGCCTCGACTCGCCGAGCGCCGGGCGGGTGCTGATCGGGGGGCGCGACCTCGCCCACCTGCGGGACAATGCCCGCAGCGATCTCCGGCTGCGGGAGATCGGCTTCGTCTTCCAGAGCTTCAACCTGTTCCCCACCTTCACGGCGGAGGAGAACGTGGCCTGGCCGCTCGAGTTCCTCGGCGTGCGCTGGCGGGAGGCGCGCCGGCGGGCGCGCGAGGCGCTCGCCCGGGTGGCGCTCCCCCCCGCGGTCGCGCGCCGCCGCCCCGCGCAGCTCTCCGGCGGCGAGCAGCAGCGCGTAGCCATCGCCCGGGCGCTCGTGACCGAGCCGCGGCTCGTCCTGGCCGACGAGCCGACGGGCAACCTCGACTCGCAGACGGGGCAGACGATCCTCGATCTGCTGCGGCAGCTCAACGTCGAGCGGCACCTGACCGTCGTCCTGGTGACGCACAGCACCCTCGCGGCGAGCCACGCGCAGCGGACGGTCGAGCTGCACGACGGCCGGATCGTGCGCGAGACGCGCGGCACGGTCACGATCATGTTCAGCGACATCGTGGGATTCAGCGCCATGACCGAGCGGCTGGGGGACGAGCGCGTGCAGGAGATCCTGCACACCCACTGCGCCATCGTCCGCGAGCTGATCGCCGTCCACGGGGGCTTCGAGGTGAAGACGCAGGGGGACGGCTTCATGATCGCCTTCGCGAGCGCGCGCCGCGGGCTGCGGTGCGCGGTCGCGATCCAGCGTGCCATGGCCGCGTACGACGAGCACGCGGAGGCGCCGGTGGGCCTGCGCATCGGCCTCCACACCGGCGAGGTGACGAAGGAGGGCTACGACTTCTTCGGCCGCAGCGTGATCGTGGCGGCGCGGATCGCGGCGGCGGCGCGGAGCGGGGAGATCCTGGTGTCGTCGCTGGTGCGGGAGCTGACGGCGGGTGCGGAGGAGTTCGTCTTCGATGGCGCGCGAGCGGTGGAGCTCAAGGGGCTCGCCGGGTTGCAGCGGGTGTTCACGGCGGAGTGGGAGCCGGGGGACCCGGCGCGCGCGCGCGGGATCCCCGAGCGGAGCAACGGCGCGTCGTCAGCCCATCCGGTCGCATCCTTCCCTCACCTGGCCGCGCAGCTCCGTTGACCCCTCCCGGGTCCGCGGTGTAACCCGACGGGCGCGGGCATGACGACGCGCGCTCCAGGAGACCCGCTGCTCGTGGCCCGCCTGGTGTGGGGGTCCCTGCTGGTGGCGCCCGCGCTCTACTGCGGCGTGCTCGTCCTGCTCCTCCGCTCCGGAGCGGGGAGCCCGAACCCGGCGCTCGCGGACCCGCTGCGCACGATCCTGCTCGTCCTCGCCGTCGGCCAGACGCTCGCCGTCTGGTTCGTGTGGAACCGCGTCGTCGTCCGGTCCGGCGCGCGCGACCCCGCGGACCGCGTCGACCCGCAGCGCGCCATCACCATGCACGTGATCTGCTGGACGCTCTGCGAGGCGATCGCGCTCTACGGGCTCGTGATCGGATTCGTCGCCCGCCGCCTCGAGCCGCTCTTCTTCGTCTGGGGTCTCGTCGCACTGCTCCTGCTGCACCCGCGCTCCGCGAGCTTCCGCTAGGAGCCTGTCCGAGTAACCGACGACGAGCCGGGGAGCGAGAGCGGCAAGCGCAGCGCCGACCGAGGAGGCGTGATGAGACACGCGGCGCCTCCGCGCCGCGGCCGCACGAAAGAGGGAGGCGCGAGCACGCCGCTCGCAGCCCCCGGATCGTTCGCCGCAGCCGGAGCGTTACTCGGACAGGCTCCTAGGAGCGGGACCCGAGATGCGGCGCGGGGAGGCGGGGGCGCCGTCTCCGCTTCGATTCGGCGCCGCTGAGCCGGGTGCCTCGATCGGCCGCCGCGCGCGGCGCCTCATAGGCGCTCCGACGGCGCCCCCGCCTCCCCGCTGCGCTTTTCGGCCCCGCGCGGGCGGCACGTCTTTGGCCCCCGCGCGGAGATCAAGCAGGCGATCGACTTTCGTCGCTTGACGTTCCGCGGCGTGACGAAGGCGCGCGGCGAGTGGGACCTCGTCTGCGCCGTCTTCAACGTCCGGCGGCTGAACGTGCTCGGCGTCGAGATGCCGCAGCCATGGCCCGCGCGCCGCCGCGGGGCCGGATCAGGCGCGGTGTGCATCGCGGGAGCGGGGGCGCCGTCGCAGCGCCTATGAGGCGCCGCGCGCGGTGGTCTATTCAGGCCCACTGTTTCGGCGGCGCCGAATCGAAGCGGAGACGGCGCCCCCGCTCCCGCGGACAGCCGTCTCGTCGAAAAACCGGGGCGACCCTTGGGGCGGCCTCCCCGCCGTGCTATGCGACCGCGATGGAGCTGCGCGGCGCGGTGGCCCTGGTGAGCGGCGCGAGCCGCGGCGTGGGGCGTGCGATCGCGCTCGCGCTCGCCGACGCCGGGGCGGACGTCGCGTGCGCGGCCCGGGCGACCGACTCGAGCCCGCTCAAGCTTCCCGGTACCATCGACGCCACGGTGCGCGAGGTCGAGGCGCGCGGGCAGCGCGGCCTCGCCGTGCCGACCGACCTCTCCCGGCCGGCCGAGGTCGAGGCGATGGTGGAGCAAACCATCGGGCACTTCGGTCGCCTCGACGTGCTCGTGAACAACGCGGCGATCACCTTCGCGGGCGACATCGACCTCGCCATGAAGCGCTGGGACCTGGTGATGGAGGTCAACCTGCGCGCGCCGGTGCTCGCCATCAAGGCCGCGCTGCCGGGCATGATCGCCCGCCGGCGGGGCGCGATCCTGAACGTCTCCTCGGCCGCCTCGCGGATGCCAGTCCCCGGCCTGCTCGTCTACGGCGTGTCGAAGGCGGGCCTCGAGCGCCTCACCACCGGCGTCGCCGAGAACGTCCGCGCGCACGGCGTCGCCGTCAACTGCTTCCGCATCGACGTGCCGATCGCCTCGGAGGGCTTCGTCTACAACGCCCCCGAGCTCGACCAGTCGGATTGGGAGCCGACCGAGGTGGGCGCCGAGGGCGCGCACTGGATGCTCGCCCAGCCGCCCGGGTTCACGGGGCAGGTGCTGGGCCTCACCGACCTTCGCCGCCTGCACGGCGTCGCCGAGAGCCGTGTCCACCGCTGAGCGCGCGGCGGGCGTCCTCTGCCCGCTCTTCGCGCTGCGCGGGCGCCGCGACTGGGGCATCGGCGAGATCGGCCACCTGCCCATCTTCTGCCGCTGGCTCGCCGACGCCGGGCACCGCGTCCTCCAGCTCCTGCCCACCTTCGAGACGTCGGCCGGCGAGCGCAGCCCCTACGCCGCGCTCACCGCCTTCGCGCTCGACCCGATCTACCTCTCGCTGGACGCGGTCGAGGACTTCGCGGCCGCGGGCGGCGAGGCGGCGCTCGGGGCGGCGCTCGAGTCGGCCCGCGCGGGCGGCGACATCGACTACGACGCCGTGCGGGCGGTGAAGCGGCGCGCGCTCGAGGTCGCCTTCGCACGGTTCGTGGCGACCGAATGGGAGGGCGGGTCGGCGCGCGCCGAGGCTTTCCGTCGCTTCCGCGCCGCGGAAGCCGCGTGGCTCGACGACTACGCGCTCTTCCGGGCGCTCCGCGAGCGGCACGGGGGCTGGTCGTGGACGGCATGGGAGCCGCCGCTCCGCGCCCGCCTGCCGGCCGCGCTCGCCGAGGCGCGCGACACGCTCGCGCGTGCGCGCCTCTTCCACCAGTACGTGCAGTGGGTCGCGGCCGAGCAGTGGGCGGCGGCGCGGCGCGAGGCGACGGCGCACGGCGTCCGCCTGATGGGCGACCTTCCCTTCATGGTGTCGGCCGACAGCGCCGACGTGTGGGCGCGCCAGGACGAGTTCGCGCGCGACCCATCGCTCGGTGCCCCGCCCGACCAGTTCGACCTGGGCGGCCAGGACTGGGGCCTGCCCGTCTACCGCTGGGAGGTGATGGCGCGGAACGACCACGCCTGGCTCCGCGCGCGCGTGGCGCGGGCCGCGGCGCTCTTCGCCGCCGTCCGCCTCGATCACGTGGTCGGCTTCTATCGCCAGTTCGTGATCCCCTCCGCGGGGCCACGCCACTTCGTGCCCGCGGAGGAGGCGGAGCAGCTCGCGCTCGGCGAGCGCCTGCTCGGGGTGGTGCGCGCGGCGGCCGGGTCGGCGGGCGTGACCGGCGAGGATCTCGGAGTCGTGCCCGACTTCGTCCGCCGCTCGCTCGCGACGCTCGCACTCCCCGGCTACCGCGTGCTGCGCTGGGAGAGCGACGGCGGCGTCTTCCGCGATCCGGCCGGGTTCCCGCCGCTCTCGGTGGCGACCAGCGGGACGCACGACACCTCGGCGCTCGCCACCTGGTGGGAGGAGGAGCTCGGTGCCGACGGCCGCCGCGCGCTGGCGGCCGTGCCGTCGTTGGGCAGGCTCGGCGGCGCGGGCGCCGCGTTCACGCCCGCGGTGCACGAGGCGCTGCTCGACGGGCTCTACGGCGCGGGCTCCGCGCTGGTCGTCCTCCCGTTTCCGGACGCGTATGGCGGGCGCGAGCGGATCAACGTGCCGGGCACGGTCGGGCCCCCGAACTGGGGCTATCGCCTGCCGTGGACCGTGGATGACCTCTGCGGCCGCGCTGCACTGCGCGATCACCTGCGCGCCCTCGCCGCGCGGCACGGGCGCTCGTGAGCATCCCGGCATGACGCGCGGCGACGTCCGCGTGAGCTGCACGCTCGCCATCCTTCTCCTGCTGGCGCTCGCGCGCGCGGCCGCCGGCTGGGGCCCCGAAGGCCACGTCATCGTGACGCGCGCCGCGCTCGCGGCGAGCGACGGGCTCCCGCCCTGGTTCCGCGACGCGGGCGACGCGCTCGCCGAGCTCTCGAACGCCCCCGACCGCTGGCGCGAGGCGGAGAAGGACGCGCCGGCGCTCGCGGCACGGAGCCCCGACCACTTCTTCGATCTCGACGTGTGGGGCGACGAGCCGCTGCCGCCGGAGCGCTGGGCGTACGTCGAGCGCGCGGTGCGGCGGCGGCTCAGCCCGGCGGCCGTCGGCTTCCTGCCCTTCGCCATCGGCGAGGAGTACGGCGTGCTGCTGACCGCCTTCCGCGACGTGCGCGCCGGCCGCCCCGGAGGCCGCGAGGCCGCGCTCGCCGCGGCCGGTGTGCTCGCGCACCTCGCGGGGGACGCGGCCGTGCCGTTGCATGCGACGCGCCACCATCACGGCTGGGTGGGCCCGAACCCGGAGGGCTTCACGCGCGCGGGCGAGATCCACCACTGGTTCGAGGGCGCCCTCGTGGCACACGTCGACCCGGCGGAGATCCGCGCCGGGCGCGAGGCCTCGCGGACGCTCGGCGACGTGCCGGGCGCGGTGCAAGCGCTCCTCGGCGACTCGCTGGCGCAGGTGCCGCGGCTCTACCGGCTCGAGCGCGAGAGCCGGCGCACACACGACGAGGCCGAGGCGCGCGCCCTGGTGCGCGAGCGGCTCGCGGCCGGCGCCAGGCTCCTCGCCCGCCTCTGGCGGACGGCCTGGGTGCGGAGTGGCGGGTAGCGCACTGCGCACGACCTTCGCCGCCTCGCCGATGTCGTCGCCACGCATGGTATGCTCCGCCGACGTGACGCACGAGGAGCTCCGCCCGCTCCTGGCCGGCTATGCGGCCGGCACCCTGGACGAGGCCGGGTGCGAGGCCGTGCGCGTGCATCTCGCGGGCGGCTGCGTCGCCTGCCTGCGCGACGTGTTCGATCGCCCGGTGGGGTTGCCCCGGACCCCCCCGGGCCCGCCGGCACCCGCGCCGAGGCCCGCCTCCGCGGCCCGCCAGCCCCGGGGGCTCGGCGTGCTCGCCGTCGGGCTCGGCCTCGTGCTCGCCGCGCTCGGGGTGCGGACGATCGGCGAGCTGCGCGGCCGCCAGGCGGGCACGACCGCGCGCGTGACCGAGCTCGAGATGGAGCGCGGCACGCTCTCGGCGCGCGTCGCGGCGCTCGAGCATGACGCGGCGGCCGCGCGCCGCGAGCTCGAGGCGGCGCGCGCCGAGGCGTTGGACCTGGCGCAGGCGGTGCGCGCCACGGCCGAGGCGGATGCCGAGCGGCGCCGCCAGCTCGAAGCGACCGAGGCGCGTGCCGCCTGGCTCGCCCGCATGCTCGGGGCGCGACAGCGCGAGATCGACCGCCTGCGCACGGCGGCGGACGCGCGGGGAACGCTCGCCGAGCTGCTCGGCGCGCCCGGGCTCGAGGTGCTCCGTCTCGCCGCGGTCGCACCGTTCCGCGACGTGCGGGGGCACCTCCTCTGGGACCCGGCGCACGACACCGTGCTCCTCTACGCCTCGGGCCTGCCGCCGCTGCCCGCGGCCAGCACCTACCAGGTGCGCCTCGGCTTCGACGACGGCCGCGAGCAGGCGGGTCCGTCGTTCCGGCCCGACGGGCGCGGCGCGCTCGCGCTCTCGGTCGGGCTCGGCCGAGCCGCCGAGCAGCTGCGCGCCGTACGCGTCCTCCTCGAGCCGGGCGCCGAGCCCGTGCTCGCGGGCGCCCGCCCCCGCTAGCGACGCGCCAGCACTGACGGGAGGGAGAGGCCCGCGAAGCGGGGAGGCTTCTTCTGCGCGTCCACGTGAAGCGTGACGAGAGCGGACTCGGCGGGGGGCGAGGGCGGGGGCGCCGCCGGCGCTTCCGCGTCCTTCGGCGACGCGCGCCGCGCCGGCCGGCGCGTCCCTCCGGCAGGCCGCGGGCCTGCGGAGGCCGCGGCGGCGGGCTCCCCGCCCCCCGCCACAGCTCGCCGGCGGCGGGGGGACGGGCTCGCTGTTTTCGAGGAAATGATGCGCGCAGCTTGCCAAGAGGACGCGGCGAGCGTACAAGCGCGCGCGGTGACCGGCACCATCAAGCGTATTGTGCGCGACAAGGGGTTCGGCTTCATCGCTCCGGACGAGGGGTCGGAGGACGTGTTCTTCCACCGCTCGCAGCTGGGGCCGCGCGCAGAGTTCGAGGATCTGCGCGAGGGCGACCAGGTGGTGTTCCAGACGCGCCGGGGCGAGAAGGGGCCGCAGGCGTTCGACGTGACGCTCCGCTGACGGGGCGAGGAGATGGGAATGGCGAAGGCGAAGAAGGGCAAGGGGAAGACGAGCGTGAAGGCGAAGCCGGCGCGGGCGGGCCGCGCCGCGGGGCGCAAGCCCAAGAAGGCCGCGCAGGGTACGGGAAGCGCGGTCGCCGCGGCGAACAAGCGCATCGCGACGCTCGAGGCGGAGAATCGGCGGCTGCGCGAGGAGCTGACCGAGCTGCGGGCGCGGATCGCCGAGCGGCCGGCACCGGCCCCCGCGCCGGGCGCGGGGCAGGCGGCCCTCGAGCTCTAGGGAGCGCGCCGCTCAGGCCGCGGAGGCGCGCAGCGTTCGGAGCCAGCGTCCCGTGTGCGAGCCCGCCGCCGCGGCGATCGCGGCCGGCGGCCCGCACGCGACCACCGTGCCGCCGCCGGCGCCGCCCTCGGGCCCGAGGTCGACGATCCAGTCGGCCTCCTTCACGATGTCGAGGTTGTGCTCGATGGTGACCACGGTGTTGCCGAGGTCGACCAGCCGGTGCAGCACGGCGATCAGCCGATCGGTGTCGGCGAAGTGGAGGCCGGTGGTCGGCTCGTCGAGCACGTAGAGCGTCTGACCGCGGGACTCCTTGGCGAGCTCGTAGGCGAGCTTGATGCGCTGGGCCTCGCCGCCCGAGAGCGTGTTGCTCGGCTGCCCGAGCGTCAGGTAGCCGAGGCCGATGTCGGCCAGCACGCCGAGCGCGCGCGCCACCCCGGGATGGGGCGCGAAAAACTGCGCCGCTTCCTCGACCGTCATGGCGAGCACGTCGGCGATGGTGCGCCCGGCGTAGCGGACGGTGAGCGTCTCCTCCGTGTAGCGCCGCCCGCCGCACGTATCGCAGTCGACGTAGACGTCGGGGAGGAAGCTCATCTGAATGCGCAGCCGCCCCTGGCCCGCGCAGGCCTCGCAGCGGCCGCCCGGGACGTTGAACGAGAAGCGGCCGGCGCCCCAGCCCCGCAGCCGCGCCTCGGGCACCTGCGCGAAGAGCCGGCGGATGTCGTCGAAGAAGCCCACGTAGGAGGCGGGCGTCGAGCGCGGCGTCCGGCCGATCGGGCTCTGGTCGACCTCGACCGCGCGCGCCAGGTGCTCGGCGCCCTCGAGCCCGCGGTGCGCACCCACGCGCCCGCCGTGGAGGCCGAGGGCGCGGCGCGTCGCCTGGTAGAGCACGTCGCGCACCAGCGTCGACTTGCCCGAGCCGGAGACGCCGGTCACGCACGTCCACGCGCCGAGCGGCAGGCCGACGTCGATGTCGCGCAGGTTGTGCTCGCGCGCGCCGCGCACCGTGAGGCGCGGGAGCCGATCCAGGGCGCGGCTCGGCCCGAGGCGGGGGCGCGGGGCGTCCAGGTAGCGGCCGGTCAGCGAGGCGGGGTGGGCGGCGAGCTGCTCGGGCGGGGCGACGGCGACCAGGCGCCCGCCGTGCACCCCCGCCCCGGGCCCCAGGTCGACGACCAGGTCTGCGCGACGGATGGTCGCCTCGTCGTGCTCGACCACCAGCACCGTGTTGCCGCGCGCGCGCAGGCACTCGAGTGTGTCGAGCAGCATGGCGTTGTCGCGCGGATGGAGCCCGATGGTGGGCTCGTCGAGGATGTAGCACACGCCGCGCAGGTTCGAGCCGAGCTGTGCGGCGAGCCGGATGCGTTGCGCCTCGCCGCCCGAGAGCGTGTCGGCGCGCCGGTCGAGGGTCAGATAGGCGAGGCCGACCTGGGCGAGGAAGCCGAGGCGCGGCAGGATCTCCTTGAGCGGCCCCTCGGCGACCGCCGCCTCGCGGCCCTCGAAGCGGAGCGCGCCGATGGCCCGCTCCGCGTCGCTCACGGGGAGCGCGGTGAGCTCGGCGATCGTCCGGCCCGAGAGGCGGACGGCGCGCGCGCGGGGGTTGAGACGCTGGCCGCCGCAGGCCGCGCACGGGCGCTCCGTGGTGAACTCGTCGAGCGCCGGTCCATCCTCGGCCGCGAGGGCTTGCCGCAGGACGGCGAGCGCGCCCGGCAGCTCGGCGGATCCCTCCAGGACCAGGCGGCGGTGGCGCGCGCCGAGGCGCGCGACCGGCCGGTCGAGGGGCACGCCGGCCGCGCCCAGCGCGCGGAGCAGGCGGCGCTTCCCGGCGCGCAGCTGCGGCACCTCGAAGGGCACCAGCGCGCCGCTCTCGAGCGCGCGCGACGGGTCGAGGATCGCCTCGGGGTCGAGGTCGACGGTCACGCCCGCGCCGTCGCAGGCGGGGCAGGCGCCCTGGCGGCTGTTGAACGAGAAGAGGCGCGGATCGAGGGTCTCGAAGCCGAGGCCGCAGGCGGGACAGAAGAGCCGCTCGGAGTAGAACCGCTCGCGGCCGTCGGCGAGCGCGATGAGCGCGCCGCGCCCGAGGCGGAGCGCGCGCTCCACGGCCTCGTCGAGCCCCGTCAGCTCCGGGGGCAGGGTGGCGATCACCAGGTCGATGTCGTGCTCGCGGTAGCGATCGAGGAGCGGCACCCGCTCGAGCGCCAGGCGCCGCCCGTCGATGCGCGCCTCGCGCAGGCGGAGCTTGCGCGCCGCGGCCAGCTCCTCCTTGTGGTAGCCCTTGCGCCCGCGCACCACCGGCGCGAGCAGCGTCACGCGCTGCCCGCCGAGCTCGCGGCGGAGCCGGGACAGGATCTGGCTCCGTGTCTGCGAGCGGATCGCCGCGCCGCAGCCGGTGCAGTGCTGGACGCCGAGCTTGGCGAACAGCAGGCGGAGGTAATGGTAGATCTCCGTCACCGTCGCCACCGTCGAGGTGCGCCCGCCGCGCGAGAGGCGCTGCTCGATGGCGACCGTGGGCGGCAGCCCGGCGAGCAGATCGAGGTCCGGCTTCGCCATCACGTTCAGGAACTGGCGCGCGTAGGCGGACAGGCTGTCGACGTAGCGCCGCTGGCCCTCGGCGTGCAGCACGTCGAAGGCGAGCGAGGACTTGCCCGAGCCGGAGAGCCCGGTGAGCACGATCAGCCGGTCGCGCGGCAGCTCGAGGGAGAGATCGCGGAGGTTGTGCTCGCGCGCGCCGACCAGGCGGATGTTGCCGTTGGCGGCGACCGCCGAGGCGTAGGCGGGCGGCGCGTCGGCGATCTGCGCGGGACCCCGCAGCGCCTCGGCGAGGAAGCGACCGGTGTGCGACTCGGGCGCGCGGGCGATCGTCTCGGGCGGCCCCGCGGCGACCAGCCGCCCGCCCGCCTCGCCGCCCTCGGGCCCCAGGTCGATCACCCAGTCGGCGCACTTGACGACCTCGAGGTGGTGCTCGATGACGATCAGCGAGTGGCCGCGCGCCACCAGGCGCGCGAAGCAGCCGAGCAGCGTCTCGATGTCGGCCAGGTGGAGCCCGGTGGTCGGCTCGTCGAAGATGAAGAGGGTGTGCGCCTTGCCCTCGCGGCCGAGCTGCGCGGCGAGCTTCACGCGCTGCGCCTCGCCGCCGGAGAGGGTCGAGAGCGGCTGCCCGAGGCGGAGGTAGTCGAGGCCGACGTCGGCGAGCGGCTGGAGGCGCGCCCCCACCTCGGGGACGTCGGCGAACAGTGCGGTCGCCTCGGCGACGGTCAGTGCGAGGAGGTCGCGGATCGAGCGGCCGCGAAAGCGGACCTCGAGGACCTCCGGCCGAAAGCGCGCCCCGCCGCACTCGGCGCACGGCACGTAGACGTCGGAGAGGAACTGCATCTCGATCTTCTCGAAGCCCTCGCCGGTGCAGGTCTCGCAGCGACCGCCCGGGACGTTGAAGGAGAAGGTGGCCGCCGTGTAGCCCCGGAGGCGCGCCTCCTCGGTGCGCGCGAAGCAGGCGCGGATGCCGTCGAAGGCGCGGAGGTAGGTGGCCGGGTTGGCGCGCGGCGTGGAGCCGATCGGCGCCTGATCGACGAGGATCACCTCGGCGATGCGCTCGGCGCCCTCGATCGCCCCGCACGAGCCCGGGATGCCGACCGGCTCGCCCCGCCGCTTCTTCAACCCTCGGTAGAGCACGTCGTCCACCAGCGTCGATTTGCCCGAGCCCGACACGCCGGTCACGGCCACGAAGCAGGAGAGGGGGATGTCGACGTCGAGGTCCTTCAGGTTGTTGGCAGAGGCTCCCCGCACTCGCACGGCGAGGCCGGGAATGGGCTTCCGCCGCCTGGCCGGGACGGGGATGAGCGCGCGTCCCGTCAGGTACTCCGCGGTGGCCGAGCCGCGCGCGCTCGCGAGCGCCGCGGGCGGCCCGGCGAACACCACCCGGCCGCCCCGCTCGCCGGCGCCGGGCCCGAGGTCGATCACGTGATCGGCGGCGCGGATGACGGTGGGGTCGTGCTCGACCACCACGACCGCGTTGCCGAGGTCGCGCAGGCGGTGGAGGATGCGCGTCAGGCGCTCCGTGTCGCGCGGGTGGAGCCCGACCGAGGGCTCGTCGAGCACGTAGAGCGTGTTGACGAGCGAGCAGCCGATGGCGGTGGTGAGGTCGACGCGCTCGAGCTCGCCGCCCGAGAGCGTGCGCGACTGGCGGTCGAGGGTCAGGTACTCGAGCCCGACCTCGACCAGGTAGCGGAGCCGGCTGCGGATCTCGCCCAGGATGAGGCCCGCCACCTCCTCGGCCAGACCTTTGGGAAGCGCGAGCCGGGCGAAGAAGCGCTCCGCCTCGCCGATGGGGAGGCGGTTGACCTCCGCGATGGTGAGCCCGCCCACGCGGAAGTCGAGCGCCTCGGGCTTGACGCGCGCGCCGCCGCACGCCGCGCACGGCGTGTAGCTCCGGAAGCGCGAGAGGAAGACGCGCACGTGCATGCGGTAGGTGCGGCCCTCGAGCCAGCGGAACCAGCGGCGCACGCCGGGGTAGTGGCCGCGGCCGTCGCCCTCGAGCACCAGCGCGTGCTGCGCCGGCGAGAGCTCCGCCCACGGGACGCCGGTCGGAATGCCGCGGCGCCGGCAGAACTTGAGCAGCTCGCCCCGCTCCCAGCCGGTCGCCCGGGTCGACCACGGCTTGATGGCGCCCTCGGCGAGGGAGCGGCGCGGGTCGGGGATGACCAGGTCCAGGTCGAGGTCGATCACGCGCCCGAAGCCGCGGCACGTCTCGCACGCCCCGAGCGGGCTGTTGAAGGAGAAGAGGTTCGGCACCGGGTCGCGCACCGCGAAGCCGCACGCCGCGCACTCGAGCGCGCTCGAGAAGCGCTCGACGCGGTCGCCCGCGTCCGGGAGCCGGACGGCGGCGCGGCCGCGGCCGTGGCGGAGCGCCTGCTCGAGCGACTCGACCAGGCGCCCATGGTCCGGGGCGCGCAAACCGAGCCGGTCCTGCACGATGGTGAGCCGGCCGTCGCGCGCCGGCGGCGCCGCGGCGCTCTCGAGGTCGACCAGGCCCTCCGGCCCGAGCGCGCGCACGAAGCCGGCGGCGAGCAGCCCCGTGCGCATCTCGTCCCAGGGAAGCCCCGCGGGCACGGGCAGATCGAAGGTCACCACCGCACGGGCCCCCTCGTGCCCGGCGAGCAGGCTGGTGGCGGCGCTCTCGGGTGTGTCGCGCTGGACGGTACGCCCGCACGTCCGGCAGTGCGGCACGCCCACCTTGGCGAAGAGCAGCTTCAGGTGATCGTGCAGCTCGGTCATGGTCCCGACCGTGGAGCGCGAGGTCTTCACCGGCCGGCGCTGGTCGATCGCGATCGCGGGCAGGATGCCCGTGATGCGCTCGACGCGCGGCTTCTCCATCCGATCGAGGAACTGGCGGGCGTAGGTCGAGAAGCTCTCGACGTAGCGCCGCTGGCCCTCGGCGTAGAGCACGTCGAAGGCGAGCGAGGACTTCCCGGACCCCGACACGCCCGTCACCACCGTGACGGCCTGGAGCGGCACGCGGACGTCGATGCCCTTCAGGTTGTGCTCGCGGGCACCGACGATCTCGATCGCGGACTCGTCCATGAGGGCGTGTACGGCTGCGCACGCCGGGGCGGGCGCGGAATCGCCAAGTATACCGGCGCGGCGCGGCGGGGGAAGAGGGACGGGCGCGTGCCGCTGCGACTCTGGGGTCGCCTCCTACGCGCCGGCCGCGGCGGCGAGGCTGCGCTCGCCCGCGGGCACCAGCGTCAGGCCAGAGTGGAGGACGCGGGCCGGCGCCGCCGGCGATGTGCCCCGGCCGGTCAGGATGCGCCGCCCGTGAGCCGTTGCTCGATTCGCTCCAGCGTCGCGGCGAGAGCGCGGTCGGTCTGGCGCCGGGCCGCAACCACCCGCCAGGCCTGCAGCACGGTCGTGTGATCGCATCCGAAGGCCGCGCCCAGCTCGGCGAACGGCCAGTGGAGCAGCTCGCGCGCGAGATACATGGCGACCCGTCGGGGCAGCAGGAGAGCGGCGCTGCGCTTGCGCCCCCGGAGCCGGCGGGTCGTGACGTGGAAGCCCTCCGCCGTGGCGGCGAGGACGTCGTCCACTGTCAGGGGCGAGGGCGAGCGCGGCCGGAGCTCGGCCAGGACCTCGGCGGCGAGCTCCTCGTCGATCGGCCGGCCGCGCAGTCGGGCGTGGCCGACGAGCCGGTTGAGCGCGCCCTCGAGCCGGCGGACGCTGTCGCCGAAGGCGGTCGCCACGCGCAGCGCGAGCCGGGGCTCGAGGACGACTCCGCGGGCATGCGCCTTCTGGTGCAGGATGGCGAGCCGGAGCGCCGGCTCGGGCCGCTCGATCGCCGCCACCATGCTCCCCTGGACTCGCTCCAGCAGGCGTCGGGCCAGCGCCGGCATGTCACCCGGCACGCGGTCGGCGGTGAGCACGAGGAGGCGACGGGCTTCCGCCCACCCGGTCAGGCCGTCGAGCAGGCGCTCCTGGATCACCTCGCGACCCTCGATGGAGTGGATGTCATCGAGAAGGAGCGCTCCGAGGGGCGCCAGGTCGCGCCAGAAGCGCTCGTGGGCGCCGGCCTCGTAGGCGCTCACCATGGCGGACACCAGCTCGGCGGCGGACAGGCACGCGGCCGGCGTGCCGGCCGCATCGCGTGCGTGGAAGACCGCGTGCAGGAGGTGGGTCTTGCCGACCCCCGAAGGCCCGTAGAGGAAGAGGGGCGCGGGGTCACGAGCCGCGAGGAGGGCGTGCGCGGCGGCGCACGCGTCCCGGTTGCTGTCACCGACGACGAAGGTGTCGAAGGTGTGATCCGGGCTGGGGGACGTCGCTCGGATGGGAAGGGGTGGTGGCGTGGGCGCGAGACCGAGCCGCACCGGGCAGCGCTGGCCGAGCGCGTCGGCGAGCGCGTCCTCGATCGCGCCGAGGAAGTGTCGCGCCACGCGCTCGCGCGT
>Ga0209056_10003780_pt1 | contig 16015 bp, 17 predicted proteins | sample GraSoiAngelo_114_FD_185876 | JGI IMG/M metagenome (GOLD analysis project Ga0209056, IMG submission 185876) | Grasslands soil microbial communities from the Angelo Coastal Reserve, California, USA - 14_0903_13_40cm (SPAdes) (version 2) | ecosystem: Environmental > Terrestrial > Soil > Grasslands... | reverse complement strand
CCGCTGGACCGTTCCGTCCGGATTCACGGCATTCCGTATCGCGTGATCGGCGTCGTGGAGCGGCAGGGCAACCTGTTCGGACTCTCGCTCGACAAGTTCGTCGTCGCGCCCGCGACGTCCCCCATCCAGCGCGAGGTCAATCCGCCGCGTGTCGTCGACGCGCTCATCGTGAAGGCCGGATCGATCGCGGAGATGCAGGAAGCGATGGACCAGACGGAAGCGATCATGCGCAGCCGGCGCCACCTGCGGCCCGGCACGGACGACAACTTCAGCCTCGAGACCGCGGCGGGTGTGCTCGATTTCTGGAGCAAGATCAGCAGGATCCTCTACTACGTCGGGCCCGGTCTGGTCGGCGTGGCCCTCGTGGTCGGCGGCATTGTCATCATGAACATCATGCTGATGGCGGTGGCGGAGCGCACCCGGGAAATCGGGATCCGCAAGTCGCTCGGCGCCCGGCGCCGCGATATCCTGGGACAGTTCCTCGCCGAGGCCACGACGCTCGCGACCGTCGGCGCGTCATTCGGCATCGTGACCGGGATCGCCCTGTCCATCCTCCTGAACGCGGCCACCCCCCTGCCGGCCTCCGTCTCCCCTGCCTCCGTGGTGCTCGGCGTGACGCTCGGCATGGCGGTGGGGATCCTCGCCGGGGTGTACCCGGCGAGCCGCGCGTCGCGGCTCGATCCGATCGCGGCGCTGCGACAGGAGTAGCGCGTGACTCCCTTGCTCGAAGGCGTCGGCATCGCGCTCGAATCGCTGCGCGCGCACAAGATGCGCGCGGCCCTCACCATCCTGGGGGTGGCGATCGGCGTCATGGTGGTCATGGTCATCGGCGCGCTGATCTCGGGCTTCAACAAGGGCGTCTCCGACATGCTGGAGCAGTCGGGGCCGAAGACGTTCTACGTGGCGCGCTGGTGGTCGGCGGGCGTGACGGTGTCCGACGGCTCGGACGAGTCCAGCCCCTGGCGCCGCAACCCACCCATGAAGATCGAAGACGCGAAACTGATCCAAACGCTGCCGTCGGTCAGCTTCGTATCGCTGGACGAGGGCACGGTCGCCGACATCCAGTTCGAGAACCGCACCATGGGCTCGGTGAGCATCCGGGGGCGCAGCGCCGCCTGGCCCAAGGTGGCCGGCGGGGACGTGTCCCCCGGCCGCTCGTTCACGGAAGTGGAAGATCAGGCGACCAACACCGTCGTCGTAATCAACCAGAAGCTCGCCGAAATGCTGTTCGGCCAGCGCGATCCGATCGGCCAGCGCTTGAAGATCCAGGGTGTGCCGTTCACGGTCATCGGGTTGTTCAATCCCCCACCGTCCCTGTTCGGTGAGGGCGATAACCCGGAAGCGATCGTTCCGCACCAGACCATGGTGAAGTACCTCGACTACTGGAAGGGCTGGATGGATTTCCTGGTCGGACCAACCGAGGATGCCACGACAGAACAGGCGATGGAGGACGTGACCGTCGCCCTGCGCACCCACCGCGCGTTGCGCCCGGGCCAGCCGGAGAACTTCTCGGTCGTGAGCCAGGACCGGTTCCTCGAGAAGCTCAATCAAACCACGCTGCTGTTTCGCATGGTGATGTTCGCGCTCTCGAGCGTCGGCCTCATGGTAGGCGGCGTGGGCGTCGTCGCGATCATGATGATCTCGGTCACCGAGCGCACGCGCGAGATCGGGGTGCGCAAGGCGTTGGGCGCCACTCGGCGCGAGATCCTGTGGCAGTTCCTGGTCGAGGCGGCTACGCTCACGCTCGTGGGCGGCGCGGTCGGCATGCTGGTCGGCGGCCTGGTAGCGTTCGCTATCGCGCATCTCACGCCGATCCCGGCGAACGTGCCGCTCGGCTCCGTGCTGGCCGCCCTGGCCGCGGCCGCGCTCACCGGTATCGTCTTCGGTCTGTATCCCGCGAACAAGGCGTCGCGACTGGATCCAGTCGAGGCGCTGCGCTACGAATAGATGGCCTTCCTGGAGGCGGTCCGCCTCGCCCTGCAGACCATCCGGGCCCAGAAGCTCAAGAGCACCTTCTCGATCATCGGTGTGTTCATCGGCGTGATGTTTCTCATCGCCGTGGTGTCGGTCGTGCAAGGCATGAACCGCTACATGACGGACAAGTTCGCCGGAACCATCCTCGGCGTGAACACGTTCCGCCTGCGACAGTTCCCGGACGTCCAGCTCGGCAACGTGACCGACTCCATGTGGCGCGTGTGGCGCCGGCGCCCCCGCGTGTCTTATGACGACGCGCAGGCGGTCATGCGGGGCGTGACGGTCCCGGTGCTCGCCGCATGGGAATCGAGCACCCGCACCAGCCTCGTGGCCGGCCGCAAGCAGGCCAAGGACGTGCAGGTCACCGCGGCGACCGAGCTGTACTTCGACATCCGCGCGCTCGCCATCGAGCGGGGGCGCCCCTTCACGGGACAGGAGGTGCAGGCCGGCGTGCCCGTCGTGGTGCTCGGGTTCGAGCTGGCCGACAAGCTGTTCGAGGGCCAGGATCCGATCGGCCGCGATGTGAAGATCTTCGACCTTCCGTACCGGGTGATCGGCGTGGTCGAGAAGCAGGGCAATCTGTTCGGCCTGTCGCTCGACAAGTTTGCAGTCGCGCCGGCGAGCGCTCCGCTCAAGAGCTACGTCAGCGAGCCACGCATGGTGGACGCCGTCGCGATGAAGGCGAGCTCGGAGGTCGAGATGCGAGAGGCGATGGCGCAGGCCGAGGCGATCATGCGCAACCGGCGCCACCTGCGGCCGCGCCAGCCCGACGATTTCACCCTGGAGACGGCGGACGAGGTGCTCGATTTCTGGGGCAAGATCAGCCGCGTGCTGTTCGTGGCGTTGCCGGGCCTCGTGGCGGTGTCGCTCGTGGTGGGAGGGATCGTCATCATGAACATCATGCTGATGGCCGTGGCGGAGCGCACCCGTGAGATCGGCATCCGCAAGTCGCTGGGGGCACGGCGACGCGACATCCTCCGGCAGTTCCTGGTCGAGGCCACGACGCTCGCCACGGTTGGGGCCACGGCGGGCGTCGCGCTGGGTATCGGACTGGCGGGCGCGGTCGCCGCGCTGACCCCCCTCCCAGCTGCGGTCGCGCCCTGGTCGATCCTGGTGGGCGTCGTCCTGGGCGGCGGCGTCGGGATCCTGGCCGGTGTGTACCCGGCGAGCCGCGCCGCGCGACTCGACCCGATCGCCGCCCTACGGCACGAGACATGACCGGCGGGGGCCTGTTCGAAGGCGTCGGCATCGCGCTCGACTCGCTGCGCGGCAACAAGCGGCGGGCGGCGTTGACCATCCTCGGCGTCGCCATCGGCGTGACGGTCGTCATGGTGATCGCCGCGATGATCAGCGGGATCAACCAGAGCGTGTCGAGCACCATCGAGTCCATCGCGCCGCGGACGTTTCTGGTCTGGCGGTTCTTTCAGGCGGGAGTGAACGTCTCGGACGGCTCCGACGAGTCCAGCCCGTGGCGGCGGAATCCCACGATCACAGAGGTCGAGGCGGACCGGATCGCCCTGTTGCCGTCCGTCCGCTACGTCACGCGGCGGGATGAAAGCTCCGCGACCGTGGAGTACGGCGACCGGCGACTCGAGTCCGTGGACGCCTCAGGGGTGTCCTCGCAGTGGGTGGAGGTGAACGGCGGTGATGTCCATCCGGGACGCACGTTCACCCGCCTCGAGGATATGGCCAACGATGCGGTCGCGGTCATCAACACCAAGCTCGAGGAACAGCTGTTCCGCGGGCGCGACCCAATCGGCCAGACGGTCCACGTCGCCGGCGCGTCGTTCAAGGTGATCGGTGTTTACGTCCCTCCACCGAACCTCTTCAGCGGTGCGACGCCTCCGTGGGTCGGCATCCCGGAGCGTTCGTCAAACACGTTCCCTACGTGAAGGGATGGATGCGGCTTGCGGTCGCCCCGGCCCCCGCCTACACGCAGCAGGAGTCGATGGACGAAGTGGTGGCGACGCTCCGCTCGCTCCGGGGGCTCAAGCCGGGGCAGGAGAATAACTTCTCCATCGTCACCCAGGACAAGCTGCTCGACGCGTGGAACAAGGTCAGCGGCATGTTCTTCCTCGTGATGCTCGTGCTTTCATCGATCGCGCTCATGGTCGGGGGCGTCGGCGTGGTCGCGATCATGATGATCTCGGTCACCGAGCGCACGCGGGAGATCGGCGTGCGCAAGGCTCTCGGCGCGACGCGGCGCGCGATCCAGTGGCAGTTCCTCGTCGAGGCCTCGACCCTCACGCTCGTGGGGGGCGCCGTCGGGATGCTCTTCGGCGGTCTGGTCGCGCTCGCCGTCGCTCAGATGACGCCGATTCCGGCGCACGTACCGCTCTGGTCCATTTTCGCGGCGCTGGCCGCCTCCGCCCTCACCGGCATCGGATTCGGACTGTATCCGGCGAATAAGGCGGCGAGGCTTGATCCCATAGAAGCATTGCGGTACGAATAACGGGGAAACGGAAAACGAGAAACGGGAAACGTGTCGTCGACGCGCGCGTTTCCCGTTACCCGTTTCCCGTTAAGTTTTAGCCCCATGCCCCTCTCCGAAGCCATTCTCCAGGCGCTCCAGACCGCGTGGAGCAACAAGCTTCGATCCTTCTTCACGCTGCTCGGGATCATCGTGTCCGTCGGCTTCCTGGTGGCGGTCGTGGCCGTCATTCAGGGCATGAACGCGTACGTGCGCGAGCGGATCGCGGGCGCGATCGTCGGGGTCAACGCCTTTCAGATCCGGCGCGACCCGATCCAAGTCGGGTTCATCGACGACGAAGAGTTGAAGAAGATCCAGCGCCGGCCGATCATCGGGCCCGAGGACGTCTCGTACGTGGAACGAGCCTTGCCCGATGCGCAGGCGATCTCGCTGCAGTCCGGGTGGCCCACGCCGATGGCCGACGTGCAGTGGCGGAACCGCACCGTGGGCGACGTCCTCGTGTTCGGTGTGACACCGCCGTTCGTGGTCGTGCAGGACTACACCTTCGCGGCCGGGGCGCCGTTCACGGACGTGGACGAGCAACAGCGGCGGCTCCTCGCGGTGCTCGGCTTCGACGTCGCGGAGAAGCTGTTCGGCGCTCCCGAGCTCGCCGTCGGGAGCGCTATTCGGGTCCGCGGCGCGCAGCTCCTGGTCAAAGGCGTCATCGCGAAGAAAGGCACGGTGCTGGGGCAATCCTGGGACGGGTTCGTCATGCTCCCGCTCACCACCTTCGAAAGCCTGTACGGCCGGCGGCAGACCACTGTCATCTCGGTCAAGATGCCCACCGCCGCCAGCGTGGCCGGCGGCATGCTCCGCGCGGAAGAAGCGATGCGGATCGCGCACCGGCTCCGGCCGGGACGGGACGACGACTTCACCGTCGATACCGGGGAAGGGTTGATCGCCTTCTGGGCCAAGCTCACCCGCGTGATCTTCACCGTCGTGCCGGCGGTCGTGGGAATCGGCATCGTCGTCGGCGGCATCGTGATCATGAACATCATGCTCATGAGCGTCACCGAGCGGACCCGCGAGATCGGGATCCGCAAGTCGCTCGGGGCCTCCCGGCGGGACATTCGGCGACAGTTCCTCGCGGAGTCAGCGATGCTGTCCCTGCTCGGCGGCGTGGTCGGGCTCGTGGCGGGCGCCGCGCTCGCAGCATTGGTCGAGGTCGCATCACCGCTCCCCGCCCGCGTCACCGCCTGGTCGATCGCGGTGGCGCTGGGCCTGGGCGTGAGCGTCGGCATCGTGTTCGGCGTCTACCCCGCGCATCGGGCCGCGCGCCTCGACCCGATCGAAGCCCTGCGCGCGGAGTAACATGGCCCTGCACTCGATTCGCGAAGGCTGGTTGATCGCCGTGGACCAGCTCCGGGCGAACAAGCTTCGCTCGGGCCTCACGATCCTCGGCGTCGTCATCGGGATCGCCACAGTCATGGCCATGGCGTCGATCGTGGCGGGCTTTCGGGAGCAGATCGTCAACACGCTCGAAGTGGTGGGGCCGACCACGTTCCGGATCCTGCGCTACCTCTCGACCACGCCCCTCAACCCGGACGCTCTCCCACGCGAAGTCCGGATCCGCCCCGCCCTGAGGCCGGAGGAGGCCGAGGCGATCGCCCGGCTGCCCGAAATTCACTACGCGGCGATCTGGACGCAGCTGTTCTATCGCTTCGAATACAGCGGCGTGCGCACGCAGATCCTGGGGGTGTTCGGCGCGGACGATCGCTACATGGAGATCCTCGGCGGTGAGCTGGTCGGCGGTCGAGTCTTCACGACGGCCGAGCTGCGGAGCGGAGCGCCGGTGGCCGTCATCGAGCGGCGAACGGTGGACCGGCTGTTCGGGCCGCGCGATCCGATCGGGGAGATCGCGCGCATCGGCGGCCGCCCGTTCCGCGTGATCGGCGTGTGGCAGCGGCCGACGAACATCTTCGAGGTCCCCGGCGCGCCCGAGATAGCCGGCATCGTGCCCTTCGAGGCGGCGCGCGAGCGTTTCCCGATCGACCCCGTGAACGGCCTCATCATCCTCGTGAAGCCCCGACCCGAGGTGAGCGTCGCCCGCGCGATGGACGCCGCCACGTTGCAGCTCCGGCGTCTCCGCGGCCTGCGGGTCGGCGACGCCAACAGCTTCGACATGCTGACGTCGGATCAAGTCCTCGGCATCTTCGACAGCCTGACGTCCGCCTTCTTTCTCGTGATGCTCGTGCTCTCGAGCATCGCGCTGCTCGTGGGCGGCATCGGGGTCATGGCGATCATGATGGTGTCGGTCACGAGCCGCACCCGGGAGATCGGCTTGCGGAAGGCCATGGGCGCCACGCGCCGCGAGGTGCTCTGGCAGTTCCTGGTCGAGGCGGCTACGCTGACGTTGATGGGTGGCATCCTCGGCATCGGGCTGGGCATCGGCGCCGGGGAGTTCCTTAAGCGCCTGCTCGACTTCAGCACTACCGTGCCGGTGTGGAGTGCGGCGATCGCGACGGTCGTGTCGATCACGGTCGGCCTCGTTTTCGGCATCGCGCCCGCGGCGAGGGCGGCGAAGCTGGATCCCGTTGAGGCGTTGAGATACGAATGAGAACGGGGTTAATGACCATGCCCGACCAACGAGTCGATCTCCTCGCGATCGCGGCGCACCGCGACGACGTCGAGCTGACATGCGGCGGCACGCTGGTGAAGGCCGTCAACGCGGGCCACCGGGTGGGCATCCTCGATCTCACGCAGGGCGAGAGCGGCACCCGCGGCGACGCGGCCACCCGCGCTGCCGAAGCGGATCGCGCCACGAAAGTCCTCGGCGTCCACGTGCGCCTCAACGCCGGGCTCCCCGATGCGCACCTCCAGAACGACGAGCCGTCACGCGCCCGGCTGGTCGAGCTGATCCGCGCCACCCGCCCCCGCGTGGTCATCCTGCCCTTCCCCGTGGGGCGACATCCCGATCATCGCATCGCGTCCGAGCTGGGGCGCGACGCTTGCTACCTCGCCGGCCTCGCGAAGTACGGAACGCCAGGCGTGGCCCACCGCCCATTCAAGGTGCTCTACTCGCTCGCGTATCGGGAGGACCCCGTGAAGCCCTCGTTCGTCGTGGACATTTCGGACGCGTTCGAGACCAAGATGGCGGCGATCGGCTGCTACGCGTCGCAATTCGACGGCGCGAAGGCCGCCGGCGAGATCCATCCCACCGGGCAGGACCTCTACGAGCTGATCCGCGTGCAATCGGCGCACTACGGCTCGCTTATCCGCAGGGCGTACGGCGAGCCCTTCTTCTGCTACGAGACGCTCGAAGTGCAGGACGTGCTCCAGCTTGGCGTGCAGTCCCTGTAGCTTCTAGATTTCCCGCATGCCCAAGCGCCTCGTCTATCTCGACAATGCCGCCACGACGCCGGTACGGCCGGAGGTGCTCGAGGCGATGCTCCCCTACCTGGGGCGCGATGCCTTCGGCAATCCGTCCTCGGCGCACCGCTTCGGACGGGCGGCCCGCGCGGGGGTGGAAGAGGCGAAGCGCGCCATCGCCGAGGCCCTGGGTGCCGAGCCGGGACAGGTGATCTTCACCTCGGGCGGCACCGAAGCGGACAACCTGGCGGTGATCGGCACCGCGCTCGCGGCTCGTGATCGCGGCGGACCGTTCCGCGTGGCCGTGTCGGCCATCGAGCACAAGGCGGTGCTCGCGGCCGCCCATGCCGTGGTCCACCTCGGGGGTGAGGAAATTGTCCTTCCGGTGGACGGGGCGGGCGGCGTGTCGGAGGATGCGTTGGACGAAGCACTCGGGCGTGGCATCGCCGTCGCCTGCGTGATGTGGGTCAACAACGAGGTCGGCGCGATACAGGCGGTCGCGCGGCTCGCGGCACGATGTTGCGAGGCCGGCGTCCCGTTCCATGTGGACGCCGTGCAAGCCTTCGGGAAGATCCCCGTCTCGCTCCGCGATGTTCCGTGCACGCTGCTCACCCTCTCCGGTCACAAGATCGGCGCCCCGAAGGGAATCGGAGCGCTCATCGTGCGCGACCGGCACGTGGTCGAGGCGATCATCCACGGTGGCGGCCAGCAGTTCGGCATCCGGCCCGGCACGGAGAACGTGCCCGGGATCGTGGCGCTCGGGAGGGCGGTGGAGCTCGCGGCGCGCGAGCAGGCCGAGTTCGCGCTCCGCGTGGCCGCGTTGCGCGACGAGCTCGAGCGCCGCCTGCTGGCCGTCGTGCCCGACGCCGTGATCAACGCCGCCCGCAGCCCGCGGGCGCCGCACGTCTCCAACGTGTCCGTACCCGGCACGGACAGCGAGGCGTTGCTGATGCACCTCGATCTGGCCGGGATCGCCTGCTCCTCCGGCTCCGCGTGCTCGACGGGGGCCGTCGAGCCCTCGCACGTGCTCACGGCAATGGGGGTGCCACGCGAGCTGGGCGTGGCAGCGCTGCGTTTCTCCTTCGGGAAGGACAGTTCAGTAGAGGACGTCGACGCGGTCATCGGCGCCATGCCGAAGATCGTCGAGAAGGTGCGGCAGCTGTCGGCGGTCCTGCACCGGTGAGCGATCGCGTCCTCGTCGCCATGTCGGGCGGGGTGGACAGCTCCGTCGCCGCCGCGCTGCTTGTGGACGCGGGGTACGACGTCGTGGGTGCCACCATGAAGCTGTTCTGCTACGGCGACAGTGTGCCTGACCGCCCGTGCTGCTCTCTCGATTCCATCACCGACGCGCGGCTCGTCGCGCACAAGCTCGGCATTCCGCACTACGTGCTCAATCTGGAAGACCGGTTCGGCCGCGACGTGATTGCGGACTTCGTGTCCGAATACGCCCGCGGCCGGACGCCGATCCCGTGCGTCCGTTGCAACTCGTTCACAAAGTTTCGCGACTTCCTCTACCACGCCGACGCGCTCGACTGCACCTACATCGCCACCGGTCACTACGCGATCGCCCGCGACGGCGCGCTGTTCCGCGGACGCGACACCCGAAAGGATCAGTCGTACTTCCTCTGGGGCATCGACCGGACCGTCGTGGCGCGGATGCTCACGCCGGTGGGAGCGCTCACCAAGCGAGAGACGCGTGAGGTCGCGCGGCGGCTGGGGCTCGTCACCGCGGAGAAGCCCGAGTCGGTGGAGATCTGCTTCGTCCCCGACGACGATTACGTGAGCGTGCTCGAGCGCCACCTGGGCGCCGATGCGCCGGCCCTGACGCCCGGACCCCTCGTCACCGTGGGCGGCGAAGTCGTGGGAGAACACGGGGGCTTCGCGCGCTACACCGTCGGGCAGCGCCGCGGGCTGCCTGGCGGCTTTCCCGAGCCGATGTACGTCGTCGAAATCCGGCCCCACACGCGGGAGGTCGTGATCGGCTCAGGCGACGCCCTCTTCGGCCACGCGGTCACGCTCACCGAGGTGAACTGGCTCGCCGAGGCGCTCGCCCCACGCGACGCCGTCTTCGTGCAGTGCCGGTACCGCTCTCGCGCGGTGCCCGGCCGTGTTTCGAGCGTGGGCGACGACACGCTGGCGCTCGACCTGGCGCAGCCGGTGCGCGCCATCACACCGGGACAGTCCGGCGCGCTCTACGACGCCGACGGCCGCCTCCTCGGCGGCGGCGTCATTTCCTAAACCCCCTCCCCCTTCCCCGTCCCCCCTCGACCGACTCGGTCGTGCGCTCCGTCACTGTCCGCTCGATCCGCGCCCGGCTACGTTGCAAGCTGGAAGGCCGCACGTCCCGACACTGATTTCCGCAACGCCCGGAGGTACCGCATGCCAGCGTATTGCCGCCCCTGGTGGGCCCTCGCGACCGCCGCCGCCCTTGTCACGGTCGCATGCAGCGAAAGCACCGGTCCGCAGGCGCACCTGTCCGACCCCGCACAACTCAGCACCGACCTCCAGACTGTCGGCGACGTCTTCGCGTCGCCCACATTCCAGAGCTTCGGGGCGCTGCGCGTCGCGACAGGTTCGCCCGTCGCCGTGGCCACACCCGCCGGGGCCCTACTGAGCGCCGCACCGATCCTGCCGCCCCGCACAACGACGCAGCCCTACGCGAATGCTCCCGCGAGACTCCAGGCGCTCCGTACGGCCGCCGGTGCGCTGAGCGGGGGGATAAGCGCCAGCGTCATCCCGCCGACGGTGCTCGGCAAGACCTTCGTTTGGGACGTGAACACGCATCAGTACGTAGAAGATCCGAACGCCACGCCGGCGGCACCGGCCAACGGCGTTCGAATCATCCTGTACGCCATCGACCCCGTCACCGAGAACGTGGTCGAGCCTCCGGTCGCCACGGGCTACGTCGATCTCATCGACCTAAGCAGCGGGAACACGAACTCCCTCCAAGTCATCGTGAACGGCGGGACCCCGGCGAGCCCCGGCACGACGTACGCCAACTACACGGTGACCGGGACGGTGACGGGAAATCCCGCGACGGCGTTTAGCGCGACCGCGGTGGGCTTCGTGAGCGACGGGACGCATACGCTTACGTTCAACGCGTCATTCTCCGCGACGAACCTCACGACCGACAATCCCGACGCCCAGATCGACGTCACCTGGAGCCTCGACAATCCAGCGGTGAGCGTGGCGTTGCACGAGACGCTCGCCACACCGGATGCGAACGATGCCACGCTGACAATAGACTTCAGCGTGACACGCGGCGCCGAGACGGTGAGAGTCCAGGGGACCGTCACGGTCGTGGTGTCGCCGGCGACGGTGACGGCCGACCTGACCGTCTCTGTGAACGGGACGCCCTTCGCCACCATCACCGGCACGGCAACGGCTACGAGCAACAGTATTCAGGTGCGGCACGCAGATGGGACCGGGCTCTCGCCCGACGAGCTGAATGCGCTCCAGCAGTTGTTCGATTTGCCGGATCGCCTGGAAGCAGCTATCGAGGACCTGTTCCACCCGTGTGAGCGTCTCATGGGCGCCTGACAAGCCTCGAGCAAGTGATCGCCCCCGCCGAATCTCTGGTCCGGCGGGGGCTTTTGTCGTATAAGAGAACCTTGAAAATGCTCTACCGCCTGCTGGCCGATTGCGTGGTCCTGCTGCACGTCGCGTTCGTCGTCTTCGTGGTGCTGGGCGGCTTCCTCACGTGGCGGTGGCGCAGCGTCGTCTGGGCGCACGTCCCCTGTGCGCTGTGGGGAATCGCGATCGAGTACGGCGGCTGGGTGTGTCCGCTCACCCCGCTCGAGAACGCGCTGCGCGCGCGCGCCGGGCTGAGCGGATATTCGGGCGGCTTCGTGGAGCATTACGTCATTCCGGTACTGTACCCGGCGGGCCTGAGCCGGCCGGGCCAGGCGACGCTCGGAACGCTGGTCCTGGTGGTGAACCTCGTCGCGTACGGGGTGCTCGTGCGGCGGGGGCTCAGCCGCTAGAATGAAGGCATGACTCGCTCACTCTCGATGGTGTTCGTCCTCATGCTCGGCTGCGGGGGCGGCGCGGGCCGTAGTGGTGCCCGAGACACCCTCACCGAGCGACAGCGGGATTCGATTCTCGCGAAGTCGTCGATCCCGGGGGCCGGCGGGATCGGCAGCGCGATGAGGGCCGCCGACTCGACCAACGCGCGGATTCGGGCGACAGACAGCGTTCCCCAGTGAGAGGCGCGGTCTGGCCCTCCCTGCTCGCCGCGCTCGCCGCGTGCGGGCCGTCCAACCCGTGCGCATCGCCGCGGATGCACCTCCAGGCCAAGTTCGCCCAACGGTACGTGGGCCACTGGCGCGTCGCGCGCGGCGACACGCTCACCCTCCCCGAGCTCGGGGATCGGTTCAAGCTCGTCGACGTCGACCTCGATACGGGACGCGTCGCGGTCGACCGGACGTGCCGCTTCAGCGGGACCCTGATTTTCGCCGTCCCACGCGCGGAGACCCTGGCCGTGACGTGGGAAGGGCAGCCCGACCAGGCCCTGATCCATGGCTGGCCCGCGGACCTCGGGCCGTTCGCGGGCATCGGCGCCACGCGGGTGGGCGACTCGCTGGTGGGTGCGATTCTGTTCGACTCGCGACTGGGCGTGGAGGTACGCCCCGGGGTGACCGCGCGGTTCGTGGCGGGGCGGCTATCTTTGGGAACGGCACGGAACGGGAGGCGCCCATGAACGGACAGCGCATGGCGGCGTACGGCGCAATGGGCGGCGCGGCGCTTGGCGGATTCACTTGGGTCGTGGTCGCCGGAGCGCTCATTCACGACCCCGCCATTTGGGCTTCCGGAGCCGTCCTCGCGCTGGCGATCTGGTGGGGAGGCGCGCGCGCTATGCTCCGCTACCCCACCCGCGTGCTGGCGGTGATCGGGATCGTGGTGCTGGGAGTGGTCTTGATCGACGCGGCGTTTCTCGCCGTCGTGCTGCCGCGGCTCCCAAAGGAGGATGCCGGCCTGTATTTCGGCACGTCACCGACGGCGTTCCGCGCCATTCGCCCGTGGCTCTGGATAGCGGGGGTGGCTGGCCCCGCCGTGGCCCTTTGGTCTTTGTGGCGAGCGAGGAAGCAGCCATGAAAGGGTTCCTCTTTCGGCTCCTGATCACGGCCCTCGGGCTCTGGGCGGCTGCGAAGATCGTCCCCGGCGTCCAGATCGACGGCTGGGGCAACCTGCTCATCGCGGCGCTGTTGCTTGGCGTCGTGAACGCGGTGATCAGGCCCGTGATTCTCATCCTGACGTTGCCGCTGACGGTCCTCACCCTCGGTCTGTTCATCCTCGTGGTGAACGGCATCTCGCTCGCCGTGGTCGCCTGGCTCATGCCGGGGTTCACCCTGAGCGGTCTGGGCCCCGCCATCCTCGGCTCCATTATCGTCGGACTCACGAGCTGGTTCGCGTCGACGTTCGTCGGCGGGTCGGGCCGGATCGAGCGTTACCGTCGCATCGAAGTGACGGGCCGCCGGCTCGATTGATGGACCGGCTTTTCGCCGCGCTCGGCGCGACGTCGGCGCTCGTGGCGGTCGCCGCGGGAGCGTTCGGCGCCCACGCCCTGCGCGCGCGGCTCGCTCCCGATCTGCTCACCGCGTTCGAGACCGGCGTCCGATATCAGATGTATCACGCCCTCGCGCTGCTCCTCGTCGCCTGGGCGAGCACCCGCTGGCCGGCGCCGACCGTGCGCGCTGCGGGATGGCTGTTCGTGATCGGGACGATTGTGTTCTCGGGCTCGCTCTATCTCTACGCGTGGACCGGCGCGCGCGCCTTTGGAGCGGTGACGCCGCTCGGCGGGCTCGCGTTCCTCGGAGGATGGCTCGCACTCGCGGTGGGGGTGTGGAGGGGTTGACCCCGAGAGAGCGCCGCTGGCTGCTCGGGATCGGTGTCTGCTACGCGGCCGTCGTGATTCCCATCGGGGTGCACAAGGGCGGCGACTTCGCGGCCGAGCTGAGCCAGAGCGAGCGACTGCTCCACGGCGTCCCGCTCTATGATGCGTTGCCTGGCAAGGGAATCTGGTGGCCTCCCTTCACGGCGCTCGGCCTCGTCCCGTTCGCGCTCGTCTCGCGCGCCAGCATGGGGGTGGCGAAGGCTCTCTGGGCGATCCTCAACGTCTCGTGCCTCGGCGGCAGCCTCGCCCTCGCGCGGCGCTGGACGCGCGGGTGGGCGCCCGTGGCCATCGCCGTCGCCGCCGTCGGCAAGCCGCTCCAGAGCAACTTTGAGCACCTCAATATCACACCGATTCTCCTCGCACTCGTCCTCGCGACCGCCGCCGAGCTTCGAGCGGGACGCGAAACGCGCGCGGGCGCTTGGCTGGGCCTGGCGACCGCGATCAAGGCGCTCCCCGCCCTCATGTTCCTTTATTTCATCTGCACCGGACGCTGGCGCGGACTGCTCGTCGGCGTCGCCGTCGCCGGAGGGCTCACGCTCGGGGCGATGCTCCCGTACGGGCCCGCGGGTGCCGTGCACGCCGTCCTCGACTGGGCCCGCCTCGCTCGGGAAGCGGCGACGCTCGGCACAGCCGGATCCCAGTCTATCCCTGGCTTTGCGACATTCTTCGGCTGGCCGGCGGCGGCAATCGCGGCGCTCTCCCTGACGTGTCTGGGGGCTGGTGCCTTGGCCATCCGCCGTTCGATCGATGCACACCTCGATGGCATCGCCATCGCGGCTCTCGCAGCCGTGCTGCTATCACCGATCGCCTGGTTGTACTACCACACGTTAGCGCTGCCGGCGTGGCTCGCTGCGCTGACCGGACACCCAGCCGCCCCTGCCCGCCCCCGGCGCGCGGCGTTGTGGATCGCAGGGGTGCTCACGTCGGGAGTCCTCACGTTCGGCCTCTATCCTCGATGGCTGTGGTTCATCAGCGCGGCCAATTACACGTGGGGCAGCCTGCTGCTCTTCGCCATCCTCGTCCTCGATCGGCTTCGTTCACCTCAACCGGTACCACGATCGCCATGACCTTCGCCGTTTTCGCGCTCTCGACCCTCCTCCTCCAGGGCCCCTCCACCGGCTCGTCGCTCACGTCCACCCCGATGCGACCGCTCGGCACGCTGCGCGAGCAGGCGGCCGTCCAGCAGGAGTGGCTCCGCTACCGGCTCGACTCCGTGTTGCCTCGCCTGATGCGACAGTACCATGTGGCCATGTGGGTGGTGCCGATGCGCGAGTACAACGAGGACCCGGTGTTCTCTTCCCTCGTCTCCGCCACCACGTTCTTTGCGCGGCGCCGTACGATCTACGTGTTCTACGATCGTGGGCCCGGACGGCCCCTCGAGCGGCTCGCGCTCGGCGGCACGTCGCAGGGCGGGCTGTATGACGCGTATCACGCGCGGGAGACGATCGACCCTTCGATCGGCCGGCGACCCGAGCTGGTGGGGCAAGCCCAGTGGGACCTGCTGCGGCGCGTGATTGAGGAGCGGGATCCGTCGACCATAGCGGTGAACATCTCTGCGACGCATGCCTTTTCGGACGGCCTGTCGGCGGGGGAATGGGAGCAGCTCCAGGCGGTGCTACCCGACCGTTATCGCCCCCGGATTGTGCGGGCCGAGAACCTGGCACTCGAGTACCAAGAGCTCCGGGCGCCGGCGATGGTCCCGGTGTATCGTCGCTTGATGGAGGTCGTCTGGGGGACGATCGACACCGCGTTTTCGAACGCCGTGATCACGCCGGGAAAGACGACCACCGACGACGTCGCGTGGTGGATGCGCCAGCGGGTGAACGATCTGGGCTTTGGGACCTGGTTCCACACCGACGTGGACGTGCAGCGGCGGGGCGTGGATCTCTCGGACTCAGGCTCGGTCGTGATTCAGCGCGGTGACGTGCTGCACTGCGACTTTGGGATCACCGCGCTCGGGCTGAACACCGATACGCAGCATATGGGATACGTGCTGCGACCCGGTGAGCGGGACGCACCCGAAGGCCTCAAACGGGCCCTCCGAAACTCGAATCGTCTCCAGGACATCCTGCTCGGTGAAATGCAGCCGGGCCGTACCGGAAATGAGGTTCTCGCGGCGGCACTCGCGCGGATGCGCGCCGCAGGACTCACGGGCACGATTTACAGTCATCCCATCGGCGACCGCGGGCACGGCGCTGGACCGCTCATCGGTTTGTGGGACCACCAGGAAGGCGTACCCGGCCGGGGGGACGTCCGCCTCCTGCCCAACAGCTGGTTCTCGATAGAGCTGCAGGCCACCACCCCCGTGCCCGAATGGGGGAACCAGCCGGTCCGCTCCGCGCAGGAGGAAGACGCGGAGCTCGGCGCGG
>Ga0209056_10003778_pt1 | contig 16021 bp, 13 predicted proteins | sample GraSoiAngelo_114_FD_185876 | JGI IMG/M metagenome (GOLD analysis project Ga0209056, IMG submission 185876) | Grasslands soil microbial communities from the Angelo Coastal Reserve, California, USA - 14_0903_13_40cm (SPAdes) (version 2) | ecosystem: Environmental > Terrestrial > Soil > Grasslands... | reverse complement strand
GTACTGGATGAAGCCCTCGCTGTATCTCCTGACAAGTCCTTGATAACTCCTAATCTCTCTCGTGGCGCGACATCTCATTCCTGTTAGGCTTGTATCGACCATTTGACACCACCTTACGCCTTGCAACCCTGCTCTCTTGAATACGGTTTTGGGGAGAAGAGTTGGCCTCCCTTGCACCGTTCCAGTGGTTCTCAGTCATTGTAATTCCGCTGCCAGCGATGCTGGTGTTGCAGGCTCTGCTGGTGGACTTGATCTTCTCCAAGCGGTTCTATATCGCACAACCCATAGAAATCGATGATGTCGCCTTCGTTAGGATCCTTAAGCACCGGAGGATCCGAAGATAAAGTGTCCTCGCGAATCGCACTTAACGTCAGATGACAGTTACTACCTGGAACGAGCGCTGTGTTGGAGATCACACCCTCCGCAGCGGCAAAACTGCTGCCTGCTCCGAGACTTCCAAATAGCAGTAGAGCTGCCAAAAATGATGTCGTGATCCTCATCACGTTTCATCTCCTTTCTGTTTCTTTCCTCCGATAGATTGGGCAAAGCCGATGCCAAACCGCGTTGAGAGCGAAAGGCGCCTTAAAGTAACGACCTTCAGCGGAGTTGTGGATTGCCGCGCTTTCGGCTGAGAGGATTGTGACGAAGCGCCGTGACTGCTAATTGGCAGCGTGCCGAGGTTTCGGCGCAAAACAGCAAGCCTCTCCGGCAGGAATTCTTTGGCGTGTTACTTGCATCATGATAGCTACCAGTATACATCTTCTATATGCAACGCAAAAGCTTCGGTAAGATGCCCTGTCCCATTGCTCGCAGCCTCGAGCGCGTCGGCGAGTGGTGGAGTATCCTTATTATTCGCGACGCGTTGCACGGGTTTACGCGTTTTGACCAATTCCAGAAGAGCCTGAACATCGCGCCTAACATGTTGACCCGCCGTTTGAGCGCCTTAGTTGACGCCGGTCTTTTACGGCGCCGCCGCTACAGCGAACGGCCGCCGCGCTATGAATATATTCTGACCGAGATGGGCCGCGATTTTCGCCCGGTCATCGTGGCGATGTTCGCCTGGGGCAATCGACACTTCGCTCCCGAGGGCGCGAGCGTAATGCTCGTCGACAAAAAGACTCGGAGGGCGGCAGATCCCGTGCTAGTCGATCGGCGGAGCGGAAGACCGCTCAACGAGCCCGACTTTGTGTTTACCGCCGGCCCTGCCGCCAGCGAGCGCACACGCCGCCGCTACGCAATGGTCGCTCAGAAGAAACCATTCGCCGCACAGCGCTCGTCGACACCGGTGCGCGGCAGAAAGTGAAGGGCGTCATGATTACCGCAACAAGACGCCAGGCGGTAGTCGCCGCTCCCATCGCCGAAACTGAGGCCCCGCCGCCGCGAGTGGCTGAAGTCGACTCACGCACCAGCGAGCTACTGCGCGGAGCCATCGTTCCTACATTGCTGCGTCTTGCTTGGCCCAATATCCTGGTCATGCTGGCCCAAGCGTCTACGGGGCTGATCGAAACCTGGTGGGTCTCGCATCTCGGCACCGATGCGTTGGCCGGCATGGCGTTGGTATTTCCCGTCGTCATGTTGATGCAGATGGTTTCCGCCGGAGCCATGGGCGGTGGTATCTCTTCCGCGGTGGCGCGGGCATTGGGGGCCGGGCGCCGCAAGGAGGCGGACGCGCTGGTACTGCATGCAGTCGTCGTCAACGTTGCTCTGGGCGCTTTCTTCTCGATTGTCATGCTCGTATTTGGACCGACGATATACCGCGCTTTGGGTGGGACAGACGGCGAACTACAGACCGCGCTCAGCTACTCCAACGTCGTATTCGCAGGCAATGTTTTACTCTGGTTCATGAACGCGCTCGCGAGCGTGATCCGTGGCACCGGCAACATGCTGGTGCCGTCCGTGGTAATCGGCGCGGGCGTGATTGTTCTCGTGCCGCTTTCATCTTGTCTGATTTTCGGCGTTGGTCCTTTCCCAGAGCTCGGTGTGGCCGGAGCAGGCTTGGCACTTGTCCTCTTTTATGCGGCGGGAACCGCGGTTCTTCTCTGGTACATTCTTTCAGGACGCAACGTGGCGCGCTTCCGTCTGACGCGTCTTCGTTGGCCGCTCTTTCGCGACATTTTAGCTGTGGGCGCGGTCGCCGCAGTCACCTCGTTGCAGACAAACTTGACCGTGGCGCTCGCCACAGCGTTGGTCGCCGGCACCTCCGGAACTAACGCCGTCGCGGGCTACGGCACCGGCGTGCGCTTGGAATATCTACTGATACCGGTGATCTTCGGCTTAGGCGCGCCGCTGGTGGCACTTGTGGGAACCAACATCGGCGCCGGCCAAAAACAAAGAGCGCTGCGCATCGCGCTCATCGGCGGCGCCATCGCCTTTGCCATCAGCGAGACGCTCGGGCTGATCGCAGCACTCTGGCCGCAGGCGTGGCTCGCGCTATTCAGTCCCGATCCGGGCGTGATCGAGACGGGCAGCGCTTACCTGCGGATCGTCGGACCGACGTATGGATTCTTTGGCCTGGGCATGGCGCTCTATTTTGCATCCCAGGGCGCCGCGCGACTTTTATGGCCCCTGTTGACCGGATTCCTCCGCGTCATCGTTGCGATCGGTGGTGGCTGGCTTGCGCTCCGCCTGACCGGTTCGCTCAACTGGCTGTTCGCGGCGCTCGCCTTCGGCCTGATCGTTTATGGCGTCGCGCTCACGGCGGCGATCATATCAGGAGCGTGGTTTGGTCGAGAGCGATCCATAAATGCGCGTGGTAAGCTTTGATGACAAAGATGCGAAGGGAGGGAAACAGTAATGAGAATTCTCGTCGTCGGCGCCGGCGCGATCGGCGGCTATTTTGGCGGCAGATTACTGGAGGCAAATCGGGATGTGACCTTCCTTGTTCGCCCTCGGCGCGCCGCCGAATTGGCCAGTTCGGGTGTAACCATTCGGAGCCGGTTCGGCGCTGCGACTCTTTCCAAGCCACCGACCATTCTGGCTGAAAACCTCCGTGAGACCTTCGATCTGGTGCTGCTCAGCTGCAAGGCCTATGACCTGGAAGGCGCGATTACGTCCTTCGGGCCGGCAGTTGGGCCGGACACGGTAATCCTGCCGCTTCTCAACGGCATGCGGCACCTGAACATCTTGGATGAACGGTTTGGGGCGGCTCGCTTGCTCGGTGGCCAATGCCTCATCTCCGTAACCCTCAACGAGAAACATGAGATCGTTCACCACAACGACACGCATGAGCTGTCATTTGGCGAGCGGGATGGCACAATGTCTGATCGGGTCAGAGCCATCGCGAGGCTGATGCAGCACGTGCGATTCGACGTTAAAGCGAGCACCGAGATCCTCCTCGAAATGTGGGAGAAGTGGGTGTTCCTCGCCACTCTGGCTGGCAGCACCTGCCTCATGCGTGCCGCGATTGGAGACGTTGTGGCGTCTGGCGGAGCCCCTCTGGCACTCGAGCTTCTGGAGGAGTGCCGGTCTATTGCTGCCGGGGAGGGTTTTACGCCGCGACCCGAATTTCTTGAACGAACGCGCAGGACCGTGACTGCGGCGGGATCACCCCTTACCGCATCAATGCTACGTGATATGGAGCGCCGCGCTCGGATCGAAGCGGATCACATACTCGGCGACCTCCTTCGCCGTGGCAGCCATGTGCCAAACGCTGACCGCTCTCTGCTGCAACTGGCCTATAGGCATCTGAAGGCATATGAGGCTCGTCGCGATCGTGAGAAAGCGGTCGCAGAAAATGCTTCGTCTTTAAAATAGCGATCCAATTAATTTCGTGAATCACCTTTCTCTGGCCAATATTTTGTCACGCTTTCTTGACATCCGATCCGGCGAGGCCCGGCGTGTCGGCATGATGGCCTCCCTTCTTTTTTTCCTGCTCGCCGCCAATAACGTCATCAAAGTTGTAAGAGACTCTCTCTTTCTCAGCCGCTTTCCCATCAGCCATCTGCCCTACGTTTACCTTTTGGCCGCGCTTCTTGCGGGAGTCCTTATAGCTGTTTACACGCGCTATACTGTAAGGCTGCCACTGTATCGGCTCATGCTAGGTTCGAATGCGTTCATTATCTCCAATGTGCTCATGTTCTGGTTTCTTATCGTCGTTTTTAATTTTGCCTGGGCGATATACGCCTTTTACATCTGGTCCGCAATCGTCGGTGTTCTCGCCGTAGCCCAATTTTGGACGTTTGCCGGCTTGATCTTCACTTCACGCGAGGCGAAACGCCTGTTCGGCGTTTTCAACGCCGGCGGCTCACTCGGAGGTATCCTGGGTGGCTTTGGGAGCGGATGGGCGGTTAACCTGTTTATGGGAACCAACGAGCTCTTTTGGCTGATCGGAGCACTGTTTGCCGGTGCTTTTGGAGTGGTTTGGTTGGCGGGCAACGAACTGAGTGAGCTCCAAACCGCAGCGGTGAAGGAAATCCCGACGTCGAGAGAAACGAAGGCTATCCAACAAACTGGCGCGCTTGGCTCGATCCTAGCCTCCCGATATCTCCAGTTGATTGCCGGCGCTATCTTTGTCTCGGTGGCAGTCTCGACTCTGATCGATTTCCAGTTCAAGGCCGCGGCAAAGACGGCCTATCCCTCTCAAGATGAGCTGACAACCTTTTTCGGTTCCTATTATGCCTGGGTCGCCATTATTACTTTCTTTTGCCAGGTTGTGTTAACTCGAAGGCTTCTAACCGCCTTCGGCTTGATGCCGAGTCTCCTCCTTCTCCCTGTGGGTCTGTTCGCGGGATCTCTGGGTATTTTGGTCTGGCCGGGACTCTTCTCCACGACAGCGACGCGACTGACTGATGTAGTTTTGCGGTCAAGTGTGAACCAGAGCGGCATGGAAATACTCTATCTTCCTCTTTCTGCTACTATAAAAAGACGGGTCAAGACCTTCCTTGATGTTGTGTTGCAACGGTTGGGAGACGGTGCCGCCGGGCTGATCGTGCTCTTTTACGCTCTCTTTATGATGCAGTCAGACCCCGCTCTTCTCGCCTATTTTTCTCTCGGCGTCATCACCGTCTGGGCGATGTTTATTTTTGTTCTGCGCAGCGGTTACCTTCAGGCATTGCGGACCGGACTGGAAGCACGGGCCATTACGTGGGAGGGAGGAGAGATTAACTATGCCGACAAGCAAACCATCGAAGCAGTGCTGCAAAACTTGCAGAAAGAAGACGAGCGGGCTCTGTTGTTCGGGCTTGACTTGGCAGAAAACATGGATCCCGAAGTCATCGCTCCGCGTCTTCCCCTGAGCCTCCTACAGCACCCTTCGGCTCTAGTCCGGGGTCGATCGTTGAAACTTTTCGCCGCGAGCACGGAGCCCGAAAAATTGAATGAAATAGTGCGATTGCTCGAGGACGAAAATCGAGAAGTCCAGGCGGAAGCGATTAACGTGGTCTGCGCCATCCGTAAGGAAGATGCGATTCCCCTTATGCGGCCTTACCTGGAAAGCCCTGATCCACGAGTCCAGAGATCGGCGATCGAGTGTCTGCTGCACCATGGAGACGCGGAGATCCGCGAAGTCGCTCTGGCTACCTTCCGTAAGATGATAGCAAACCCAGGAACCGATGGAGCCGCCGCTCGGACAGAGGCTGCCCGCCTCATGGGCGAGGTTGACGACCCTGAATTTACCGGGTACCTAAGCAAATTGATCCGGGACGACCCCTCCATCCCGGTCATCCGGGAGGCGTTAGCTGCTGCCGGCAAGAGAAAGGAGCCGACACTTCTGGGAGATATTATCATGCGGCTCTGCTGTCCTAAGACAAAGAGTTGGGCGCGCCAGGCCTTGATCGAATATGGTGAGGTTGCGGTCGAAACTTTGAGGGAGGCGCTCCTGGATTCCAACACCTCTCGTGATATCCGACTCAGTATTCCCCGGACGTTGAGCAAAATCGAGTCTCCTGACGCAATGGGTGCGCTGCTCAGCGGACTCAACCAGGAAGACGGTTCTCTCCGCTACAAAATAATTCTCGGCCTCGAAGAGATGGCCCGACACTTGCGGAATTTGCCCATAGACCGACATGTCATAGAGATGGCTATTGTCTCGGAAGCTAGGCGCTATTACCGACGATTCTTGACTTTTTTTGGACTTTTCGGTGATGGGAATGATCGCTCGATGAATGACGGTTGGCTGCTCCATCAAGCGTTGCTTGAAAATATGGAGAGGGAAAAAGAAAGGGTACTGCGACTGCTTTCCCTGATCTATCCTCCCGAGGATATTGGAAACGCCACCGCCGCACTGCACAGCGGCAGTCGGGCCAAACAGGCCCAAGCCATCGAGTTTCTCGACAACTTACTTACCGGAGATGTCAAGCGTCACGTCTTCCCTCTGTTTGACGATGCCCCCGCCGCCGAGCGTTTTCAAAAGTTTCTTGCGATATTGGGACTAAGGAGTTTTGATAGAGAGACGGCCTTGCAGGAGCTATTGAAACAGGATGACGTCTGGGTGAAAGCGGCCACTTTCTGGGAGATCGGCTTGAGAGGACTTCGAGAGTTCCGGGGGGAGCTCCAGCAGTATCTCAATTCCAAGGATCCTGTGCTCAAGGAAACCGCCGCGCTTGTGATGTCAAGGATCTAGTTTGCCTACAGAAAACAATCTATCGACAATCGAAAAGGTCATCTTTCTCAAATCCGTGGATATCTTTGAGCATGCCACCGTAGAGCAGCTCGGTCGCATCGCAGGATTAACCGAAGAGGTTCATTTCGAACCGGGAGAAACCATCTTTAAAGAGGGAGAACTTGGAGACGCCTTCTATCTGCTCTTAAGTGGTCGGGTGTTTATTGAGAAAAATGGCAATACCCTTCGTGAGATCAAGGAAAAAGAAGCCTTTGGGACCCTAGAGGTGCTTGATTTTCACCCTCGTGCTGTAACCGCAAAAGCGGTTGATCAGGTCCGCGCCCTCAAGCTTAACGGCCAGGAATTTCATGATCTTCTGTCACTCGATATCGAAATGGTTCAGGCCGTTTTCCGGATGTTGTGCGGTCTGGTTCGCAGGATTCTGACGTTGGTGCCGTGACATTCTCGTCAACAACACCGAAATCGCGCTTGGTGTGACTCTGAAGCCGAGCGAACTCTGCAAACCTGCGGAAAACGTTTACACTAACTTCTTCGGCACGATCGGGCTAACGCAAGCTCTCCTGTCGCCGCGCGACTTTTATGGCCTCTGTTGACCGAATTCCTCCGCGTCATGGTCGCGATCGGTGGTGGCTGGCTTGCGCTTCGCCTGACCGGCTCACTCAACTGGTTGTTCGTGGCGCTCGCCCTGGGCCTGATCGTCTACGGTGTCGCGCTTACGGCGGCGATTACAGCAGGAGCATGGTTGGTCGAGAGCGAAGCATAAATGCGCCCGGTTAGCTAACAACTAGTGGCGTTAGGAAAGCGTGATTGAGAAAGCTCGGTCTATTCCGAGCAAGGGCATGACAACCCGGTGCAGTGATCTCCAAGAGTGAATAGAGTAGCAGAGGCAGCTTGATGAATATTCTCACAGTCAATCTTCTGTTTAGTACTTTTGTTTTCTGGGTTGCCGCCAAGATCTACGTTTTCCCGAAGCTTTCAGAACTTGGGCCCAAGGCCGTTCTTCTACCGATTCTTTTGCTACATTCGTTTCGACACCTGGGGTTAATGTTCCTCGCTCCAGGAGCCACGTACGCTGGGATCCCTCCGCAATTTGCCTATCCGGCTGCATTCGGAGACTTGCTTGCCGCTTTCCTTGCTCTGGCCGCGATTCCGGCTGTACATCGAAACATACGCGCTGCTCGGCTGCTCGTATGGATTTTCAATGTGGAAGGAACGCTGGACCTGCTTGTCGCGATAACACTGGCTACAATCTATGGTGCATCGGCGTATATGGGCCCAGCCTACTGGATACCCGCATTCTGGGTTCCGGCCCTGCTGGTGACACACTACATTGCCCTTGTTGTTGTCTGGAAGCATTGGACGATCCCGGCGCAAAGCGTGCCTTCAAGGACCTGATTTTGCCTTCGGCCTGATCGTGTACGGTGTCACGCTTACGGCGGCGATCACATCAGGGGCATGGTTGGTCGAGAGCGAAGCATAAATGCGCGCCGTCAGCCACAGTGATGAACGTCGCTGAACTTCTTCTGTGTAAGCCATGGACGCCTGAGTAAGCGGCAGCACAGCATCCACCACCGGATGGAGATCGCCCGCCTCCAACAGAGTCCGGACTAACAGTTCATGATTCGGCTCGACGATGAAAGCGTTACAGCCTCGAGGCCCAACGCCACACACACTGCTCGCCAGTTAATTGCGCCGTTAATTCATCGAGATGCTCCGATCGCAGTCGAACGCTCAGGTAAATGACAATCCGTCGCCCGTCGGAGTCCCTTTCAATTTTCAACGTCATCGTGTTTGGAATGTTGTAACAAGAAATTAACCTTAGACTGCGTGAGTCGGCTCTGGTATGGCAGTTAAGTTTGCGATATCTGTTGAAGTCGTAGCCGGGATATAAAACCGGCCGACAAGAGACGATCTGGGATGACGATAAGCAGAGCTTGAAAGGCGTCTGAGCCTGTAAAAAGAACAATCTCGATGGATCCGACCGATGATAAAGTCAATTTTCGCGGGAAGCCTCCGAGAGAGAGCAGCCGCCCTATTCGGCTTGGTGGCTCAGTACTTGGCCCTCCACGTCATATCTGCGCGTTTTTCAACAGCCGCGATGATGAATATCGAGTGCTGCTTCCCTTCATCAAGGACGGCCTCGAATGCGGAGAAAAGGCCGTGCACACCGTCGACCCCCAGCGACGTGACGAGCACTTCCAGCGATTGGCGTCGGCCGGCATCGATGTGGCCGCCGCTCGCGACAGCGGTCAACTCGAATAACGCACTTGGGCCGACACACACCTACGCGATGGCCAATTCGATCAGGACAAAACGCTGGCTCTGTTCGAAGGGGTTGTAAGGGATGCTAAACGGCAAGGGTTCCCACTCATTCGGTTTGTCACCCATATGGAATGGGCTTTGGAAAATAACCAGGGGTGAATAATTTGCTGGAGTACGAAGCGAGGGCAAACGATATATGGCTTCGCCAAGACGGGCCGGTTAACCCAGTCATATGTACTTACGATCTAACCAAGTTTGGCGGGGAGGTCGTTGTTGACGTTATGCGGACTCATCCAATGATTATCATCGGTGGAATCCTCCAGGCAAACCCGTTTTTTATGCCTCCGGACGAATTCTTGCGAGAGCTGCGGAAACGGCGCAGACCGTGTTAAGCCGCATCTTCTGTCGAAGATCGTAAGCCAGCGTAGAGGTCAACGTGACAACGGAACATACAGCGCAAGAGATCAGCCGTCTCCGGCGTTGCGTCAACGACGTGGCCAGCATTCTGGAGCTGCCCGCGATGTGGACCGAGCATGATTCTTCGCGGGTGACAACCACGCTGCTTGATGTGCTGGTCCGATTGCTGGACCTCGACTTTGCCTACGCGCGAACGTTTGATCCTGCGGACGAATCGCCGCGCGAGTGGATGCGATCCGCTGACACTAGCAATCGTTACGCGGAAGCGCACGACGTGGGGCGGGCGCTTGAGCGGTATCTGTCCGCGGACACGTCCATGCAAGGTCTTCGCATTGCCAATCCCGTAGCGGAGGGCACGGCGTCAATCGTAGTATTCCATCTTGGGGTCCAGGACAGAGTCGGCATATTCGTCGCAGCCTCACGGCGATCGGAGTTTCCGACCGAAACCGAACGTCTTCTGCTGCAGGTAGCGACGAACCAAGCCGCAGTCGCGCTTCAGGAAGCCCGATGGATAGAACAACGGGAAGCCACCGTCGAGATCGAACGGACGCGCACTAAGGCCGCGCTTCAGGACAGCGAAGAGCGGTTTCGGCAGATGGCTGATTCGATTCCTGAAACGATTCGGCTCATCATCGACTCGACCCCCGCGCATATCCACACTGCCCTACCTGACGGCTACATCGATTTCTTCAATCAAACCTGGCTCGAGTATGTGGGTCTCCCGTTAGCGAATATAGAAGGCTGGAACTGGACGTGTGCGATTCATCCCGACGACGTCGAAGGAATTCTGAAGAAGTGGCGTGCGGCGTTGGCCGGTGGAGAACCTTTCCTGCATGAAGCGCGGGTCCGGAGAGCTGACGGTGAATATCGCTGGATGCTGCACCACAAAGTCGCGCAGCGCGACGAACGCGGAAAGATAGTTAAGTGGTATGGAGCGAGTGTTGATATTGAGGATCGTAAGCGGGCCGAGGAAGAAATTAAACGGCTGAAAGAACAGGTCCAACGGGAGAACGTCGCGTTGCGTGAGGAAATCGACAAAGCATCGATGTTCGAGGAGATCGTCGGTTCTTCGGAAGCACTCCGAAAGGCTTTGTTGCAAGTAGCCCAGGTTGCACCGACCGACTCGACGGTGCTTATTACCGGCGAAACTGGAACGGGTAAGGAGCTCGTTGCGCGGGCAATTCATAGGCGGTCGCGACGCTCCTCACGCGCATTTGTCAGCGTGAATTGCGCCGCGATTCCCCAGTCCTTGATCGCTTCGGAGCTCTTCGGTCACGAAAAAGGCGCTTTCACCGGCGCGCTCCAGCGGCGACTCGGGCGCTTTGAGCTCGCGGAAGGCGGCACGATCTTTCTCGATGAAATCGGCGATCTTCCCCCTGACACTCAGAATGCCCTATTGCGTGTACTCCAAGAGCGTGAATTCGAGCGTGTTGGCGGAACGCAATCGATCCGGGCCGATGTGCGCGTAATTGCCGCCACCAATCGTGACTTAAAGTCTGCCATGAGTAACGGCACTTTTCGCAGGGATCTGTTTTATCGCTTCAACGTGTTTCCCATCGAGATTCCCTCTCTGCGTGAACGCAAAGAAGACATCTCCATGCTGGTCAAGTACTTTATGGATCGCTACGCCAGTAAAGCGGGTAAGACCATACGTGGGGTCAACAAGAAGAGTTTGGAGCTACTACAGTCTTACCCTTGGCCGGGCAACATTCGCGAACTACAGAACGTAATAGAACGATCCGTGATCATCTGTGAAACGGAAAACCTTATGGTTGATAAGAATTGGCTTACTCAAGAATCGGTTAAGATTCAGTCCTTAGGCCGGCCACTCTCCGAAGAGCTTGTGGCGCGAGAGAAAGAAAGGATTGAGGCTACCTTGGTTGAAACTAGGGGACGCGTGTCCGGACCCTCGGGCGCAGCAGCCAAGCTCGGCATTCCGCGATCGACTCTGGATTCGAAGATCAGATCACTTAAGATCAACACGCATCGCTTCAAAACTTTCTAGTCCCCCTCTGCAAAAATCCCGAACTTTCGGCAATTTCCGAAAAGTCGGCATCTTGTCGTCCACTGATTCCAATTCTTTCAATCGCTTACGATTGGTGTTCGTCTTGCACTTCTCAAGCATGCGCTGAACGCCCAAATCGATGTTTAAGATTCAAAGATCGGCGAATGGGAAACTCGTTGTCTTTACTCTGAGCGGACGAATTGAGGCGACAAGCGTGGCCGAATTGCAAAAACTCCTGGGATCCGGAGCGGGTGATCATAGCCTAGTTCTGGATTTGAACGAGGTGAGACTCGTGGATCGCGACGTAGTGAGCTTTCTAGCCAGTTGCGAAGCGAAAGGCATCACGCTCGCGAATTGCCCCGCATATATCCGCGAATGGATTGCGAGAGAAAAGGACCGAAAGACCGGAGACTAAAGGCAACCAGTTTATAACACTCGAGTCCGATCTTTTTTAAACCTCGCAGTCGTAGTCGACGGAGAGGGACGAAGAGGGTGCTCTCATGAGTGAAGTAGTTGCTCCTGTCCGTATCGTAGATGATGGTGCATCAGTACGCCACACGTTGGGAAATCAGATTCAGTCAGTGAGGCTTAAACCATCGACCGGGATAAGTCCGAAACGCGCTGAAGAGAGGATAGCGGTGATGGAGAGCGAAGTCACGGAATTGCGGCTCGCACAGGCAGAACAATCTGCGACGGCACCGTACAAAGCCCTCATCTGCATCTCCACGGCCGTTGCCGCGCAGCGCGAACCCGATCAATTGTTTTCCCAACTTGCGAGCGAACTGCGCCAGGTCGTGAGTTATGATTTTATCGGAATCTCACAGTACGACGAAGCAACGAACAAGACCCAGTGGCACTTGACGATGACCGATGGTCTCGATTATGGGATGACCGATGGAGCGACTCCAGAGCAGGCGCTGACCCAATGGGTGTACGAGCGTCAACGACCGCTGGTGATTCCGTTTCTGGAGCGAGAGACTCGCTTCCCATGCGCGACGACCCTAGTTGAACAGCATGGGATTCGGTCCCTCTGCGCGCTTCCGTTGACTACTGCGCATCGACGCATCGGGAGCCTTATCACCGGCAGTGTTAAACCCGATGCCTATTGCGACGAAGAAGATGTCGAGTTCCTGAGGCAAGTGGCCAACCAAATAGCGCTGACCGTGGAGAACACGCTTGCCTACGGCGAGATTCAAGCGCTCAAGGACCAACTCGCGCAGGAAAAACTTTATTTGCAAGATGAAGTCCGCAGTGAATTGAACTTCGGGGAAATCGTAGGGAAGAGCGTGGCGCTGCGGCGGGTGCTCATGCAAGTCGAAATTGTCGCACCTACGGACTCCACCGTGCTTATCTATGGTGCAACCGGGACAGGGAAAGAACTGATCGCGCGTGCAATCCATAATCTCAGCCCCCGGTGTTCGAATGCTTTCGTGAAGCTCAACTGCGCCGCGATTCCGACAGGATTGCTCGAAAGCGAGCTCTTCGGTCATGAGAAAGGCGCGTTCACAGGCGCCATCGCTCAACGCATCGGCCGCTTCGAGCTGGCCAATCGGGGAACCGTATTCCTGGATGAAATTGGCGAGGTCCCGCTCGATCTTCAAACCAAGCTTCTACGCGTGCTCCAAGAGCGAGAGTTTGAGCGACTGGGGAGCACACGGACACTGCGAACGGATACGCGTCTGATCGCCGCCACCAATCGCGATCTGTCCGCCCTGGTGGAGGAACAGAAGTTTCGTTCCGATCTATTCTATCGTTTGAATGTATTTCCACTTCGGGTTCCTCCGCTGCGCGAGCGAGCCGAGGACGTCCCCCTATTGGTGCGCCATTTTGTACAGCACTTCGCCCGGCGGATGAAAAGGACAATTGAGACGATCCCTTCGGAAACGATGGACGCCTTGATCCGATACCCATGGCCGGGAAATATCCGCGAACTGGAGAATCTCATTGAGCGCGCGGTGATTCTCTCCCCCGAACCGGTGCTGCGGGTGCCGCTCACAGACTTTGACAGCCGCAGCACACCTGGGCAGGCTAACGGGAAGCACCGAACTCTGGAAGACGCCGAACGTGCGCATATCTTGGCGACACTGAGAGAGACTAGGTGGGTTCTATCGGGACCAAACGGTGCGGCGACGCATCTGGGAATGAATCGCTCCACCCTCCAGTTTCGTATGAAGAAGCTCGGTATCGTTCGCCCCGATATGTACACGACCTTGGATTAATTCCATGAGTGCCAATCGGCTGGCGAGGTTGCTAGCCGGCTAACACCCCAGGTTGGCACCAGGTACGTATGCGCCATCACTTTGCCGGTCTGTTCAGTCCGGTTTTTAGTCTTAGTCATACGGACTCGTCGGAACACAGGCATTTAAGCACACACCATCGCCAGCACCCATCATTGGCATGAGCGTTGCTCCGCTTGCGACTATTCTGGCGAAGTCTTGCCGCCGCGGGGCCGCCGCTCAACGCGTGATGCCCGGAGCGCTCCACATAAGATAGACTCTGCCAGGTCACGATTGCGCCTGCAGAGCGCCAGCAGGTACGGTGACAATCGGCGTTTAGAAGAACTCTTCGACGAGCTCAGGGTGAGCGGTCAAGGAGAAGTCATTCGTGGTGAGGCTCACGTGCTAGCCAACTTTTTCGCGCAACCGTTTTACAAGCTCTTCGTAAGAGGAGCTGGAGATAACTCGATCGAACTGCGAACGGTAATTGTTGACGATACTGATGTTCTCCACGATGGCATCGTAGACTTTCCATTGACCATTCACTTGCCGCAACTTGTAAACGACGGCGATCTCCTCACCTTTGGGCTGAATGATCGTTGATTCAACCTGTGCAAATTCGCTATCCATGACCTCGCGGCCAAAGCGCACCTTTTCGCCGCCGTAGAGACCGATCTTCTCTGAGTAGACTCTTTCCAAGAAGTCTCGGAACAGTTTCACAAACTCCTCCTGCTCCGCCGGGGTTCTCTGCCGCCAATGGGGACCGAGCGCCCGCTTGGCCATCTCCTCATAATCAAAAACTGCAGCAAGTGCCTCCCTCAAGCGATCCACCCGTTCTTTCTTCTTATCGGGAGAACTTAGTTTGGGATCTTTCAGGATTTGAATCGCTCTATCGACAGTCGTGCGCACGAGATCCAGCGGCGCGCCTGCATTAGCGCTCGTGAGAGAGGCAAGAGAGAACATGAAAGTGAAAACGTAAATCTCGATTCGGCGTGTCTTTTGACGCATGCGAGTCATCCTTTTAAAAATAACCTAAGCGGAAAAAAATATAAAAAAGCACCCGGGAGCGTTGCTTGCTGATTTGATCCATCAATACTTCGATTGCGTAACACTCAACTCACGACAAATCTTTTACTTCCGATGTGCAAAGCACGTTCCAAAGCCTCGATTGCTAAAATGAAGCGGCAGCAGAACCGGTCAAAAGCAGCAGCAGCGCTTTTACGTTTTGCATGAAGCTACCCGCGCAACTGCGCTGGGATCGACCTACCTTGGGAAGTGGAGGTGGTGGCAAGGGCTAATCGGCTGGCAACTGCTAGCTTGTTAGCACCACACGGAATGAATTCCTCTAGCAGTTCGAATCGTTTCGACGTTTTCAACGTTTTAAATGGATCGAATGGTTAAACTCCGCATGCTAGTCGGCTCCCGTGCTCCACGGGTGTTGCATCGCCCGGTGCGTCAAGCCAACTCAGACGAGACGTGATTTCGGCTCTTGACGACACCTCGTCACCCTCTTTGTGGTCGCGTCGCATTATCTCGACGCGACAGCCTGTAAGTGTTTTTAATCTCGTCAATTATAAATCGCACTAACGAAAAACGCGGCTTGGCACGGTTGTTGCCCTTGGTGCCTGCAGAAACAAAGAAAGGTAGTCATAGTGAAGATCGACATTTCATTTTTAGCAGCATTCCTTCTCATCGTAACTGACCTGCTGGCACGCGCGGCCGTTCAAGGTGTCGAGCAGGCGCTTGTTTTGACGGCGTTTGAATACAGTTGTTCCTGGGCGAAGCGCTTATCCAGATGGGCAAGAACGACTTTCATTGTGAGATCAACTAGCGGTTAGAGCGAGTGTCAATCGTAAAAGGAATAGCTATGACTTTATGGCAACTTATTTTTACTCAGAGCAAAGTTAACGGCGGCGTATATTACGGAGATCGACTGGTCGCAGTGAATTGGCAGTGGCCCAAGGAGACTTGGTTTCAAACTCGGTTGCATGAACTTCGCAGAAGCATTTGGAAATACTCCAAGCAGTCGGGACAAGCGTGCTCGCAATAACTCTAATCTACAACAACACTGGATGCGAAATTCTGGAGATCAGATGAACGCGGCGGGATGCCAACTGGCCGGCAACTGCCAGCCCGCTAGCACATTATTTCTGGCACCGGAAAATTCCCAGTTCATATGTTTCTCGTGCTGACAAACGATACGGCTGCGCATCATTCGGCATTGCAATTGCTGTCAATGCGAGTCTGAGAGAGGACGACCAATGAAAAATCATGCTCCCCGGATTTCAAGAGTCAGCTTTTCGTCGAAGGACGCCTCAATCATCTGACTGCGAGCAGTTCAAGGAGATTTTGGTGATGAAATGCCAAAGATGCTTTGATGATCGAAGAGTCGTGTACTGCGTTTCTAGCGATGTCATCAATTTAAGAGTATGCGCGAGTTGCGCCGCGGAAGCTCGGAGATTGGGGCTGGCTGTTGAAGTTTTCAGCGGAGAATCAAAAACCCTCCGTGGCAGGAGCGCGTTTGGACATCAAGGCCGCACTTAATCAATTCTCTTTTGACCA
>Ga0209056_10003777_pt1 | contig 16021 bp, 17 predicted proteins | sample GraSoiAngelo_114_FD_185876 | JGI IMG/M metagenome (GOLD analysis project Ga0209056, IMG submission 185876) | Grasslands soil microbial communities from the Angelo Coastal Reserve, California, USA - 14_0903_13_40cm (SPAdes) (version 2) | ecosystem: Environmental > Terrestrial > Soil > Grasslands... | reverse complement strand
TAGTAGCGCGGCGAACCCTTCGTGATTTTGAATGCCTTCGCCGGCATATAGACAACCGGCGTAAACGCGCCGCCGCTGGCGCGCTGGCAATCGCGACAGTGGCAGTTGAACATCGTGATCGGTCTGGTGGTGACTTCGTAGCGAATCGCGCCGCAGGCGCATCCGCCGGTAAAAGGCGCGGCCATTTTCTTAGTTATGGTTGTGCCCGGCCATCATGGCGACCGGAACAACGCCAAAACGCTTTGCCGATCGTGCGCGGGCTTTGACCACCTCGGTTTCTCGATTGCGCGGCGGCGCATTGGTGACCAATGAATTGAGCAGTTCCTGCGCGGCTAGTGTTACTTTTTCGACCGCCCGATTGAAAGCATTCTCGTTCGCCTTCGACGGTTTGGTAAATCCGCTCAGCTTTCGAACGAACTGAAGGGAAGATGCGCGGATCTCTTCGTCGCTCGCCGGTGGCGCGAAGTTATGAAGTGTTTTGATGTTTCGACACATAGTAAAGGAACTATCGGTTAAGAATTAAGAAGGCCAAAATTGAAATGGCAGAGACGTCAGGCATCAACCATGACCTTGCAGCCGCCGTAGGCCATGCGTTTCGAGTCGAACGGCATCTTTTTCGTCTTCATCGTCCCGGCCAGTCGCGGATCTTTCATTGCCTTGTCGTTCACCTTATCGCGATGGGCGCGAGACTTGTACACGATCCACGAGAAAACCACGGTTTCGCATGTTTTGGTTTCACCACGCCCGGGAACGATTTCACTTTGATCGTTTTTAAATCGTCGCCGACGCATTCGCGAAACTTAAGCGCGGCCATATTTCCGCCAGATCTTGGAGCATTCGGTCGCGATACGACGATACGCGGGAAGGTTTTTCTTTGGAACGGGCAAGACATATCCATCGACATATTTCATTCGAATTTCCTCCAGGGCTATCGATTTGCGTTCGCGGCCATTTGCACGGCTACTCGCTCCTCCTGCTCTTTGAGCTCAGGAGTAAACGCTTCGCCGAAGTCCTCCGCCTCGTGCACCTGGCGGATTTCGATTTCAGCGCCATCGCCGAACGGCGCGCGCTTGACCCACTCGATCGCTTCGTCTTTCGACTTCACCTTCCAGATCCAGAAGCCCGCGATCAGATCTTTCGATTCGGGGAACGGTCCATTGGTCACCGCATGCTTGCCGCCAGAGAACTTGACGCGCGCACCCTTTGAGGTCGGGTGAAGTCCCTCAGCCGCGAGCATGATCCCGGCTTTGGTCAACTCTTCGTTATACTCTCCCATCTCCGTGAGAAGCTTCTCGTCCGGCATCCGCCCAGCTTCCGAATTCTTGTCCGCTTTAACCAGAATCATGAATTTCATTTCTTGTCCTCTTTAGTTAGTTTTTCGATTTCGGAAATATGATCGCAATGGCCAGGCTACCGAGGCTGGCCAGGGAGACGAAGGTTCGCGCGGTGTGGAAGTATTGCCAGCGTTCGCGTACTGCTTCCCAGTCTGACGGCGTGGTTTCGGCAGTCCACGTCTTGATTTGATTATCGATCGGGACTCCCACCAGCAGAGTAATCAGCAGCGCAACGATGATGAGAAGACAGGCCGCCACATTGAGAAAAAATCCCGGCGACTTCTTTTCCGGATAAAGCCCGGCCGCCAGAACCATAAACAAGATACAGGCCGGCACCAGGATTCTCATCGGCCACGCTACATTTGCGATAATCGTTTTGCCGATGTGAATGAACTCCGCCGGCGAGAAAGTTTCGATCGACCGTGTCAGCGTAAACCATGTTCCCCAAAAAAACGCCGGTTACGAGAGCGAGGAGAAATAGCGCTACGAAATTTGTCACCTTCAGCGTCATGACTTGGCCTCCTTACGCAAGCACTGGCTTAATGTCTATCACCGGAGTTCCATCGATCGCTTCCAACGGTCCTATCCTCAGTCGATTGCCGGCGATTTCGAGAACGGTAACGCGATGCAATCCAATTGGATTGGGTCGATCGGGAGATCGGGTCGCGAACACGCCTGTTAAAGGCTGGCTTTTGTCCGAGCGAGGGTGTGTTTTCAAGATGTTGCGCTGACTTTTACGCAACCATGTCAGCAAAATAATTTCGTCTCCCGCCGTGATGTCTTGCAACCCATCCGCAACCTCGGGAATCACATCGAGCCACGCGTCCGGCGCACCTTCCGAGCCCTGCCGAGGAGCGTCAGCGCGGCGTTTTAAGACGGAGCGAATTGACCCAATCGGACTAACCCGCATTTTCCTGGGACTGGTTCTACTTTTTGTTGTCGATTTCACAACAGCGAGTCGAATCGATGTTGCGGCCGAAAATGATCAGTAGTCGCAAAAATCAACCTTGCCGGTGAGCCAGACGATCCCCGGTTAGCCGAGTCTTATTTGATTCGCTCCGATACGTTAAAGAAGTTCCATTCCCAGGTCTTGCCCTCGTCTGGAGAAAAAGCCTGGCCCCAAACCGGACGATCCTTGTTCCGCGCGTCCCAACGAAACATCACAATGATCGGTTTTCCCTTGAAGGTATCTTTGCAAAAGAAATGTCCGACACCATTTTCAAATGAGCCGACCACGGGCGGATCGAGAACGCCGGTATTACTCGCCACCCAATACAGGCTCCACAGCCGGGTCTTGGGATTAAAAAGCCGCAAGGTGAGACCTTGAAAGAGCTTGCCTTCCTGGCCTGGGAACTCGGTGGTCGAATACGTGTCCATATCGGCGGTGTCGCCGAGGATTTTCGTATTCTCATCGGAGGATTCGAACTCCGTCCACTCCTGGCAGTTTTCCAGTCGTTTGTTGAGGTGGCGATTATGCATCTTCCATTTCCCGACCAGGAAATCGAAGTCGTTAGGCGATGATGTCGCCGACGCAGTGATTTTTAACTCGCCCTTTTCATCGAAGTTCACTTTCGGAATCGCGATGGTCGGATCATTGGTCAGGACGGTTTGTTGAGCTTGTCCAATGTGACAAATGGCAAACAACAGAATTGTGATCAGGTATTTCATAGGTGCTGCTTTTGCATTGGGGCGAGGTTCGCTTCATGCGCAAAGGCCACTTCGCGAAATCCGGCGAATCCGCCTTACGCGCTCCACCGAGATCCCGCGCCGAACACTACCAAGGGCTACCCGCCGGCAATTGCGCCCATGATAAAAAACGGCTCGGTGCCTTTTGCAATCGGATCGGGTAGGGGAGTGTCAGGTGGATCGTGGGAGATGTCTTCGCTGCACGCAAAAAATCTCACCAATGGCCGGCGCTTTTTTGTTTCGTGGTCGCGGATGGTGCCGCGCAGCACTGGATATTTTTCTTCAATCGCGTCGATTATTGCGCGCACCGTCGCCGAGCCGTTGAGATCGACGTGTATTTCATCACCAACGTGGGCGAGCGTGCGCAAATGATGGGGAAGAATGACGCGAATCATGTGTTTTTACAGAAGGCAACAAAGATAACTAAGGTTCAGACTAGAGAGTATCCGAGTGAATCGCGTTCTTCTTTTTGTTTTTAATCCAACTGCTCCCCGATCTTTGTTTTCTTCGTTATCTTCTGTGTACTTCATTTGAATTACTTCAGGGTTTGGACTTCGACCGACAAAACAGCCGGAAGATCACGCACGATTGGTTTCCACGAATCACCGCCATCGGCCGATGCGTAAACCTGGCCTCCCGTTGTTCCGAAGTAGATACCGCAGGGATCGAGCGAATCGACCGACATGGCGTCGCGCAGTACGTTTACGTAGCAATCGCGTTGCGGCAGACCTTTGGTGAGTCGTTCCCATTCGTTACCGCCGCTACGGCTGCGATAGACGCGCAGTTTGCCATCAGGCGGGAAATGCTCGGAGTCGCTCTTGATCGGGACGACGTAGATCGTTTCGGGTTCGTGCGCATGCACGTCAATCGGAAATCCGAAATCGCTCGGCAAATTGCCGCTTACTTCGCGCCAGGAATCGCCCGCGTCATCGCTCCGCATCACGTCCCAGTGTTTTTGCATAAACAACGTATTCGGTCGCGACGGATGCATTGCGATGCGATGAACGCAATGGCCGACTTCCGCCAGCGGATCAGGAATGTATTGCGAATGCAAACCGCGATTGATTGGCTTCCAGGTCTGGCCGCCGTCATCACTACGGAAGGCACCTGCAGCAGAAATCGCGACGGATATTCGTTCGGGATTCTTTTGATCCAGAAGAATTGTGTGCAAACACATGCCGCCTGCACCGGGCTGCCACTTCGGGCCGGTATCGTGTTTGCGCAGTCCCGATAGCTCCTGCCACGTCCCGCCACCGTCTTTCGATTGGAATAAGGCTGCATCTTCCACGCCCGCGTAAACATGATTGGGGTCGCCTAACGATGGCTCAAGGTGCCAGACGCGCTTGAATTCCCACGGATGCTGCGTGCCGTCATACCACTGATGCGTGCCCGGCACGCCGTCGTAAACGAATTTGTTGCTCTCACCCATCGACATTCCCTGCGGGTTTGTCGCCGGGCCGCCGCCAGGCGTGTTCCAGCTTTTGCCGCCGTCATCGGAACGCTGGATGATTTGTCCAAACCATGCGCTGGTTTGTGAAGCGTAAATCCGATCCGGATCAACCGGCGATCCTTTCATGTGATAAATTTCCCAGCCGGCAAAGTGTGGCCCTTCCACCTTCCAGTTTTTGCGCTTCCCGTCCGATGTCAGGATAAAGGCGCCCTTCCGTGTTCCAGCCAATACTCGTATTCCGCTCATTGTTTACATCTCCAACTGTACATCTCCAACTGCGGATTTCGCGAATCAAGCCCTAAATCAAACATCAAACTTTGCGAGGATCGGCGGTCATAGACCGCCGCTACAGCGGAATTCGGTGCCTGAATTCCGTCGATGCGAAGGAGCATTGACGCCCCTATGGTTTTGTCATGAAGAATTCAAACTTTCGTATTATTCCTCTTGCGACCGAGGTTGCAGCGACGGCACGGCGTGTGGCTGCGAGTGGCGCATCGGACCATGCCATCGTTGTCGCGGACTCACCGGGTGGTTTTCCGTGTCGACACTGTCTGCGCTACGCCCAGGCCGGCGAGCGTATGATTCTTTTTCCTTACGCGGCAATTCCGGCCGGTCACCCGTATTCCGAAAGCGGACCAATCTTCGTGCATGCCGAACCATGCGAGCGCTACCATGGCACGGATGAATACCCGACAGACTTTCGCAAGGGACGCGTCATGCGAGCTTACAATTCAAATTACGATATGATCGATGCCGAAGTCGTGAATGGGCACGTGCCGGAAGCAATCATTGAAAAGCTCTTGGAGAAACCCGAGACTGCTTTCGTGGACGCGCGCAGCGTAACTCACGGTTGTTACACCTTTCGTGTTCAACGCCTATGAAAATGCCCGAGCTTCTTCCGCCCCCGGATACGATGTATCGCGCCTTGGTCAATCGCGATCCAAGTTTTGAAGGAATCTTCTATGCGGGCGTGCGAACAACCGGAATTTTCTGTCGGCCAACCTGTACCGCAAAAAAGCCGGAGCGCGTGAATGTAGATTTCTTCGCGACGCCGAGTGAGGCGTTGCATGGCGGTTATCGCCCCTGTCTGCGTTGTCATCCGATGGATCCCGATCAGCCCCCGCCCAAACTCATCGAGCGTTTGCGCGCGGAAGTGGATCGGGCGCCAGGTGGCCGCTTAACGGATAAAGAACTCGCTGCCATGTCGATCGATCCGTCAACCGCCCGACGGCAATTCAAACGTCATTATGGAATGACCTTCCAAGCCTATCATCGCGCCCGCCGCATGGGCCTCGCCTTGCGCGAAGTGCGCAAAGGTGGGCGCGTGGGCGAAGTGCGAAACGGAAGTGGTTTCGAATCAGAAAGCGGTTTTCGTGATGCCTTCACCCGGATTTTTGGCGAACCGCCGACGGCCGCGAAGGCGCAGGGCGGTTTGTTTGCCGAGCGCATCGAAACGCCCCTCGGTGCGATGCTGGCGATTGCGGACGATGAAGGGCTTCGTTTGCTCGAGTTTGTTGATCGGCGCGCCATGGAACGCGAGTTGTCGATCTTGCGAAACCGACTGCGGACTAATGTGGTTCCCGGTGAGCATAAGCATCTCGAGGCAGCTCGCTCGCAACTGGCCAATTATTTTTCGGGAAAAAATCTCGAGTTCAATGTCTCACTGGCGCCGGTTGGTTCGCCATTTCAACTTCGTGCCTGGGAACTGTTACGTTCAATTCCAACCGGCGAAACGCGCTCTTATTCATGGATGGCGAAGAAACTTGGCGATGTCGAGATGCGTCGCGCGGTGGGCCGGGCCAATGGCGAGAACATGATCTGCATCATTATTCCGTGTCATCGCGTCATTCGAGCGGATGGTTCGCTTTGTGGTTACGGGGGCGGCTTGTGGCGCAAGAAATGGCTGCTCGATCACGAGCGGCGTTTTGTGAGCGAGTGATCGATCTAAAGAGAGTGGCGAGGCCCGATCGCTAAAACGTCGGGGAAGCGCTTACTTACAATCGATGCTGAAATTATCATGGAACACGGTCACGGTTCCATTGGCATTGAAGGTAACGTGCAAGACCTCGTGCACCAGGAAGTTGTTGCCTGAACCCTGGCCTATAATCCTGAAGTTGTTAACGTACGTTTGGGTAAACTGTCCGTTCTGGAAAGAAACCTTAAAGCTGGAAGCCTTCGTTACACCTGTCGCTTGATACTTGTCACCCGTGGTTTCTCCGGTACCTGAAAGGCCCTGGGGCTGAAAATGGGCCGTTCCACTAACATTGTTTCCGTTGATGGTAAACGTGATCAAGGTGTGCAAGGGGCCGCTTAGGTCCACAAGCTCTCCGGCCCCGCCTGCAGCGCACGGGACGAAAACTGTCAAATTAATGTCGCTCATATCATTGATCTGTTTTGCCGCATTAGCTGGCACGGTAAAAAGTGCCAGCGCCGCAAACAAGAACATCATTATAGTGATATTTTTCTTCATAGGTTTCCTTTCGTGAACCGAAGGACAAAGTCATTTTGGCGGATAACCCGCATCAAATTCGCGCCAGAACGCCTTGCCATTCGGATTCCGGGCACCGTGTCAGGTGCCGCCTGGCAACGTCAAGAGAATTTTCCGCTCATGCGGAGATGAGCGTAAGGTAGGAAGTTGAATATGAAACAGCCGATTCTTTCGACCATCCTTCTCGCCATTCTGAGCGCGACAGCTTCCACATCCGCTGCCCAAAACAAACAGCCCGACGACGTCCGCGCGATGGCGAAGAAGGTGATGATGCCCGTCGTTCTTAAAGTGCCGGGAATGGACAAGGTAAAGGTGGTTGAGAATTTGAAGTACACCAAGAGCGATGATCCTAATGTCCTGATGGACATTTACATTCCGCCCGACCTATCCGAAAACGAGAAGCGTCCCGCGGTAATTTTTCTTCATGGCGGAGCCAAGACCGACTACACACCGAAAGATTGGGGCGTCTATACATCATGGGGACGCCTGATCGCCGCGTCGGGATTCGTTGCTGTAACATTCACCCATCGGCTTGAGTACCCGAATCTATCCCTGGAAAAGGCGGCCGCGGATGTTCTCGATGCCGTTAATTACGTGCGCTCGAATGCTAACAAATACCACATCGACAAAGATCGCGTTTGCTTGATTGCTTATTCCGCAGGCGGTCCGCTCTTAACCGTGGGAATGCGGGGTGAAATGCCGTTTGTTCGTTGTCTGGTTGGCTTCTACGCCTTTATGGACATTCAGCAATCGGACTACAGCAAGACGGAGAAGCCGGAAGTAGTGAAATCGTTTTCTCCGATTACTTATCTCCAAACGGACGCGGGCAAAATTCCTCCAATGTTTATTGCCCGTGCCGGGCACGATGAAGTTCCAACAATGCTTGATTCGATCGATCGCTTTGTGGCCGAAGCACTGTCCAAAGACATCGCCCTGACCCTCGTCAATCATCCGCAGGGTGTTCACGGGTTCGACAACCAAAATGACGATGAGAGATCCAGGGAAATTATCCGAACAGCTATTGAATTTATCAGGCTACATTTGGGGAACGAAAATCCCAAGTAGCGTTGCAAGAAAAGGAAAACAGGCCTCCAGGCCTGTCCGGCAAACAGGCTTCCAGCCTGTAGAGTTTTCTGTAGCGGCGGTCTATGACCGCCGGACAGGCCTCGGCTGTCTTTTTGAACACCCGTGTTCCTGCAAATCAAGGCAGCGCCCGAGCAGGTTTACTTTGCAATGCAGATATTCTTTGGCTCAGTGAAGAATCGCAATGCTTCTTCGCCGCCTTCGCGGCCGACGCCGCTTTGCTTCATGCCGCCGAAGGGAACGCGTAGATCGCGCACCAGCCAGCAGTTTACCCAGACTGTGCCGGTATGAATTTTCTCCGCGACGCGATGAGCTCGAGTCAGGTTTTGGGTCCAGACGCTCGAGGCCAGGCCGTACTCAGTATCGTTAGCGTAACCGATCACTTCTTCTTCGTTGTCGAACGGCGTGATCGTAACAACCGGACCGAAGATTTCTTCACGGTTGGTGCGACAGGAGACTGGTAAACCGGTGATGACAGTTGGTTTGAAAAAGTAACCCTCGCGACAACGATCATTGATCGGTTCCGGCGCTTTGCCACCGAGCGCGATTTTGCCTCCCTCTTTCTGCGCAAGATCGACGTAGAACTTCACCTTATCGAGCTGCGTTTTGCCTACGATCGCGCCTTGCTCAGTCTTGTCGTCGAGCGGATCGCCTCCTTTTAGTTTTGACGCCTGGTCGAGAAAGCGATTGACGAAATCGGCATAGGCCGATCGTTCAACAAAGATGCGCGAACCGCAGAGACAAACCTGGCCCTGATTTGCGAAAGAGGAGCGCACACTGCCGGCGATGGCGGCGTCGAGATCGGCGTCGGCGAAGATGATGTTTGGGTTCTTTCCACCGAGCTCCAGCGAAACTTTCTTGAATAACGGGGCGCAGGCTTCGGCTACCTTGCGTCCTGTCACAGTCCCGCCCGTAAAGGAAATGGTGCCGATCTTGGGATGCGCGGTAATTGGCGCGCCGACATTCGGTCCGGTGCCGTGCACGACGTTGAGCACGCCGTTCGGCAGGCCAGCTTCACGGCAAAGTCCGCAAAGCAAAAACGCCGTCATCGGTGTTAGCTCGCTCGGTTTCGCGATCGCGGTGTTCCCGACCGCGATAGCGGGCGCGATTTTCCAGCTCAGCAAATAGAGTGGCAGATTCCATGGCGAAATTAATCCCGCGATGCCGCGCGGCTGACGCAGGGTGTAGTTGAAGGCAACGTTATCGGTGAGGTGTGCTTCCGATTCAGTGTGGAGAATTGCGGTCGCGAAAAACCGAAAATTGCTGGCGGCCCGCGGGATGTCGAGCGTGCGCGCAAGCGAGAGTGGTTTACCGGTGTCGATTGACTCTGCGCGAGCGAGTTTCTCAAGGTCGCGCTCGATCAAATCAGCAATGCGCAGAAGAATACGCGACCGGTCCGCTGCGGAGGTTTGCGACCACCCTGCAAACGCCTTCTCCGCCGCGGCAACTGCGAGATCGACTTCGCGCGTATCGCTGTCGGCGACCTGCGAATAGGGCTTTCCTGTAGCCGGCTCGATGTTGTCGAGATATTTGCCGCCGACAGGGTCAACGAATTGGCCATCGATGAAGTTTTGAATTTTCTCAGCCGTCTTTGTCATGTCGAGCGAAGTTGAGACATCTTATATACTAGTTAGAGATTCCGCGACTTCGCTCGGAATGACAAGGCGCGGGTGGGCCGGGGATAAGCCGGCCGGGAGCAAGCGACCCGATCACTGATCACGAATCACTGATGTAGAACCAGTGCCGGTCCCGTCTGAAGCTGACATCGCATTGCCACTTTTGGCGAACCTGGGGACTAAACCCTGCCCCGGGTCAATGCTGTCCAATGTCCCGATCTTGTAAAGATGAGTATTATAGTGGCTCGATTTGGCATAGGACCGGCTATATCGCCGACCAAATTCCTTATCTATGCTAAGCCATTCTTGCCAAGTCCCATCCAATAAAATTCTCACCTGGACGGTCCGAACATGGGCCATCCTGCTATCCAGCATTTTCATAGCTTTAGCAGCCCCTCCGCGATTGGCTGCCGACACTGCCCCGGGCTTTACCAGCGCCACCAGCGTGGTTTTTCCCCAAGGAATTGAGGATACCTTTACTATTACCACCTCCGGGAATCCGGTCGCGAAAATCACATCGAGTGGGAAGCTTCCGGGCGGAGTTAAGTTTGTCGATAACGGCGATGGAACCGCGACTCTCTTCGGCAGACCCGGGATCGGTCTGGGGCTAGTGGGAGATTATGCCCTCACATTCACAGCGTCCAACGGGGTTCTCCCGGCAGCGACACAGAATTTCACCCTCACTATCACGCGACCGCCCCGCATCACGAGCGTGAACAACGCTACTTTTGTCGTCGGAACAGCCAACACCTTTACAATTACGACTAGGAATACAGTGCCGAAATCAACCTTGAGTTTCACCGGCACTTTGCCAGGCGGGGTGACTTTTGTCCCGCTGTCGAATGGGACGGCGACGTTGAGCGGCAGGCCAGCGGCCGGTTCGGAAGGAGTTTACTCCCTCACAATTACGGCTGCGAACGGCACTCTACCCAATGCGGTGCAACTTTTTACCCTCAGGGTCCAGGATACTGCGCCTGTCCTGCACGCTCCGGCCATTATCAGCTCTGCCAGCACGACTTTTACCGCCGGCACAGAAGGCATCTTCACCATCCATACCACTGGGGTTCCTACAGCGACACTAAGCTTAACCGGGACACAGCCAAGCTGGCTCTCCTTCATTGATAATACCGACGGGACCGCAACCCTGGCGGGAATACCTGACCTAGGGAGCAATCCCAGCTACACGTTTTCGGTCACAGCAACAAATGGTGTCGCGCCTGACGCCATGCAGTCCTTTACTTTGTTCGTTGTCAATCCTCCACCGGCTATCACCAGCGTGGATAATGCAACGTTTGTAGTCGGCACATTTGGCACGTTCACGGTAAGAACGAGTCCGCCGGTCCCGAGTGCGACCGTGAGCTTTACCGGCACGTTGCCCCAGGGGATTTCTTTTGTTCCTAATGGCGATGGCACAGCCACTGTCGGCGGAACTGCCCCGGCCGCTTCGGAGGGTAGTTACCCGATTAATATCACTGCCTCCAACGGCACTCTGCCAAATGCAATGCAAACCTTCACCATTACGGTGCAGGATGCGCCGCCCGTGCCGCAAGCGCCCGTCATTACCAGCGCCGCAACGGGTTCGTTCATGGTCGGAACGGCAGGCACCTTTACTATAACCGCCACTGGCACACCGACGCCGTCGTTCACCCTGACCGGAGCGCAGCCGAGTTGGCTGTCTTTCGTCGATAACACCGATGGCACCGCCACCTTAAGCGGCACACCCGACGCCGATAGTGATCTTAGCTACAGCTTTACCATCACCGCGCGCAATGGAGTTTCCCCGAATGCGACGCAGGACTTCACTCTGACTGTTCAACAAACGCCAGCCAACGCCAGCTTGGTGAACATTTCCACCCGGCTACTGATTCAGACCGGTGGTAAAGTCGGTATTGGCGGCTTCATCATTACCGGAACTGACGCGAAAAAAGTGCTCATTCGCGGACTGGGCCCGACCCTGACTAGCTTCGGTGTGCCAAACGCGTTGCAAGATCCGGTTCTAGAACTGCATGATAGCAGGCAACGGCGATTGCAGCCACCGGTCTGGCTCCGGGGAACGATCATGAATCAGCGATGCTGCTGACCTTGCAACCGGGTCCTTACACGGTGATCGAATCGGGAAAGAACGGCACCAGCGGAGTTGGATTAATCGAGCTCTATGATGTGGATGCTGGCGCAAATGCTCATCTAAGCAATATTTCCACACGTGGTTTTGTGCAAACCGGTGCCAATGTCATGATCGGCGGCTTCATTGTCAGCGGAGCAAGCGGCTCTGTTAATCTTGTCGTGCGTGCTCTCGGCCCATCGCTCGCCCAATTCGGCGTCCCGAACCCACTGGCGGATCCGCGCCTGGGATTGTATGACGGGAACGGAACATTAATAATGTGGAACGACAATTGGAAGGATTCACAACAGGCAGCGATCCAGAATAGCGGGTTTCAGCCTCCGAACAATCTCGACTCAGCGATTCTTGTCACCCTTCCAACTGGTAACTACACGGCGATTGTGAGCGGCAAGAATGGCGGCACGGGCGTCGGTCTGGTCGAGGTTTATCGTTTGCCGTAATAGCGATTGCCCCAACCGCCAAGGTCGACATCGCGCGCATCGCTGTCCGCCACTTGCGAGTATGGCTTAGCACTCGCTGGCCCGATACTGGCGAGATACTGGCCGCCGATGGGCTCCAGGAACAGTAAATGCTGACTCGTTATTGTCTTGTGCGGAGGACAACTTAAACGTCAGACCGTGTTGCACAGGCGAAACGCGCACCGTAGGAATACCTCTGTGCGCGGGAAGCGCAGCCTAATGCCTCGTCGAGGGTTCTCCGGAGTAACGGCTTTCGTCGGCCTCACCCTGATCTATTTTTTGGCGGGCAAGCTGGGATTGAAGCTGGCGTTCCTGCATGCGAGCGCGTCCCCAGTTTGGCCTCCGGCGGGGGTAGCACTAGGTGCGTTGTTGGTGCTCGGTTACCGAACCTGGCCTGCGATTTTCGTCGGTGCCTTCCTGGTGAATGTGACCACAGCCGGTAACTTTGGAACCTCACTGGCCATCGCAGCCGGGAATACTCTGGAAGCCCTGTGCGGGGCATGGCTGGTGAATCGCTTTGCCGACGGGATCGATGTCTTTGAGCGTTCAAAGAACGTTTTCAAGTTCGCTTTCGCCGCAGTTGCGAGCACGGTAGTAAGTCCCACCATCGGGCTGACGAGTCTGGCACTAGCGGGTTTCGCAGACTGGGCCAGGTACGGTGCGATTTGGATGACGTGGTGGCTGGGAGACGCGGCTGGCGATCTCATCGTCGCACCGGTCGTAATTCTTTGGGGGCTGAAGCCGCGATGGCGTTGGAGTGGTAAAAAGGATTTAGAAGTAGGATTACTTCTCCTGCTGATGGTACTGCTGGGCGAAGCGGTCTTCGGAGGTTGGTTTCCCATTAGCGCGAAGAATTATCCTATCGCGTTTATCTGCGGACCCCTTGTGATCTGGCTGGCATTTCGCATGTCGCAGCGAGAAACCGCGACTGGCATATTGATCCTGTCGACGATTGCGATCTGGGGGACGTTACGCAACTTCGGACCGTTCGTGATGGAAACGGAGAATCAATCGCTCCTCATTTTGCAGGCAGCCACAGCGGTGTTGGCCGTCACGGCGCTGGCCTTGGCCGCGGGAATGGCGGAGCGCCGCAGCGCAGAGGAAGCTTTGACGAAAGAAAAATCCTTAGTGGAATCAGCAAATCGGACCAAAGACAATTTTCTCGCGATGCTTTCGCATGAGCTGCGCACACCGTTAACGCCGGTCGTGGCGGCGCTCGAGATATTGTCAAAGCAACGGGCGCGAAATGATGAGGAGAAGTCGGTTTTGGAAATGATTCGGCGCAACGTCGACGTGGAAACGCGTTTGATCGACGATCTTCTCGATGTCACGCGAATCAGCAAAGGTAAATTGGATCTAAAATTTGCGACGCTTGATGCTCATAAAGCCGTCTTGAATGTGGTTGAAATATGCCGCTCCGAATCAGCTGCAAAACGCATTCAAGTTAACGTTGCGTTCCGCGCAGTCGATCATTACGTCACAGCCGACGAAGCCCGGTTTCAGCAGATGATTTGGAATCTGCTGAAGAATGCGATCAAGTTCAGTCGAGAAGCGGGCCAGGTGACAATCTCCTCGGCAAACGAGTCGCCACACCGACTAACAATTACCGTGCGAGACGAAGGCGTCGGGATTTCACCGAATCTGATTGGACGAATTTTTGATCCGTTTGAACAAGCGAGTCGTTCTTTGCGGCAGCGCTTCGGCGGCCTCGGGTTGGGACTCGCAATTTCAAAATCGCTCGCGCAAGCACATAACGCGGCTCTTGTTGCAAAAAGCGACGGAGTCGAACACGGCTCGACCTTTTCTGTAACTATGGAGACCGTTGCCTTCCATTCGCAGACTCAAGCCTTACCCGAGTCCGATTTACCAATATCGCGAAGTGTGTGCCGAATTTTGTTAGTCGACGATCACGCCGACACCTGCGAAGCCTTGAAGCGATTGCTTACCAGGCACGGACACACCGTGACGGCACGCCACGATGTGCGCTCGGCGCTCGAAACGGCCCAAAACGACCAGTTCGATCTCCTGATCTGCGACGTCGGTTTACCTGACGCTAGCGGGGTGGAGTTGATGAGGCGACTGCGAGGCAATTCGTCCATTCGCGGCATCGCAATCAGTGGCTTCGGTACGATGGCTGATATAGAGAAAAGTGTTGCGGCTGGTTTCTCCGAACATTTGGTGAAGCCGCTGAACGCGGAAAGATTGGAAGCTGCAATCCAAACAGCGATCGCGGCGGGCCAAACTAACTTCCCGCTCGACCCCTCGGTTCGTGCAGCCGGGTAGCTAAGCGCCGTGTGAAAAGATTTGCAGCCAGAGCGGCTTGAACAAAGCCATGCGGACTACGTCCTGGCGTTTGTCACGGACTGTGAGGTCGTCGAGGAAGACCCCTTCTAGTTCGAAACCAAACCGGGTATTGAGATTGATGTTGCGCATGTTGATGTCACGCGAGTGAATGTAAACCTTGTTCAGGTTGCGGATCATGAACGCATAGTAAAGAAAGCCGAATGTTGCCTGCTTTCCGATTCCTTTGCCCTGCAGGCCAGGTTCGCCTACCAGCTTTTTCATCTCAAGTTTACCGGCCGTCGTGTCGATGTTCTCACCGCCGACAATTCCGACCGCCTTGTCGTTGTAGTCGATGCTGAAATATTCTCGCGTCGGCTGCCTGAAATACTCTTGCAATTTGCTTTCATTTTCCGGAAATGCCGGCACGAAGCTTTCACGCACGGCCTGGTCCTTGAGCCAGCCGGAGACCTTGCTTATGACCTGGCTTTGCAGCGGACGAAGCGTCACCTGTTGAACGCCGAGTTGCTTGCGTTTGGCCCATTCGTCTTTCACCGACGCCAGCGTAAAGATTCCGTTGTAATATCCTACGTCTTTGTCAGGTTTCTTTTCCTTCGCTAGGAGATTGTCGAGCAAGTGCGAAGCGACCCTGATAACCTCTGCCTGGCCAACGCCGTAGTTAATGAGTTCGTTATAAAAGGCTTTCGCGACGAGTTTCAGCATCTGATCTCGCTGCTTCTTGCTGGCAATTTCTTTGTCGGTCTGCTCGTCCATCCCTGCTGCTGCTGGCCACACTATTGCAACTTCGGACCGGAAATCTAATTAGTCCCGTTCGTCTTCATCTCTGCTGAACGTGACAATGGCCGTTCGCCGATAGGTCACCGCCCAGTTCCCACGTAAAACGGTGAGGGAGGGATTCGAACCCTCGGTACCCTTTTGGGGTACGGCGCTTTAGCAAAGCGCTGCTTTCGACCACTCAGCCACCTCACCAAAATCGGTCGCGCGAGAATATGGCGGAGAATCGATGATTGCCAATTGCTGATTGCCGATTGCCGATTGCTGATTGAATGGTCTTCTCGTGATTAGCGAGGAGAAGGCGCGCGAGAAAATTATATCGGCAGTTGCGCCATTGCCGGCAACTGAAGTCTCGTTAGCCGACGCGCTCGATCGTTTCGCGGCAAATGATCGTTTTGCCACAATTCCGCTGCCGCCTTTCGACAATTCGGCGATGGATGGTTACGCGGTCATCGCGAATTCGGCAGGAAAAAATGCCCGATTAAAAATTGTTGGTGAGCAACCAGCGGGGGTTTCGAAAAATCTCAGCCTATCGGCGGGAAAAACGATCCGCATTTTTACCGGTGCGCCGATGCCAACCGGGGCCGATGCCGTCGTGATGCAGGAAGAAACGCAACGCGAAGGCGATTTTGTTCTCATCCAGGCTGAACAAACTTCGGTGCGCGATTTTGTGCGCAAAGCCGGGGCCGATCTTGCGTGCGGACAACAA
>Ga0209056_10003774_pt1 | contig 16029 bp, 9 predicted proteins | sample GraSoiAngelo_114_FD_185876 | JGI IMG/M metagenome (GOLD analysis project Ga0209056, IMG submission 185876) | Grasslands soil microbial communities from the Angelo Coastal Reserve, California, USA - 14_0903_13_40cm (SPAdes) (version 2) | ecosystem: Environmental > Terrestrial > Soil > Grasslands ... | reverse complement strand
GACGGGCGCGTGGAGGGGCGCAGCGTGCTGCGCCCCTGCGTCGGCCCTTCCCCCGTTACTGCCCACCCAGCCGTGCACGTTGCCGACTTCATCGATCAGGACGTCCTGGAGACCGACTTCGCGGAACAGTTCGGCCACGCGGGCGGCGCGGCGGCCTTCGGCGCCCGTCGGGGCCGGGATCGCGGACAATGCGGCCTGCCGCGCGAGCGTCACCTCATCGGTGCGCTCGAGATGATGGCGCGCCGCGCGGATGCGCTCGTGCGCGAGCAGGCGAGAGATGTTCTGATCCACCGATTCACACTAACTCGCTTGACGGTGCCCGGCGAGTGGGCGACACTTCCGCCATGGAGGAGCGCGAGCTGATTTACGACTGGAACCGCTCGCCCACGGCGCTCGACTGGTCGCGGGCGCGGGTCGACCTGAACGACGAGACGCTGCGCGATGGGTTGCAGTCCCCCTCGGTGCGGGACCCGTCTCTGGAGGTCAAGAAACGGCTGCTCCACCTCATGGCGGACCTCGGTATCGTGGCGGCGGACATCGGGTTGCCCGGGGCGGGCCCGCGGGTGGTGGAGCAGGTGCGCGAGCTGGCCCGCGAGATCCGGGATCAGAAGCTGGCCGTCTTCCCCAACTGCGCGGCTCGCACGGTGATCGCGGACGTCGAGCCGATCGTCCGGGTTGCCGAAGAGATCGGGATCCCCATCGAGGCCGCCACCTTCATCGGCTCCTCTCCAATACGGCAATACGCCGAGGATTGGACGCTGGACCAGATCCTCCGCTCTACCGAAGAAGCCGTGTCGTATGCCGTGAAGCACGGCCTCCCGGTCATGTACGTGACCGAAGACACGACCCGCGCGAAGCCCGAAGCGCTCAAGACGTTGTACGGCGCGGCGATCGACTGCGGCGCGACACGCATATGCCTCGCGGATACCGTCGGCCATGCGACACCGGACGGCGTCAAGGCGTTGGTCGAATTCGTCAAACAGAACATCGTCAAGCAGAACCGTGTGGCGATCGACTGGCACGGCCACCGCGACCGCGGGATGGGACTGATCAACTGTCTCGCCGCCATCGAGGCAGGTGTGGACCGCGTGCATGCCACCGCCCTGGGCGTGGGCGAGCGGGTCGGCAACGCCGAGATGGATCTGCTGATCGTGAACTTGAAGCTCCTGGGTGCGCATCGGCACGACATCGCGAAGCTGCCCGAGTACTGCCGGCTCGTGGCGGATGCCGTCGGCGTGCCGATTCCGGTGAACTACCCGGTGCTCGGCGCCGACGCATTCCGCACCGGCACCGGCGTGCACGCGGCGGCCATCATCAAGGCGAAGAAGAAGGGCCACGCCTGGCTCGCAGACCGGGTGTACAGCTCGGTGCCGGCCGAAGAGTTCGGGCTCGAGCAGAAGATCGAGATCTCACCGGTCTCGGGGCTCTCGAACGTGAAGTACTGGCTCGAGACCCACGGCTACGATGCCGAAGACGAAGCGGCGTGCCGCGTCCTGTTCGAAGCGGCGAAGCGCACCGACCGCGTGCTCTCCGACGAAGAATGCCACCGCTTGGTCAGGCAGGGGGCATCGGGGGCATGGCGGTAGGATCGTTCCGCGACATCGAGAAGGCGTACTTCGATCTGCGGTGGCACCTCGACCCTGTGGCCGCCACGCAGGCCGGGGTGAAGACCTACGACGACCGGTACGGACGCTACAGCCCGGCTGCCCTCGCGCCGCATCTCGCGGCGCTCAAGTCGCTCGCGAGCGCGCTCGAGGAAACCACCGTCGGCGGGCTGGAAGACGAGATCGATCGGACTGCCCTATTGAACGACATGCGGGTGGCGCTGCGGCGGTTCGAGCGCGAGCGGCCGCAGGCGAAGAGCCCGGCGTTCTGGCTGCACCATCTGCTCGGCGGCCTGCACTTCCTGTTGGGACGGGGCGACCGGAGCGGTGAAGAGCGCGCCCGCGCCCTGATCGGGCGCCTCGAGGACGTGCCGCGCCTGCTCGACGACGCGCGCGCCGCACTAGTCGAGCCGGTGCGAGTGTTCGTGGAGACGGCGCTGCGGATCAGCGAGGGGGGGCTGCTACTGGTGCGGGGGATCGGCGACGCGATCGGGGATACCGCACCCGGACCGGCCGACGTGCTGCGGGTGGCGGTCGAGAAGGCGGCCGAGGCGCTGACGGCGTTCGAGCACGATCTGGAGCGCTGGCTCGAATCGGCCTCCGAGCACTTCGCGCTGGGTGAAGACGACTTCAACTTCCGGCTGCATTACGAGCACGCGCTGCACGACACGGCGCCGGAGCTGTGGCGCTATGGGCTGCATCTCAAGGAGGAAGTCGAGACGGATCTGTCCGGCCGGGCCGCACGCCTCGACGGACGGAAGACGTGGCAGGAGGTGGTCGATCGGCTCCGCGCCGATCACCCGCCCGCGGATGGGCTCGTCGAGGCATACGCGCGGGAAATGGTACGGGCGCGCGACTTCGTGGCCGAGCGCGGGCTCGCGCCCATTCCCGAGGCCCCGCTCGACGTCGTCCCCACGCCCGCCTTCATGCGGCCGGTGATCCCGTTCGCCGCGTACGACAGCCCCGGCGCGTATTCGAGCGACCGCACGGGCTGGTTCTACGTCACCGTCCCCGACCCGAAGCTGCCCCCTGGCGTGCAGGAGCGGGTACTACGCGACCATTGCCGGCACGAGCTCGCCGGTACGGCGCTGCACGAGGGTTACCCTGGCCATCACCTCCAGCTCGTGCACGCCCAGCAGCAGCCGTCCGAGACGCGGAAGAACGTGTGGACGCCGGTCACGGTAGAGGGTTGGGCGCTGTACTGCGAAGAAATGATGGGGGAGGAAGGGTTCTACCGCTCGGAGGAGGAGCGGTTCTTCCAGCGCGTGCACCTGTTGTGGCGCGCGGTACGGGTGCTGATCGACGTGGGACTCCATACGCGGGGGATGACGTTCGAGCAGGCGGTGGACTACATGGTGACCCACGTCAACGTGGAGCGGGCCAACGCCGAGGCGGAAGTGCGGCGCTACTGCGCCGAGCCGGCGTATCCGCTGAGCTATGCGGTGGGACGGCGCGAGCTACTGAAGCTGCGCGAGGACTTTCGCGCGGCGCGCGGGGCGGCGTTCACGCTGCGCCGCTTCCACGATGCGATCCTCGAGTACGGCGGCCTGCCCATCACGCTGATCCGGTGGGGCCTGGGTCTCAATGAGGGGTAGGGAGGCCGCGCCGGCTGCGCGGCTGCCACGCCCCGTGAAGCTGTTCGGGGCAGTCTCACTGCTCAACGATTTCGCGAGCGAGATGATCTACCCGCTGCTGCCGGCGTTCGTCACCGGCGTGCTCGGGGCGGGCCCGCAGGCGCTGGGTGCCCTCGACGGGGCGGCCGAGTTCGCGGCGTCGGTCGTGAAGTTCGGCGCGGGGCGGCTCGCGGACCGGCCAGCGCGCCGTGGGCCGCTCATCGTACTGGGCTACGCGATCGCCGTGCTGGTGCGGCCGATCATCGCGCTCACCGCGGCCGCGTGGCAGGTGATCGGCTTGCGGGTCGTGGACCGGATCGGCAAGGGCATCCGTACCCCGCCACGTGACGCCCTTATGGCCGACGTGACGCCGACGCCGCTGCTCGGCCGGGCGTTCGGGTTGCAGCGCGGGATGGACCACGCCGGCGCCGTGCTGGGGCCACTCGTCGCGTGGTCGCTGCTGGCGTCGGGGAACGCGAGTCTGCGGACGGTGATCGGGGCGAGTCTCGCGCCTGGAGTCCTGGTGCTGTTGTTAGCAATATGGGCGGTACGGGAGGGTGGAGGTCGGTGGACGTCGGTGGAGGGCGGTGGAGGTAACAACGCCCAGCCTCCACCAACCTCCACCAACCTCCACCAACCTCCACGGACTCCGGCCCTCCTCGCGATCTCGTTCTTCTATCTCCTCCGCATGCCCGAGACGCTCATGATCCTGCGCTCCCAGCAGCTCGGGGTCTCGACGGCGGCAGTGCTGCTGCTGTGGGCGGCGCTGCACGTGGTGCGGTCGTCGGCGAGCTTCGCGGGCGGTCGCCTCACGGACCGCATCGGCGCGAGCCGCACTATGTGGTTGGGATGGCTGTCCTACGCTGCGATCGCGGCCGGGTTTGCGGTCGCGACCGGGGCCGGACGGGCCTGGGCGCTGTTTCTCGCGTTCGGCATGGTGGCCGGCTTGACCGAGAGCCCCGAGCGGGCGCTCGTCGCGCAGTTCGCGGGGGGGCACCAGGGGAGTGGCTTCGGTCTGTACCACGGCGTGACCGGGCTGGCGGCCCTGGCCGGTGGAATCGGCCTGGGCGCGGTATTTCAGGCGTACGGCGCGGGCACGGCGTTCCTCGGCAGCGCGGTGGGGGGCCTTGCGCTGGTGCTCGGCTGGCCGGTGGTAACGCTGCGACGTTCATCATAGGTGGCGGAGGCGGCCTTTAGTCCCTCATACCTACACGACGGCGATACCTGACGACGGAGATACCTGATGCACCTTTCGTTCCGACTGCTGCTTGGGGCCCGGCTGCTGCTCGCGGCCCTCGCAGCCACCGCCCCGGGGCTCGCCGCCCAGGCGCTCCCACAGACGACGGCCGAGCGGACGAACTACGCGGCCACGTCCACTAACGCGGAGGTGGGCGCCTTCCTCGACAGCCTCGAGCTCGCCGGGGCGCCCATCGCTGTCTCCGAGATGGGCGCCACGGCGCTCGGCAAGCCGATCTACTTCGTGATCACCTCCGACCCGACGGTGACGTCCCCGGGCGAAGCGGCGGCGTCCGGGAAGTTGGTGGTCTACCTCCAGGCGAACATCCACGGTGGAGAAGTGGAAGGAAAGGAAGCAGTGCTCGCTGTGCTGCGTGAGCTGGCGGGACCGCGGCGCGAGCTGCTGCAGACGCTGGTGGTCCTCGTCGCCCCCGACTACAACCCCGACGGCAACGACGCGTTCGGCTCGCAGGCGGTGAACCGCTCCGAGCAGAACGGCCCCGCGCTGGTCGGACAGCGCGCTGACGGGAAGAACCTCGATTTGAACCGCGACTACTTCAAAGTCGAAGCACCCGAGACCCGCGCGTCGCTCGCCCGGGTCTACACCACTTGGGACCCGGCGCTGATGGTGGACCTCCACACCACCGACGGCACACTGCACGGCTACCAACTCACGTACGCGCCACCGCTCGACCCCAACGGACCGAGCGGGCCCACGGCGTTCGTGCGGGACCGGATGCTCCGCGCGCTCCGCAACACGCTCCAGGACAGGTACCACGAGCCGATCTTCGATTACGGCAACGTCGAGATCCCGCAGGCGCCGCAGGGTTGGGATACCTATGCTCCGCTCGGTTGGTACGGAACGAACTACGTGGGCCTGCGGGGGCGGATGGCGATCCTCTCAGAAGCGTACTCGCACGCCGACTTCAAGACTCGCGTGCAGGTGACGCACGACTTCCTGGTGGAGATCCTCAACTACGCCGCGCGGCACGGCGAAGAGATCCGCCGGCTGGAGCGCGAGGCCGACCGGCAGACGGCGCTGGAAGGGGCTGGCGCAGGCCCGCGACCGTCGCTGGCGGTCGCCTACAAGCTGGCGTCGCGCGGCGTCGAACCGGTCCAGCTCGAGGTGATGCAGCAGGTCCGCACCTACCGGCTCCCGGTGAGAGACCGCTTTGTCGATTCTCTCACCCGCCCGTTGCCGGCCGGCTACTTCCTGCCGGCAGGCGGCAGCGACGTCGCCGCGCTGCTCCGCCTCCACGGCATTCAGGTGCAACGCTTCGCCGCGGAGTGGACCGACACGGTGGAAGTCCTCACGGGGACCGGCCTCAAGTGGGGGACGGGGGAGTTCCAGGGACACCGCCTGCTGGAGGTAACAGGGACCTGGGCCCGCGCGGCGCACCGCGTGCCGGCGGGCAGCTATTTCGTTTCCACGGCGCAACCACTCGGCAGGCTGGTCTTCGCCCTGCTCGAACCGGAGGGCTTCGGGCTGGCGCGCTGGGGCGCGTTCAGCGCGGGTGTCACCTCGGGGCTCGAATTCCCGGTGTGGCGCGCGTTGCGGGCGCCCCGCGCGCCGTCACGGTTTCTCCCCTAGTCGCTACGGGTGGTCGTCCGCGTCGTCGTCGAACGCGAACGACGCGCCGCTCCCTGTGCCGCTCGCCCGCTCGACGCGCAGTACGCGGGAGAGGGTCTTGCCGTCCACCGTGATGCTCACGAGGTAGTCGCCGCTCGGGACGGCAGGCGCTCCGCCGCCGAACCCGCCGAATCCACCGCCCCCGCCCCCGCCGCCGCCGCTGGTGCGGCCGAATGCCTGGGCGATGAACCCGAGCCCGCCCAGCCCGCCCCCGCCCCCCCCGCCGGGGCCCCGCTGGTTGGGGAGCGCGACGCGGATCAGCTGGCCCAGCGTGCCGAGGAAGCCCACATCGGGCTGCTCTGTGCCAGACTCGCCGCCTTCCTGTTGTTGCGGTGCCGGGCCGCCCGTCGCCCCGGGCGCACGCGGCGTCGTCTCGCCAGGGCGCTCTACGAACCGTCCCGCCGCTGCGGCCGCTCCCGCTGCACCGCCTCCACCGCCTCCACCACCTCCACCACCTCCACCGAACCCGAATCGCTGCGCGAGGCCCTGCAGATCACCGGCGAGCAGGGCCGTCTTAAGGGGCCCGAGCATCTGCGCATTGGTGCCCGCCTTCTCGAGCGAGTCGAATACCACCTGGATGCGGCGCGCGATCAGCGTGCTGTCGCGCCGCTGCGAGGGCGACAATGGCTGGGGGGACGGCAGCCGGCCCTGGAAGCCCCAGGCCACACGGTGCAGCCCCGGGCCGCCCGGGCCGTTCACAGTTCGCACCGTGTCGCCGCGCACATCGCTGATCACGACCTTGGTCTGGGTGCGGCGGTCGCCGGTGGTGAGCCGGTACACGATCTCGGCTCCGTACTGCGGGCTCGGGGAGATGAACTGCTTGTGCCCGCCGCTCGCGTTCGCCCGCACCGCGTCGCCGTACTCGTAAGCGGTCTTCGGCTCGAACAGATACGCGCTGGCGGCGAGCACGCTTTCCGCGAGCTGCTCGAGCGGCGTGACGTCCACGATCCAGATGCCGCGGCCGTGCGTCGCGGCCATGAGCTCGTGCTCGCGCGGGTGGATCTTGAGGTCGTGCACCGGCACGGTGGGCATTCCGGTCATGAACTTCTGCCACGACGTGCCCCGATCGCGCGAGATGTACGCGCCCACGTCCGTCCCCACGTACAGCAGATTCCGGTTGAATGGATCCTCGCGTACCACGTGCACGTAGTCCGGCCCGCCGGTCGGCAAGGTGTGGGTGATGGCCGCGAACGTCTTGCCGAAGTCGGTCGTAACGTAGACGTACGGCGCGAAGTCGTTGGTGCGGTGGCCGTCGAACGTCACGTAGAAAGTGGCCGTGTCGAAGTGCGAGGGCTCGATCCGGCTGACGTACGTGCCCGCAGGCACGCCAGGGAAGCGGCCGGTGAGGTTCTCCCACGCGCCGCCGTCGTTGCGCGTGAGCCAGACGTTGCCGTCGTCGGTGCCGGCGTACAAGAGGCCCGGCCGGAGCGGCGACTCGGCGAGCGCCACGATGGTGCAGTGCGTCTCGGCGCCCGTCACGTCGGGTGTAATACCGCCCGTCGTGTGCATGCTGACGCGGATCTTCATCGTATCGCGCGTGGTCAGGTCCGGAGAGATCGGGTAGAGGTTCTCCCCGCGATTGGTGGACTTCATCACCTTGTTCGAGCCGGCGTAGAAAGTCGTCGGCGAGTGCGCCGAGAGGAAGAACGGCGTGTTCCAGTTCCAGCGCAGGTCCGCTTCAGCGGAATCGGCGAGCTGGCGCCGGCGCAGCTCGGCGAGCCGCTTCTGCTGCGCGGCGGTCGGCGGCTTGGTCGTGTCGGGATGCTCGATGAGGATCGAGTCCTCGAACAGCTGGTAGCGCGGCCGCCAGTTCGGCTTCTGCAGCGACGTACGCTCACCGGTCGCGAGGTTCAAGCGGCCCATGTTGCCGCCTTGCGACTCCGAGTAGACGATGTTCGGGTCGGTCGGGTCCTGCGCGGTGTAGAAGCCGTCCCCTCCGCCGATCGTGATCCAGTCGGCGTTGGTGATGGCCCCCTGGCGGTGGCGGCTCGGGCCACACCACGAACCGTTGTCCTGCAGCCCGACGCACACGTGATAGGGGAACGCCATGTCGTAGCTGACGACGTAGGGCTGCGCAATCGTGATGACATTCAGAAAGTCGTAGTTCCCACCCTTGTCCCAGGTCTGCGAAACGCCGCCGTCGTCGCCGACGATGAAATGACCCGCGTCGTTGGGGTCGATCCACATGGCGTGATGGTCCACGTGGATGCCTTGCGTCGCGTTGCCGACGGTCTTGCCGCCGTCATTTGAGTAGTTGACGGGCGTGGAGGACCAGTACACCCGGTTTGGGTCCTTCGGGTCTACGCGCACCTGGGAGTAATAGAAGGGGCGAACGTCATTGTCGTTCATCTTGGTCCACGTCGCGCCACCGTCGCCGGAGCGATACAAACCGGAGGGCCGCTTCTGCGCGGGTTTGGCCTTGTCGGCTTTCGGATTGGGCGCCGTATCGGCTTCGACCAAGGCGTACACCACCTTCGCATCGCTCGGCGCGATGGCGAGGCCGATGCGGCCTTTCAGCGTCTCCGGGAAGCCGCCGCCCTTAATCTCGCTCCAGGTCTTGCCGCCGTCGGTCGTCTTCCACAGGGCGCTGCCGGGGCCGCCGCTCTTCAGGAAGTACGGCCCGCGCACCCGCTCCCAGCTCGACGCGAACAGCACCTCCGGGTTGGTGGGGTCCATGGCGACGTCGATGAAGCCCGCCTTGTCGCTGATGATTTTCACGAGCTGCCAGGTTTGGCCGCCGTCGCTGGTCTTGTAGAGCCCACGCTCGGGGTTCGCCGCCCACGCTTGGCCGAGCGCCGCCACGTATACGATGTTGGGGTTGGTCGGGTGCACCACGATGCGGCCGATGGCGCCGCTCTTCTCGAGCCCCGCGAGCTTCCAGTTGAGCCCGCCGTCGGTGGACTTGAAGATGCCGCAACCCGGGGAGATGGTGTTGCGGGAGTCTTCCTCCCCCGTTCCCGCCCAGACCTGCGTCGTGTCACTCGGGGCGATCGCCAGCTCCCCCATCGAGATGCAGCGCTGGTTGTCGAACACCGGCCGGAACGAGGTCCCGGCGTTGGTGGTCTTCCAGATCCCGCCCGCCGCGGCCGCGACGAAGAACGTTTTCGACGGACTAGGGATGCCTACCACGCTGGACACGCGTCCCCCCATGTTGGCGGGCCCCACGTTGCGCCAGCGGAAGCCGGCAAGTCCCCCCATGTTGGCGGGCCCCACGTTGCGCCAGCGGAAGCCGGCAAGAAGGGTGGAGTCGAGCGGGGGGGCGGGGGGGGCCTGCGCGGCGAGGGCGCTCAGGGCGGGGCCCAGGAGCGAGAGGAGGACGGCGACGGCCCGGCGGTGTGGCGACATGACGGCCTCGGGGTTGGGGTTGCAGGGTGCGCCGGTGCAAGAAGCATACGCGCGAGCGCGGCGGCGCGTTACGGGGCCGAAGCGACGTTTTTGACCACCTGGCCTCCCTTCATCACGAACACGACTCGACGTAGCGCGGTGATGTCGTCCAGCGGGTTGCCGTCGAGCCCGATCAGGTCGGCCTCGAGCCCGGGCGCGAGCGCGCCGATGGTGTCGGCCAGCTGCAGCGATTGGGCCGCGAGGGACGTCGCCGACACGATCGCGGCCATCGGCGTCTGCCCGCCCACCTGCACCCGGTAGATCAGCTCCTCCCAGTTCTTCCCGAAGGCGCCGGCTACCGCGTCGGTGCCGAACACGACGCGCAGCTTGGGCCGCCGCAGCGCCTGCTTGAACACCGCCAGCACGAGGGGGACGGCGCGGTGCATCTGCGCGAACCCTTCTTCGGTGTAGTTCTCGATCCCGAGAAACCGCGCCTTGTTGTCGAAGTAGTTCTGGAATACAAGGTACAGGTTCGGGTCGAAGAACGTCCCGTGCTCTGCCATGAGATCGAGCGTCGCTTCGTCGAGCAGCACGCCGTGCTCGATCGATGTGGCCCCCGCCAGCACAGCGCGCCGCGCCGCCTCGGCGGCATGCGCATGCACGACGCAGCGCCGCCCATGTGCCTTGGCCTCGCCGCAGGCGGCTCGGAACTGGTCCTCGGTGAGCGTCGGCCCGCCGCCTTCGCGGATGCTCTTCGAGCCGAGGATCTTGATCACGTCGGCCCCGCCCGCGACGCGTTGCTGTACGGCGCGGCGCAGCCCGTCCGCGTCGCCTGCCTCCGGCGTGATCCAGTCGAGCGAGGTGATCACCCGCGGGCCGGGGATCGTGCCGCGCGCGATCGCGTCGCGCAGCTCGCGATCGAGTGTCGAGCCGATGCTCTGCACTGTGGTGATCCCCGCCAGCAGCGCGTGGTAGGCATTCTCCTCGGCGTAGAGCACCGTCTGCTGGAGCGGCTCGGCGCCGCCAGGGTCGTTATGCGCCCGGCCGTTGGCATCGAAGTGCGATGCGAGATGAACGTGCGTGTCGATGCCGCCGGGCATGACGGTCAGCCTGCCGAGGTCGTAGGTCGCCGTGGTGAGCGCGGGGTCGAGGCGTATGATGTGCGATCCCGCGACGACGATGGTAGTATTCCGCGCGACGCCCCCTCGGCCGTCGAGCACCGTCCCGGCATGGATCGTGATGGTCGGCGCCTGGCCGAGGGCGAGCGAGGGGACGGTCAGCGCGACAGCGAAGGCGTGACGGCGGAGCGGCATGGGAGCCTCCGATGGCTCAAGCAGAAAAGGTGCGTCGAGGCGGCACCTGACGCTACCGCCCGGCGCGGAACCACGAGGCGGCGTTGACCAAGAGTTGATGGATCAGTTGGATCTTCCGTACTATGTTACGTGGCGTGAGCACTGCTCCGGTCTTGACGGCGGCAGACGTCGAGCGCATGTCCATTCCGGGCAAACAGGTCGAGCTCGTCCGGGGGCAACTCGTGGTACGCGAGCCGCCCGGAACCTGGCACGGGGCCGTCGCAGCTAACCTGGCCTACCTCCTGGGCGAGTTTGTCCGTCGGCACGGGCTGGGCTTGGTGTTCGCTCAGGACACGGGGTTCAAGATCGGGTCCGATCCCGACACCGTGCGCGCGCCGGACGTCGCGTTCGTGGGGCGCGAGCGTGCCGGACTCATTCGGAAACGGGGATACGCAGAGCTGGCTCCGGATCTACTCGCCGAGATCCTGTCGCCCGATGACAGACCAGCGGAGGTGCTCGCCAAGGTAGCGGACTGGCTCGCCGCCGGCACGAAGCTCGTGTGGGTGATCGATCCAGAGCGGTCGGAGGTCCGGGTATACCGTCAGGATGGGAGCCTCTCCGTCCTACGAGAGGGCGACTCGCTCGACGGCGAGGACGTGTTGCCGGGATTCACCTGCCCGCTGAGCGACGTACTCGCTTGAGGGGTCGGACGGACGCACCGGCCCGTCCGCCCCCGTCAAATTGCCGCGACGTTCCTACCGCCCGCTCGGCGCGCGGGTCGACATCCAGAGATCCTGCACCCCCAGACCGCCCGACCGGATCGATGTGAAGATCAACATCCTGCCGTCGCGCGACAGACTCGGCTGCGAGTCGATGTCGGGCGTGTTTATCGGTGCGTCCAGATGGACCGGTGAAGACCAGGGGTCGTGGACAGTCTGACGGGTGAACACCCACAAATCGAGATTGCCGAACGACCCGCTGCGCGACGAGGACAAGAACAGCTCCAGCCCATCCGTGCGCACGGCTACCTTTTGGTCGGCGCCGGTTGGGTCATTCAGCTCGGGCACGGCGACGGCAGGACCAAGCGGCACACCGTCGTTCGTGAGCGAGACGCGGTAGATGTCGAGGCTGCCGCCCGCCGGAGTCCGGTTAAAGTTGGGCTCGCCCCCTTCGCGCACGTAATACGAGCCGTTCTCGGCCCCCGCGGTATTCACGTCGGGGCCAAGGTTGACTGGGGGGCCCCAGGTGTCACCATCCGCGCCCGTGCTCACTCGATGCGACACGTAGATGTCGGCACTGCCAAGACCGCCTAGGCGCGTGCTGTAGAAAAACAGCAGGCGACCGTCTTCCGACATTGTCGGTGCGGCCTCGATCGCGTCGCTGTTGATCGGGGCGCCAAGGTCGCGATGATGGCCAGTGCACCAGGACTGGCGGGGTATCGGGTAGTCATAGAACCTCCCTCTGCTGGCGGTGAGCTACCGGGGCGAGCCGACCCCCGGGCGATACAGCGAGCGGATCCGCTGGGCGCGGAAGACGTAGCCGGCGTTGCCCTCGATGCGCCACACGACTTGCCCTGAGGCGTTGTATTCCTCGACGCGCCCCGCCGGCCCGAACGACACCAGCGTGCGACCACCGGGGAGATCTTGTGTACTGCCGCCGAGTGCCGCGGTCACGGCGGGACTCGACCCGTACGAGCCCGTCTGCCGGGCAGTGCGCAGTGGCGCATCGTATTCGTAGCGCTCGGCGCGCGAGCCGGAGGGATCACCGAGGTTGTCGAGCAGCAGCAGGTGATCCGGCGCGGTGAGCCGCACTCCGTGTTGGAAGGAGAAGGCCAGGGCACCGGCATCCTGGAAGGTGAACTGGTTCTTGAGGCCGCCCATGCGCCACAGCACCGCGCCAGTTCGCGTGTCGATCTTGGTGATCTCACTCAGGCTGCGGAACGAGACGATCAGGTTGCCATCTGAGTCCAGGTCCAGTGAATTCCCGTGCGTCCAATTGACGTTCGCGCCAGTGCGACTCGCCGGATCGAGATCCGTGATGTCGAAGTGATCGAACGGGCTCCACCGGAATAGCAGCTCGCCCGCCGAGCTGATGTGCTGGACGACGGTGCCCATCACTTGCGCGTTCGCGACGCCGCCCAGCCCGGAGAGATCCATGGTCCGCATCTCGTCGCACATGACCCAGTACGACCCGTCCAGCTCCGCGATGAGATCGTGGAAGCGGGGTTGCAACCCGCCCGCGCACCCGAAGGTCCGCGTCACGTTGCCCAGGGGGTCGATTTCGACCCATGGCTCGAGATCCGTCCGGTCGGGGGTCGGCGGACGGGCGTAGTAGCGTCCCGTGGGCTCGGCTTCAAAGTTGAGCCCCGGGCCGTTGAGGAAGCGGTGGTACCACACGACGCGGCCGGTATTGTCGATGACGAGACCGTACAGCGCGGCGGCGAAGACGACATAGCCGGGTGAGGGATCCGAGCCGCTGGCAACGTACCGTGGCAGCTCCGCGGGTAGCGCGCCGGTCGTGAGCGTGAGCGTATCGCCGCCGGCGACCTGGCCGCCGCCGTAAGCGACGACGCGCAGCGTGTAGCGGGTTTCCGGAGCGAGCCCGAAGAGGGGGACGGCGGCGGAGTCGGCCAGCGTGGTCACCGCCGGGGTAGCGCTGTCGAGCGCCGCGCCGGCCAAGCCATAGCCCACCGCGACGCTGTCCGCGAAGCGGGCGCGCGCGGTCACGACGGCGGCCAGCACATTGTCGGGATTGGCCGTCACCGCGCTCGCGACGACGACGGGAGGGGGAGGACCCGGCCGCACCCCGTCGTCGATCGAGCAGCCGATAGCGACAAGCAGCACTGCCGCCCGCGCCACGGCGCGGCCTGCGTCACGGCCGCCAGACGGGTGCATAATCGGGACCGCTCGTGATCCTGGTCATCCCCGTGCCGTCAGCGTTCATCACCAGCAGCCCACTCGAGTAGCAATTGCCGGAGACACAGGAAGCGAAGTCCGCGAACAGGAGCTTCGTGCCGTCCGGCGACCAGGCGGGATCTGAGGCCAGGATTCCGGGGCTGACTGGCACGACGTTGGTCCCGTCGGGGCTCATGACGGCAAGCTCGTACCGCCCGCTGTACCGCGTGGTGACGAAGGCAATCGTCGACCCGTGCGGGTTCCAGGCGGGCCCGGCATCCTGCGCCGGATCGCTCGTCAGGCGAACGAACCCCGTGCCGTTCGCGTTGATGACGCAGATGTCGTTATTCCCGCTGACCACGGAGCATGTGAAGGCGAGCTTGGTGCCGTCCGGCGACCAGGTGGGCTTTGAGACGGATTGTGGGCTGTCCGTAATGAGCGTCGGGGCCGAGCCGCCGGCAGCGTTGATGACCCACAGTCCGGGGTGACCACCGCGTGAGCTCGTGAACGCGATCTGCGTCCCGTCCGGCGACCAAGCCGGCTCAGCATCGGAAGGATCGCTCGTGAGCTGCACGAGCCCCACCGCCAACCCGGTCGGGTAGCAGTAGTAATAATAGTAGTCGTAGCAGCTGAGCGCCGCGAACGCGAGCTTCGTACCGTCCGGCGACCACGTCGGCCCGGTGCCCGGCGCGAAGCTGACCGTGTTCGAGCCGTCTGCGTATGCGACGTTGATTGTCGGGTTATCCTGCACCGCCCGGCCGCGCTGGAATGCGATCTTTTCGACGTGCACGCAGGTCACCGCGAAGGCGGTGCGCGCGGTGTCCCTCGTGGTGCCCCCCGTCGTCACGTGCACGGTGCGCGGGTTGTCCCCGGCGATCGTGCAGTTCGTCGCGGCGCCGAAGAGTATGACGGTGTGATCCCCCCCGCTTACCCCTTCGATGACGGCTGCCCCGTTGGGAGCAAGCGGCTGCTGCTGCCCGTTGTCCAGGAGCACGGTGTAGCCGTTCGGATCGAGATCGATTCCCGACGTCGGGGCCGTGACCTGGACGGTTCCGGTTACCGCGACACAGGTCACTGCGAACGTCGTCCTGGCCGTGTCGCGCGTAACCCCGCCTGCCGTCACATGCACGGCGCGCGGGTTCTCCCCCGCGATCGTGCAGTTCCCCGGCGCCCCGACCAGACGGACGCTGTGATCCCCGGCGGTCAGCCCCCCGATGGTCGTGGCTCCGTTCAGCGGCAGCGGTGCCAGCGATCCGACGTCAATCAGGACGGTGTAGCCGTTGGGAGCGACATCGACGCCCGAGGTCGCGGCTGTCACCTGGATGCTGCCGGTCAGCGCCACGCAGGTCACCTGGAACGTGGTCCGTGCGGTGTCGCGCGCGGCGCCGCCGGTGATCACATGCAGCGTGCGGGGATTGTCCCCGGCGACCGTGCAGTTCCCGGCGGCGCCCGAGAGCACCACGCTGTGGTCTCCCCCGGCGAGACCGTCGACAGTGACGGTCCCGGCTCCTAGGAGCAGCCGCAGCGACCCGCCATCGATCTGCAGTGCGTAGCCGTTGGGATCGAGATCGATTCCCGAGGTCGCCGTCGTGACCTGGATGCTGCCGGTCGCCGCTCCGCACGTCACCTGGAACGTCGTCCGGGCGGTGTCACGCTTGACCGCGCCCGTCGTGACGCTCACGGTGCGCGGGTTATCGGGTGCGATCGGACAGTTCGCCGCCGCGCCGGTCACGGTGACCGTGTGGCTCCCCGCGCCGAGACCCTCGAACCTGGCGGCGCCGTTCACGGCGAGCACCTGGGAGGCGCCACCGTCCACCTGCACCGTGTAGCCGTCCGGATCGAGATCTATCCCGGACGTGGCCGCGGCGACTTCGATGACCGCTGTCGTGGCGACGCAAGTGACCTGGAACGTCGTTCGCGCGGTGTCGCGTTTGACCGCGCCCGTCGTGACGCTCACCGTGCGCGGGTTGTCGGCGGCGACCGGACAGTTCGTGGCGGCGCCCGCGAGCGTGACGGCATGGCTCCCCCCTTGGAGTCCCTCGAACCGGATGGTGCCGTTCACCGCAAGGGCCTGGGCTGTGCCGGCGTCCACCTGGACGGTGTAACCGTCAGGATCGACGTCGGCTCCGGACGTCGCAGCGGTGATCTCGATCGTGCCGGTGACCGCGACGCACACGACTGCGAACGCGACTTGCACGGTGTCGCCTGCCCGCACAGTGACGCCGCGGGGATTCTCCCCGCTCGCGGTGCAGTTGACCGCCAGGCCTGCCAGCGCGACTGAGTGAGACCCAGTGCCTAAGTCCCGCAGCAGCAGCGTCGCGTTCACGCCGACGGTCTGCGGAGCGGCACCGTCCAGCGTGACGGCGTAGCCGTCCGCATCCGGGTCGGCTCCGGTGGTCGTGAGCGCGACGCGGATCGCGCCGGTGGTGGGGACCA
>Ga0209056_10003772_pt1 | contig 16033 bp, 11 predicted proteins | sample GraSoiAngelo_114_FD_185876 | JGI IMG/M metagenome (GOLD analysis project Ga0209056, IMG submission 185876) | Grasslands soil microbial communities from the Angelo Coastal Reserve, California, USA - 14_0903_13_40cm (SPAdes) (version 2) | ecosystem: Environmental > Terrestrial > Soil > Grasslands... | reverse complement strand
TGCGCATGGGAATAGTGGCCGCGGCCATTGGGCCGTAGGACGCGGCCCCGTTTTTGCTCACACCTCTTCGCCGCCAGTGGGACGATTCGTCCTTGTGGCAACGGCGATTTTCGGGCTGGGCTTGGCTGTTTGCCCCGGCCCACGGCTAGATCTTCACGAACGTTCTTCATACACGCCGGTCTTCGAATCGTCTGAGATTCAGCCCTGGCCGCCATTAACAACAGGCGCGTGCCTCGGCTGCCTCGAGGGTGAGCCTTGTACGCACTCATTCGACTGGTGCCAGCACTGCGGCCCTTGCGGGCCTCACATGATTAAACGAGGCGGAAGCTTCTAACGCTTTTGATGCTGCCGCGCCGCCGAATCAGGCTATCATAAGAGTCGCCATGAATCGGTTGCAGCCCCGGCCAGCCGACTGCTTGGCGGCAGCCGGGCTGCTGTTCGCACTCATTGCGCTGCTTATCGGCGTCTCGGCTTGCGGCGGTGGCGGATCGTCTGGCAGCGAGAAGAAGATCAAGGCGGTCACTACCCTTCCCCTGTTTGCCGACTTCGTCCGCGAGGTCGGCGGCGACCGTGTGGATGTATCTTCACTGATACCAATAGGCGTCAATCCACAGGCATGGCAGCCTGCGACGGGCGACGCCGAACGCGTCGCCCAGGCTGACATCGCCTTCGCAAATGGTCACGACTTCGAGCCCGCCGCTACGAAGGTCCTTCAAGAGAACCTTCGCCCGGGTGTCCCGCTCGTTCAGATCGCGGGAGACGACGACGAGCTGGAACGCGCCGGCGCCGAGATCTTCCACCAAACAATAACCGGCGCTCACCAGCCGGTCCTCTGGATGAGCGTCCAGAACGGGAAGGCCTACGCTCAATTCATTCGACAGGAGCTCACGAAGTTCGACCCGGAGGGCGAAAAGGATTACACGCAGAATAGCGAGGCGTATTTCAAGCGGATCGACGAAACAGAGCAATACGCGTTCAAGCGCCTGGACGCCGTTCCGCCGGAGAACAAGAAGCTCATTTCCACAGACACTTCGCTCGAATATTTCGGCAGCTACTACGCCATCGAGCTCACCGCCCAGCTTTCGGTCTACCAAGGCCAGGCGCTGACGCCCGAGGACTTCGAGCGCATCAAGAGCACAATACGAGCTCGCTCTGTCCTAGCCGTGTTCGTCCAGCCTTACGCAAGCGCGGAGAGCGACATGCTGCGGCGGGCTGGGGAAGAGACGGGGGTGCGCGTGTGTACTTTGTATAGTGACTCGCTGGACGACAACGTCAGGAGCTACATCGATCTGATCCGCTTCGACGCGGACGAGCTCTATCGCTGTCTCGGAGGGGAGAGTGCTTGAGCACTCATCGCATCGTGACGGCGCTGTAGCCGTACGCCGCGTGAACGCGGGCTACAGCGGGCGCGCCGCCCTCGAAGGTGTGACGTTCACGATTGAGACCGGTTGCCTGGCGGGCTTGGTCGGGCCGAATGGCAGCGGCAAGTCGACGCCTCTGAAGGTCATGCTTCATTTCACGCCGTTTAAGCCGACCGCGGTGCTAGAATAACGCCGCCGTGTTCACCGACATCGAGACCTTTCTCCGCTACTTCGACGGCGTGCACCGGCGCGCGCTGCGCGACATCGGGGCGCTTCCCGCGGAAGCAGAGTCATATCGCCCGGAGACGGGTGAAGGCGAAGGGGCGTGGAGCATCGGCGAGCTTGTGCGCCACATGGCAGGGTCGCGGTTGTACTTCGCGCGGGCCTATCGCGGCGAGGGCTGGGTCTTCGATTACCCTCTGCGCGACTGCGTTTCCCAGACCGACTGGCTCCCTTGTCTGAAGGAGTCGATGGCCGAGTTCCGGCGCCGCCTTGAAGGTACCCCAAGCGACTGGCTCGCGCGAAAGATAAGGATGATCGATACGGATGGCGAGCTATCCGGCTGGCGCGTACTCATGATGTGCCTGGAGCACGACGTCCACCATCGCTCGCAGATCGAGACTTACGCGGGCCTCGAGGGCTGGCCGGTACAGCACATCTACGGCCGCTCCGCCGAACAGGTCGGCGCCCAACGCGAGCGGCAGCAGCGGTTGCACCGCAAATCATAACCTTTGGTGCGGGCCGCTGGGCACTCTCGGTTCTGCTCGAATCTGTGTTATTTGCGGTACCGTTGACACGCGCAGGTATCAGACCGCGCGCCGTCGCGTCCTACAATAGTAGGTGGAATGCCTATGACGAACGCCGAGGCTGTAAAGAGCATAGACCGTAAGGCGCGTCTGCAGGTGCCGCATCAGCCGGCGCCCAAACAGAAGCCGGAGGACCGGGTCCATAACTGGCTCGAGGTGTATGAAGGCTATGACCTCGAGACGGCCAAGATTGAGGCGTACCGTTGCATTCAGTGCCCGGCGGCGCCCTGCCAGGTCGCATGCCCGCTGCACAACGACATCCCCGGGGCGTTCCTCAAACTGGAGGACGGCGATGTCCACGGCGCGGCTGACGTCTTCCGCGCGACCAACCCCGCGCCGGACATGTGCGGCCGCCTCTGCCCGCAGGAATCGCTCTGCGAAGGGCACTGCGTGGTCGGCAAGAAGGCGATCCCAGTCGCGATCGGCAGGCTCGAGGCGTTCATCGCGGACTACGAGCGCGACCACGGCGGGCGGCCGCTCCCGCACATCGCGCCGCCGACCGGCAAGGGGGTCGCGGTAGTCGGTTCGGGGCCGGCCGGCCTCGCTGTCGCTGAGATGCTCGCGATACGCGGGCATGCCGTGCGCGTATTCGAGGCGTGGCCTGAGCCGGGGGGCGTGCTGCGCTACGGGATCCCGGACTTCAAGATGGACAAGCGCCACGTTGACGACCAGGTCGAGTACCTCGAGCAGTTAGGCGTCGAATTCCAGTACAACACGCGCATCGGATATGACATAACGGTAGACGGCCTCCTCGCTGACGGTTACAATGCCGTCTTCCTCGGCCACGGCGCCGGCCAGGGCAACAAGCTCGGCGTGCCGGGCGAGGAGCTGGACGGCATATACATGGCGACCGATTTTCTCGTGCGGGCCAACCTACCGACCGCTGAGCTGCCTGAGTTCATGTGGGACCCGCTCACGGTCGGGAAGCGCCTCGTCGTCGTCGGCGGCGGCGATACTTCCATGGACTGTGTCCGCTCAGGCGTGCGGCTGGGCTGTGAGGAGGTCTGGTGCGTGTACCGCCGAACCGAGGCGGAGATGGCGGGGCGCGAGGAAGAGCGCAGGCACGCCAAGGAAGAAGGCGTCAAGTTCATCTTCCAGGCAACGCCGGTGCGCTTCGTCGCAGCACCCGGCGAGAACCGCGTCCAGGCCGTCCGCTTCCAGAGGATGGAGCTCGGTGAGCCGGACGAATCTGGCCGCCGCCGGCCGCTGCCCGTGATCGGCTCAGAGTTCGATGTCGAGGCCGATACGGTCGTGATCGCGATCGGCTACAAGGTCGAGAGGCTGCTCTACCAGACGACGCCCCGACTCGAGGCGACGGACTGGGGCACGGTCAAGACGGATGACGACGGTCGAACGAGCCGCCCCGGCATCTTCGCCGCCGGCGACAACGTTCGGGGCGCTGATCTCGTCGTCACTGCACTCGCGGACGCCAAGAAGACAGCCGCGGCGATAGATGAGTATCTTAAGTCGTTGCTCTAAGTCGTTCGGCCGGGACTAAAGCGGAGCCTCTCGTGACGATTGCGGGCGAAAGCGAAGCGTCGCGGCGCTCACGCGCGCAGTTCCGCAGCATGGGATTCTGGTTCTTCGGGTTGGTTGCGCTTGCGCTGCTGGCCTTTGGCACATGTACGGCATATTGGGAGCTAACCGCCACCAGGGTCGGCGACGTTGAGAGTCTCATCGAGAAGAACCTGCCGCGTGGATCTACAACCGAGGAAATCGTCGCCTTCCTCGACTCTCGCGAGATACCCTCGGGCGAGATCAAGCCGTTTGATCCCAACGTTCACTGCTGTGAGCTGCAAGACGCCGGAGTGGCAACCGGCACGCTAACTCTTTCGGCGTTTATGGAAGACACAAGGCACGATCTGGCCTGTGCCTTTAGCATCCATATTGAGTTCATTTTGGACGCACGGGGGCGATTGACGGATCACGTCGTCTGGGAGACATCCGCTTGCCTCTAGAAGCGCGCGCCCAGCCCCCGTTGCGCGAGCGCACCATCGACGCTCAGCGCCTGCCTTCCCGCGTAGACGAAGAGCAGCGCTGCTCCCGCGATGAACGCCAGATCGACGCCGCTTGCTCCTAGGCTCGTGCCGTTCATCAGCAAGAAATTGAGGTTCATGAATATTGCCGCGGCAGCCGTCAGCCTTGTGAACAAGCCGAGTATTAACCCGACGCCCACGCAGATCTCACCGACGATGACGAGCACCGTGAGCGGCTGGTCAATCTCGATGAAGACGTGTTCCAGCAGATATCGGTATCCAGGGACAGCGGAGTCGTCGGCCGCCTTCTGGAGCTTCATCGCCAGGTCGTCTCCGCCGACATAGCCGCTGGCGATTTGATGCTCCGCCTCCATCAGGAAGAAGAGGCCCATCGCGACACGCAGGACCAGGAGCAGCCACGGGAACCAATCAAGAACGGCACGTCTAATCGTGGGCTGGGCACTCATGCGTATAGGCTACTGCCTCGAGGCTCCCGCTGGATTACGAATCTTACGTGAGTGTAACGCCTCCAGGGGCAAAGACAGTCGCCGAGGCTCAGGCCGCGCCGGCGGCCACCTTGCCCGGACAGATAGCTCTCGTGCGCGCTGCTATACTGGTTTCGCTGTGGGTATCTTCAGCGTTCGTATTGCGGTTGGGGATCCTCAAGCGACGCGCTTCGAGGACTTCGAGGCGATGGTAGATACCGGCTCAACGAACACCTCGTTGCCCGCTTCGGCTCTTCGACGGCTCGGCGTCGCCCCTCATCATAAAGACGAGTTCGAGTTCGCCGATGGGCGGATTGCTGAATCGGATGTCGGCTATACATGGGTGCGCATTGACGGCCGCGAAGCGCTAACCGAGGTCGTCTTCGCGGAAGAAGACACCGAGCCGTTGCTCGGCATGATCACATTGGAGGAGATGGCCCTGGGGATCGATCCGATTCGCCAGGTTCTTGTACCCGTCAGGAAAAGGCGGAAGTAAGCTTCGCGCGCCCGGGTCCTGGTCGCTAGATCGTCTCCATGTATTCGGCGATCGCGTCGATGTGCACCTTCTCGACCGCGATCTCCGGCGCGTAGACGATCTCGTCGGCGGCCCAGACGAGGGTCGGCTTGCCTTCCTTCGCGACGCCGATGACGCCGTTCAGGAAGGTGTGCACGTTCTCGTTGATGCGCAGCGTGTTCGGCTTGATCGGCTCGGCGAGCTTGCCGTCCTTGATGACGTAGGAATCGGCGACGACGGTGCCGGTGAAGTCCCCGGCGCGGAGGCCGTTGACCGGGTACGTGTACCAGATGCGGCCGACGTAGAGACCGTTGCCGACGAGGCGGCAGATCGCCTCTGTCGATTCAATGTCACCCGGCACGACGACGTTGGTCGGGTGGATACCCGGCTGGGTGCTGAAGTGTCGGCCGCCGCCGCGGGCGAAACGGAAGCCGTTTCGCGGCACCAGCGCGGACGCCGCCTCCTTGGGATCGACGCCGAGCTTGTCCTTCGCGGCGGAATCGCGCTGCAGCCGCTGCGATTCGTAATGATTCGCGAGCAGCCCGACCAGGCGCCCGTCCTTAATTAGCTCCGTGCGGCCGGTGGGCAGCCCTTCACAGGTGATTCCCTTCGCGCCCACGAGGCCTTTCGCCGCGCCGTCGTCCACGATGCTGAGCTTCTGCGAGGCGATCTGCTGACCGAGCTTTCCCATGAAGGGCGAGCCGGCCGCGTAGAAGACACCGGCATCGAGCCCCGGCACGACGATGTAGTGCAGGATCTCCATCACCGCCTCGCGCCCGAAGACGACCCTGTAGTCGCCTGTCGGCACGCGCACGCCGCCGATGCCGGCGATGGCATTGCGGGCGGCCTCCTTACCGGCGTCGTCGGTGAAGCCGGAGAGAGTCGTCGAGGCGGCATAGCCGCTTCCTTTCGACTCCTCGCGCTCGACCATCGAGGTGATGAACGACATGATGAGCGTCGACTCGTCCATCTGCACCTCCGGCATCGCGTGCGAGGCGATTGCCATCCGCTCCTGGAGGATGGTGACGTCGCCGCCAACGATGATCCCGAGCTCTACGAGCTTCTCCGGCCGGTCGACGAGCGCCATTAGCGATTCCGATGTCTCGAAGATGCGGAGGCCGGCGTTGACGACTTGCCAGCCAGTGTTCACGAGGTCGGCGTCCTTCATCTCGATGAGGTTCGGGTCGTGATAATCGAACAGAGTCCGCTGCTCTCCGGTCGGGCGAGCGAGCGTCGTGAACTCCGGGTCGGCGACGGCGCCCTTTCGCGCCTTCTCGAGTGCCGAACGGACTCCGTCAAGCGAGATGTCGGAAGGCTCCGAGCCGAAGCCCGACTTCCGCGTCTCGCCGTCGCCTGAGCGGAAGACCGCCTGCACGCCCGTACCGTAGTTCACCAGCGATTTCGGCTCCTCGACGCCGTTGCAGGGGATGTGCGAAGTGTAGTTCAGCCGCGTGAGCAGCACGCCGTTCGCGGAGACGAACACCTCCGCCTCCTCGATGTCTTCCTGCTGCTTGAGGAAGGCGAGGCCTTCGGCGGCGGCTTTCTTGAGGTCAGATAGAGGGATCATTGATGCGACGCTCCGTTCTATTTCCTAGGCAAGTTCCCCAAACGCCCCGATCCGACCGGTGTGCTTGGCGAACAGTCCCTTTTTCTCGCAACCTTGTTGCGGCCCACCTAACATCGTATTGCCAGGTCGCGAAGAGGTCTCCGGATTTCCTCAGTTCATTCTCCCGGTTCTTCCAGATCCACCAGCAAATATCCACCAGCGTGGCACTTCCACCTTTTTGTGCGCAGACACTGGACTATCCAGTCTTCAAGATCATATTTCGTTGTCATTGGTCGACCTCCCTATATTTGTCATCGCGGAAAACCCTCTGCGCCGCCGCCGACCGTGATCACGCAGCCGGTCGTCTGCGCCGAGCGGCCGCTCGCCAGCCAGAGCGCCGCTTCCGCGACCGCTTCGGGCGGGACGAGCGCCTCTCGCAGGACGCTGCGTTCGGCGTAGCGGTCTAGCATTTCCTTCTCGCTGACTCCGGCGCGTTCGGCGCGCAGGCGGAGGACCTCGCGGAACATCGGCGTGTCGACGGCGTCCGCGTTGATGTAGTTCGCGGTGATGCCGTCGCGGCCGAGCTCGTTCGCGACGTTGCGGACGTAGTGCGCGAGAGCCGCCTTCGAGGCGCCGTAGGCGGCGAACCCTTCGCCCGGCGCGAAGGCTGCCTTGGAGGCGTTGTAGATCAGACGGCCACCTGTACCCTGCTCGATCATTACGCGGGCGGCTTCGCGCGTGGCTGCGACCGCGCCTCGGTAATGCACGGCTAGCTTTTGCTCGATCTCTTCGTCCGGCATGTCGACGACGGAATGGTACTCCGGCCCAACGCCCGGCGAGTAGAACAGCACGTCGATGCCGCCGAAATGGAGGATGGTCTGCCTGAGCGCCTCGGCGACGGCCTTTGAGTCTGACACGTCGAGGGGAAGGCCGAGGGCCCGCTCGGGCGTGCGCTCGTTGATTTCGCCCGCTATGCCCCCGGCGCCGGCTTCGTCGAGATCGGCCGCGACGACATGCGCGCCGGCTTCGGCGAAGCCTAGGGCGGCCGCGCGGCCGATGCCGCTCGCAGCGCCGATGACCAGCGCGATCTTGCCGTCCAGCTCCCGCCGGGACTTCTCGCTCGCCTCGATCTTGCGCCGCTCGAGCGGCCAGTATTCGACATCAGCCTGATCCGCTTCCGAGATGAACTCGAACCGCTCGATCGTCTCGGCGTTTGCCATCACTTGCATCGTGGCGCGATAGCAATCGGCCGCGACGAGGGCGGCACGCCGGTCCTTTCCGGCGTAAACGACGCCAACGCCGGGGACGATGATCGTCTTCAGGAAGTCCGGGATCGGTTCCTGGCCGTGTCGATCGGCGTAGGCGGCGTATTCGCCTCGGTGGGTGCTGATGGCGTGACGTATGTGGTCGGCGTGATGCTGCAGGGGCTGAGCAACGCCAGCGAGGCCATCATCAATCGGATGTCGGTCGGCGTGTTGCTCAGCCCCTACGCCCCGGTCGTCCTCCAACAGCACAATCAGCGGCCGAACGCCCGCGCGGAGGATGTGCTCCGGCGTCATCACGCCCCGAGCGCCGATGTCCGGGAACTCCTCTGCAGCGATGGCTTCTACGGTGTCCGGTGAGTCATCGAGGTGAAGGACGCAGCGCCAGCCGCCGCGAGCCAGTTCGCCACGGATCGCCGGCAGCAGCGCGCTCGCGATATCGCGTCTCGCTTCGGCGTCCAGCGACGTTGCCGAAGGCGAGTCGTAGGCGCGCTTGCCAGCCGCCTGCTCCGCTACGAACGCCTCCGCCTTCTCGATGACGACGCGGAGGGTCTCGTAGCAGTCGCCGGCGGTGTCGCCCCAAACGGCGAGGCCGTGTTTCTCCATCACGAGCGCAATCGCGCCGGCCGGCGGCCCCTCGGCATATCGCTCTGCCAGCCGCTTCGCCAGTGGGAAACCGGGGCGCACGTACTCAAGGAACGCGATCTCCTGCCCGAATACGCGTCGCGCATTCTCCTCCGCGTGCGGCGCGTCGGTCAGCGAGAGAGTCGCGACGTCGTGCGTGTGAGCAACGAAGCGAGCGGACAGGAGAGCGTGTAGCGGCGTCTCGACGCTCGGCACGGGATCGCGGTCGGGGAAGAGCATGCAGGCGCGCATGAGGGCCATCATCTCTTCGTCAGACAGCGAGTCCTTCTGGCGGAGGAGGGAGAGCCGGTCGAGGTAGAGGTGAGTGAATCCGGCCGGGCCAACCGTCCGAAGATCCGTGCCGCTGCCCTTGACCACGAGCGAGTGCGTCTCACATCCGAACAAATCCGGCTCCTTGAGCTTGACCGAGGTGTTGCCGCCGCCCGGCTGGACCAGCGACGGGTCGCTGCCGATCAGGTTCGAGAGAAAGACGAGTTGCTCGATGTCTGACTTGCCAGCCTCAGCCTCGTTCCAGCGCCGCATCGGATTGTCACCCTAAGGGACGAAGGGTCTGTCCTCGATGATCGTATCGACGCCTGCTCCGCCTTCGGGACCCGATGCCACGCTGAGGCGCGACCGTCATCCAGTTGTCGATCCTGTTTTCCACGCCAGATTCTTCGTTCCTCAGAATGACAGCGGTTCGCCTATTTCCCTGTCAGCCGCGCCCGCGAGCGCATCGTCGGGCCGCCGTTGGACATGCGCTTGGTCTGCATCGGCTGGCCCTTGCCGCAGTTGGGGATGGCGAACAGGCGGAAGTCGTTGCCGACGGCGTCGATGTTCATGAAGAAGTCGCGCGAGTCGCTCATGAGGCCACCGTCGCGATACATTTCGCCAATTTCGCCGTTCTTGATCTCGTAGACCTTCATTGCGGTGATCCTGAAGTTCTCTCTCGATTCTGCGATTGATGGGATGCGATGGCCGACTACGTAGTAGCCGTCCTCGACCTCGCGGATGATGTCGTGCGGGTCACGGTCGCCCGGAGCGAACGCGGTGTTCGACATGCGGATCAGCGGTACCAACGAGGCGTCCGTCGCTTTGTAGTGTCCGTTGGGCTCCGCGCCGACGATCGCCGCGGTCTGGCGGCTGTTGGAGAAGCCGTTGAAGATGCCCTTGTCGAAGTGATAGATGCGGCGGGCGGGCGTCCCTTCGTCATCGTAGATGTAGTGCCCGAACCCCTCGATGGTCGGATCGCTGAACGTTGTCACCAGGTCCGAGCCGACACGGTGGCCGAGCTGGTTTTCCTTGAGGCTGCGCAGGAACCACGACCGTCCGGCATACCCCGTCTCGAACTTCAGCGCGCGGTCGAGCTCCGTGGGGTGACCGACGACCTCGTGGCAGAGGAGGGCGTTGTAGTGCGGGTCGGTGACGACTACGACCTCTTTGTCGGTCGCCTTGAGCGGCTTGCAGGCGGCCAGCGCTACCGTGTCGCGCGTCAGCTCCAGCGAGAAGTCCATCAGATGCGGGAACTCGATAAATTCCTCCTCGAGGCCATGCGTGATCAGCTCCCAGCCGCGCTGGTGCCCCGTGAAGTCGTATAGCTCCTGATGGCCGTCTGGACCCTGCGCGACGACGAAGCAGGTGCCCTGCGTGACAGCCGTTGTCTGGTCGATGTTCGCGCCTTCAGTGCTCACGAAGAGCTGTCGCTCGAGCTGCGTGTAGCCGGAGATGTAGTTGAAGGCGACACCTGAGTCGATGCCTTTCACTCGCTCGGAAACTTCGCGGACATACTTGACCGCGTCTTCGAGCGGCAGTTCGCGCGGGTCTATCTCGTATCGCGCGTCAATGGTGTCTTGACGGACGTCGACCGGGGCAAGCGTGACGTCGCCGAGCACTTCGCCGAGGACGCTGGAGCGGCTGCGTGCGTCCTCTTTCGCCCGCGCGTTTGCGATCGCGCGCTCGTATGCGTGGTCGAGCGCCTCGCTCAGTGTCTTGTTGAGGCGCGGCAGATCGGATGTGCCGACCATTTCTCCGGCGTAGCCGGGCGCTGACACCCGGTCACCGGCGATCACCCGGACGCCGAAGGCGAAGCCGTAGTCCTCGCCACTGAACTTGTCCATCCCGTTCTCGGCGACAGCGACCTTGCCCTCACTCACCTCGATCCTCACATCCGCGTAGCGGCAGGCGCGCTTCGCTCTCGGGTATGAGGACACGAGATCGTTCACTGCCTCGCGGACCTGCGGAATGACGTCGATAGTGACCTTATCGGGCATGCGGGACCTCCGGCTCGTGTAGGGCGCTAAGGGGGATTGTACGGCGTGTGGGGGAGAGGCGGAAGTGTCAGGCGCTGACGATGTCGTGCCACGCGTCGACCTTCTTCGGGTCAAGTATCGTAATCAGGGCGTGGATGTGTCGAGCGGAATCGGGCAGCGCCATCGCGGTGCGTCCTTAATCGCCCCGTCGCAGTTGAAGCTGGACTCCGCAAGCAAAGCCTCGAGCGCCGCGACCTTCTCGGCCTCGACGTCGCGTTCCGGGAAGTTGAAGTATTGAGAAGCGTAGCGGCGAGCTTCAGCGTCTTCGTCCAAAAAATGATGGACGACGGCGAGCTGATAATAAGGTTCCGCGAATCCGGAATAGAACTCGATCGAGCGCTCCGCGGCACGTTGGACTTTCTCCATGTCCGTGCCCATGTAGAACCCGGCCAGCAGCAGGTAATCTTCTGCGCACTCGATGTTGTAGCGGGTGAAGCCGCCCTCGCACTCGTCGAGAGCTATCGCGCGCTCGAAGCCGCGGATGGCCGCTTTCGTGTCGCCTTCTTCTTGGTCCAAGGTGGCGAGCCAGCGGTGCGCCACGCCTAGTCCTGGGCTCAATTCGATTGCGCGCGTGTAGTCCGCGCGCGCTGCTTCCTTGTCTCCGGCGTCCTGGTAGACTTCGCCGCGGTACATGTAGGCGATGTCGAAACCCGGGGCGAGTTCGATAGCCCGAGTGTAGTCGCGGATGTCCTCTCGGGTGTGCTCGCGCTCGGTATCGAAGCGGGCCCGCAGGTAGTAGAAGAGCGGGTCGCCCCTATCCTCCTTTGGCCCTTTCGTGGGTCCCATCTTGACGTGGAACGTTAGAGGCGGCGACTGTCCCGGCCGGATCATGTCGAAAGCGAACTCGTCGCGACCGGAATTCTCCCAGAGGATGGAGAACTGAGCGCCGCTCACGATCGGCACGCCGTCCATCTCGACCATCAGGTCTCCCTGCCGTATTCCCGCTCGCTCTGCCGCCCCGCTGACGCGCACGACGACGCAACCGCGTTGGGCCGGCAGGCCGAACCGCTCTTGAAGGTAATCGCTCGTGACGGCGCAGCGCATACCAAGCGCGTTGCCCGAGGGCACTCCCAACACGCTCGAGGCGACCAGAAGCGCGACTCCAGTCGCGCCTATTATTACCCCGGGCACGAAGGTAGCGAGCTGCTGGCCTGTCCATTCCTCGATTCGAACGCTCTCCGGGAGGCGGGCCCTGATCGCGAGGATCACGTCTTTTCGCTTGTCGATTGACATGCCCGAACCGCTCCAGGTCAGCTGGGTCTGGAAGCCGTTGACTCGCATGTCCGCCAGATCCGGCCTCGCCTGCACTCCAGCGATGGCGTACCAGGACACAGATTTTGCGCCCCAGAGCCGCTCGAGACTCACGCCCCCAGCCGATATCGCGAGCTTCTGCGTCAGGCCGTACAATTCCGGCCAGGCGCCTGCCAGCGTCAGCAAGAACAGCCCGGCCATTAAGGCGATGACGCCCAAGTCCCAGTTCAGTTCGCGGCCGAGAATGAGAAAGCCCAGCGCCAGTGCGACGTGGAAGAACTGTAGCGCGACGATCCACCAACGGCCCAGCCTGACCTCCAGCAGCGAGTTCGCCAGATTCGCTGGTATCTCCTGTGCGAGCGTCTCTTTGAGTGCGAGTTGTCGCTGCTCCCTGGTCTTCGTTCGGCGCAGCCGGTCCCACGCGTTGCCGGCGCGCTGCTTTAGGCTACCCACACCGTCCTTGTGGCTGTCCGACATCTCGGAAGTCTAGAAGCTCAAGGGTACGGGAAAGTTACAGGATTCCGGCGGGGTGCCTAAACATTGATGCTTGCGGGCAGCATCGTCTCGCCGATGTCCAACCGTTCGTGCTGAGCCTATCGAAGCGTCAACGCCGCGCGCCGCGCTAAACGTTGATGCTCGCCGGGAGCATCGTCTCGCCCATGAGGTAGCGGTCGATGCCGCGGGCGGCGTCGCGGCCTTCGGCGATCGCCCAGACGATGAGCGACTGGCCGCGGCACATGTCGCCGGCGGTGAAGACGCCGGGCACGCTGGTCATCTTATTGCGGTCGGCCTTGACGTTGCCGCGGGCATCCAGCTCGACTCCGAGCTGCTCAAGCGAGTAGCGCTCGGGGCCCAGGAAGCCCATCGCGAGCAGGAGCAGGTCCACGGGCTCTTCGAACTCCGAGCCGGGCACCTCGTGCATCTGTAGCTTGCCAGTGCCGTTCTCGCGCTTGAACTCGACGTGGACGCCGTGCAGTTTCTCAAGGACGCCGTTCTTGCCAGAAAGGCGCTTGGTGAGCATCGCATACTCCCGCGCCCCGCCCTCCTCGTGCGCGGAGGAGATGCGGTAGATGTTGGGCCACAGCGGCCAGGGATCACTGTCGGAGCGGTGGTCGGGTGGGCGCGGCAGAAGCTCGATCTGGATGACAGACTTCGCACCCTGGCGGTGGACGGTGCCAAGGCAGTCCGCGCCGGTGTCGCCGCCACCGAGGATGATTACGCGCTTGTCCTCGGCCGAGATGAAGTCTTCGTCCGGGATGTGGTGGCCGGCGCCGCGCTTGTTCTGTAGCGGCAGGTACTCCATCGCGAAGTAGGCGCCCTTCAGGTCGCGTCCGGGAACGTCGAGGTCGCGGCTCCAGGTGGCGCCGCCGCAGAGCGCAACCGCGTCAAACTCCTTCGCGAGGTCCGAGGCCCTGATATCGGCCCCGACGTTGACGCTGGGGCGGAAGATGACGCCTTCTTCCTCCATCTGCCAAAGGCGGCGGTCCAAGAAGCGCTTCTCCATCTTGAAGTCCGGGATGCCGTACCTTAAGAGGCCGCCGATGCGGTCGTCACGCTCGAAGAGCGTAACGGTGTGGCCTGCGCGAGCGAGCTGCTGAGCGCAGGCGAGGCCCGCAGGACCGGAACCGACGACAGCCACCGTCTTGCCGGTCAGCTTCTCGGGCGGCTCGGGCTTGACCCAGCCTTCGTCGAAAGCGCGCTCGATGATGCTCAGCTCGACCTGCTTGATAGTGACGGGGTCGTCGTTGATGCCGAGGACGCAGGCCGCCTCGCAGGGCGCGGGGCAGAGGCGGCCGGTGAACTCCGGGAAGTTGTTCGTCGCGTGGAGACGGTCGATCGCCATCCGCCACTGCTCGCGGTACACTAGGTCGTTCCAGTCTGGGATGATGTTGCCGAGCGGGCAGCCTTGGTGGCAGAAGGGGATGGCGCAGTCCATGCAGCGGGCCGCCTGCGCCTTTAGCTTCTCGACCGGGAAGTCCTCGTAGACCTCGAGCCAGTCGTGGACGCGCTCCTCCACGGGACGGCGCGTCGGCGTCTCCCGCTTGAATTCCATGAAGCCGGTCAGTTTACCCACGACCGGTCTCGTCTATCGAAAAGTAACGCTCCATAGAGGAAGTATATTAAACCTCCGCGAGTTTGTGACCTCGTGACGTGCTAGCTGCGACGGGACGCCGCAGGCTTCGAGGCTGTCTTCGCCTTAGCCCCGTTCGCTTTGCGTCCGTTGCCCTTGCCGTTGCCCTGTGACTGCGCCGCTTGCACCTCTTGCTTGGCCGAGTCCAGCTGCTGCGCGATTGCGCGCTTGTAGTCGGTCGGCATCACCTTAACGAAGTGCGCGGCGATGGCGGGCCATTCGGACAGCATCCGCTTAGCGACTTCGCTGCCGGTGTACTCGCGGTGGCGCTCGATAAGGCCGCGCACGAGGTCGAGGTCTTCCGGCTCCTCCAGCTTATCGAGCTCGACCATCTGGAGGTTGCAGCGGGTTTGGAAGTCGCCGTCGGGGTCATAGACGAAGGCGATGCCGCCGCTCATGCCGGCGGCGAAGTTCCGGCCGGTGCGGCCGAGGACGACGACACGCCCGCCGGTCATGTACTCGCAGCCGTGGTCGCCGGTGCCTTCGACGACGGCCATGGCGCCGCTGTTGCGCACGGCGAAGCGCTCGCCGGCGACGCCGCGCGCGAACAGGCTCCCGCTCGTGGCGCCGTAAAGGACGACGTTGCCGATGAGGATGTTCTCCTCGGGCACGAACGTAGCTTGCTTCGGCGGGTAAACGATGATCCGGCCGCCCGAGAGGCCTTTGCCGAGATAGTCATTGGAGTCGCCTTCGAGCCAGAGCGTGACGCCGGAGGGGACGAAGGCGCCGAAGCTCTGGCCGGCGGAGCCGTGAAAGCGGATGGTGATCGTGCCGTCTGGGAGGCCGTTGAAGCCGTGTTTGCGCGTCAGTTCGCTACCGAGGATCGTGCCGACTGTGCGGTTTGTATTGTGGATCGGCAGCTCGATATCGACCTTCTCTCGGCGCTCCAACGCCGGAGCGCAGAGCTTCAGCAGCTCCTGGTCCAGCGCCTTGTCGAGCCCGTGGTCCTGCGTCGTAACACAGTGCGTGGCGATCTCCGGTCCGACTTCCGGACGGTAGAAGATCGCCGAGAGGTCGAGGCCCTGCGCCTTCCAGTGGTCGATCGCTTTGCGCGTGTCGAGCAGGTCGCTGCGGCCGATCATCTCGTCGAGGCTGCGGAAGCCCATCTGCGCCATGTACTCGCGCACCTCCTCGGCGATGAAGCGGAAGAAGTTGACGACGTGCTCGGCCCGGCCCTCGAACTTCTCGCGCAGCTTTGGGTTCTGCGTGGCGATGCCCACGGGGCAGGTGTCGAGATGGCAGACGCGCATCATGACGCAGCCCATGACCACGAGCGGCGCGGTCGCGAAGCCGTACTCCTCCGCTCCCAGCAGCGCTGCGATCACGACATCGCGGCCGGTCTTCATCTGGCCGTCCGTCTGGACGATGATGCGGTCGCGCAGATTGTTCAGGACAAGCGTCTGTTGCGTTTCGGCGAGGCCGAGCTCCCACGGGATGCCGGCGTGCTTGATCGACGTAAGTGGGCTTGCGCCGGTGCCGCCGTCGTGGCCGCTGATAAGCACCACGTCCGACTTTGCCTTGGCGACGCCCGCCGCGACGGTGCCGACGCCGATCTCGGCGACGAGCTTGACGCTGATGCGGGCGCGCGGGTTCGAGTTCTTGAGGTCGTGGATGAGCTGCGCCAGGTCCTCGATCGAGTAGATGTCGTGGTGCGGCGGCGGGCTGATCAGCCCTACGTACGGCGTCGCGTAGCGCACGGCCGCGATCCATGGGTAGACCTTGGCGCCCGGGAGCTGGCCGCCTTCGCCCGGCTTGGCGCCCTGCGCCC
>Ga0209056_10003769_pt1 | contig 16040 bp, 8 predicted proteins | sample GraSoiAngelo_114_FD_185876 | JGI IMG/M metagenome (GOLD analysis project Ga0209056, IMG submission 185876) | Grasslands soil microbial communities from the Angelo Coastal Reserve, California, USA - 14_0903_13_40cm (SPAdes) (version 2) | ecosystem: Environmental > Terrestrial > Soil > Grasslands ... | reverse complement strand
GTCGTGGGCGCTGGGCAGCACGTAGACGGCCGACGGTCTGAGCGGGCTCCCCGTGCCGGCGTCGCCGAGTCGCGCCGTGCTCGACTGCATCACTTCGAAACCCCAATAGACGGTGTACTGGCCGTTCGCCGTGAATGTCTCCGTGCGACTGGCGCCGCCCGTGCCCCCGTCGATCGTTGCGCGCTCCCCCGGGTAGGCGCGCACCACGATCGGGCTCGCCGCCGTTCCGGACAGACCCGAGTAGAACGTGCCCGCGTACGTGCCGCGGCGCAGCCAAATCGTGTCACCGGCCTGCACCTTCCCGTTCCCACCGCCCAGCGCCGTTTGCAGGTTCCATGGGCTGCCCGTCGTCCCGGCGCCATTGCTCGTCCCATTTACGGTCACGTACCAACCCACCCGTGTGCCGGGAGGAAGCGGCGGTTCGGTTGAAATGGCCTGCTGACAGGCGAGTATACCGGCAGAGAGCAGGAGAATGCGGACTGAAGCCACTACCCCTCCAGAGGTGTGGAGACGTTGCAACACTCACCGCAAACGACGCGCTGTCAAACCCGCGTGCAGCTCACGCACGCCAGCGACTCATGACACACATGTGAGGCGAAGCTGTGTCGGCGATGTGGCATTCGAACGCGTGCCGTCTCGCGCCGTTCCGCTCGCGCCAATGACGCGATGCTAATGCGCTGTCGCGGCGATAGTTGACGCAGGGCCGGCTGGGGGAGCCACGGCACGTACTCGGCACAATTCGTGACTAACCGATGCTCCGATGCCACTCACTCAGATGCCGATTGCCGCGCTTCCCGGCGGTGCGCCCTCCCTGCTGCACCTGCGGCGCCGGCTCCTCGAATGGAGTGGCGCGCTTGAAACGGCGTGGCTTCGCCATCCCGCGGCACGCTGGACCGCCAAAGTGTTCCTGGATTTTGCGTGTGGCGTCTGTGCCGTCCTCGTGACGCTGGCGGTGGATGGCAACCGCGCCGGATTCTCTCCCACCGAGATCGCTCGTCTCGCCGTCGCCGTCGGGCTGCTGCTCGGTCTCGCGCACGTGTTACGCGGGAGTCATCGAGTGATCTGGCGCTACACGAGCCTGCGCGAGGCGAGCGCCGTCGCCGTCTCCGCCGCCGCCGTGGGGGTCGCCCTGACGGTCGGTCGCTGGCTCGGCTGGGTGCCATTCTCGGGAGCCGTCGTTCTGTCGCTCGCCCTGCTGACGCTCTTCAACGCACTCGGCCTGCGGGCTCTGCGCCGCTGGCAGGTGATGCGCACCAAGGTACGCCGGCATGCCCGCTACGAGCGTTCGCCGCTGCGGGCACCGCGACGCGTCCTCATCGTTGGGGCGGGCCGGCGCGGGCTGTCCATCGGCCGCGAGCTCACCGAGCGAGGCACCGAAGCCATCGAGCTGGCGGGCTATCTCGATGACGATCCCGCCAAGCGCGAAGCAATTCTGAATGGTGCCCGCGTGCTCGGGCGCGTTAGCGACGCGCTCGAGGTGTGCGATCGCTACCGCATCGCGGAAGTCATCGTGGCCATGCCGTCGGCTGAGCCCGAGTTCGTCCGCGCGTTCGTGCGGCAGCTCGAGGGCGCGGGCGTTCGTGCCCGCGCGGTCCAGAACGTCGAGAGTTTCGTGGACGGTGCCGAGCTCCACCGCCCCGGCGCCGCCAAGCTGCATGACCTCATCGGCTCTGCGCCGGTCAACGAGCGCGCCACGCCGGGCGGCGGCCACGCGCGCCGCGTGTTAATCACCGGCGGCGCGGGATACATCGGGTCGCATTTGGTCCGTATGCTGCTGGAGCGCGGCTACCATGTGCGCATTCTCGATCGGTTCGACTATGGTCGGGTCGGCATCGAGGGACTCAGCCACCCCAACTTCGAGGTCATTCAGGGCGACATTTGCAACAGCCGGGATGTCAGCCGCGCAGTACGCAACGTCGACGGGGTCATCGCGCTCGCCGCGATCGTGGGAGACCCGGCCTGCAATCTCGACCCGGAAGAGACCGTCAATCTGAACTACGCGGGTACCAAGATCCTCGCCGAGACGTGCAACTTCTACGGCGTGCGGCGCCTCGTGTTCGCCTCGAGCTGCAGCGTGTACGGGGCGAGCAGTCAGGGGCTGCTGACGGAGCGATCGCGGCTGAATCCGGTCTCGCTGTACGCGCGCACGCGGGTGCTCAGCGAGAACATCCTCTTCGATCGCCACGGCGATGTGGAGCCCGTGGTCGTGCGGCTCGCGACGGTGTTCGGGCTCGCCCCGCGGATGCGCTTCGACCTGGTCGTAAATACACTCACGGTGCGGGCGGTGACGGAGGGACGCATTCACATCTTTGGCGGGGGCCAGTGGCGTCCCAACGTGCATTGCCGCGATGCCGCGCGAGCCTTCCTCCTGGCGCTCGAGGCGCCCGCGAGCGATGTCGCCGGGGAAATCTTCAACCTGGGTGGCGACGCGCTCAACCACCGCATCAACGAGATCGGCGAGATGGTGGCGGGGATCGTCGGCGACGTCGAGGTCGAGCGCCGCGATGATGTGGCCGACCCCCGCGACTACCGCGTCAGCTTCGCCAAGATCCGCCGCGTCCTGGGATTCGAGCCGGAACACATGGTCGCCGACGGGATCCGCGAAGTGGCCGCCGCCGTGCGGACCGATCCGGCCCTGCGCCGCTGGCAGGATGCCCGGTTCCACAACGTGCAAGCGCTGCAGCAGGCGTTCACTGCGCCGCGCCGGCGGCGCGAGGACATGGTCCCGCTGCGGACACTCGCGCAAGCCTGAAACACTAAGGCGCGCTCGTCACTAAAAACGCGTCGAAGTTCGGCCCAGTCTTGATGGGCGGCCGCGGCGATCCGCCGATCGGAGTCGGCGGCGTCACTCCGCTCATCGGAATCGCCACGAAGCCACCGCCGTACGTCCCGCTCAGCACCGGGGCACCGAACACGTCCTGCACATTACGCACTTCGAAATGCGCGCCGGCGCGCACGATGTTGGACAGGCTCACGGATACCGTTGCCTGGCCGCTCCAGTTGTAAATGACGATGTGACCACGCCCGGGCTCGTAGCGATTGGGCCGGACAAATACCTGAGTGACCGCGGGCTGCCCGGGCGTCGCCACGTCCGACGAGCCGAGGCCGCTAGCAGCTTTCCAACCCGCGAAGGTGTAGTCGGTGCCACGATAGGTCCATTCGGTGAGGGTGGGATCACGCCAGTATTGGTTGGCCTGCCACTGCCATCCCACAGTACTCGTGTCGTGGATGTTTACCATCGTGCTCGAACCGACGAGCGTGTTGCTCCGGATGATCGGCGCCTGCCAGAATCCCACGTCGAGCACGTCGCCGCCGCCAACCATGTAGTTGTCCTGCGCGGTGACGGTCCCGTTCATCAGTCCATTGAAACCGACCCGTGCGTTGATGAAACCGGACGCGCCGGGAGAGAAGTACATCATGTTGTTCGTCACGGTGTCGTTGTCGGCGATTTCGTTGCCTCCGAGCTGAAAGTTGGGATTGTCGAAGCCTGAAATCGTGCCGTTGTTGAAGAGCACGTTTCCGTCGAACACGATGTTGCGCAACGCGCCGGTACCGAATCCGGTGAACGCGTGGATCCCGAAACCGAACTGGTTGAAGACCACATTGTCTCGTATGGTCTTCCAGCCGTTCGCGTCGTTCTTGATGTAGAGACCATGGCCGTCCGATCGGGTCGCGTTGGTGCTGCCCCCGTCGTACACGATCCATCCATAAATCTCAATATTATGCGCCGCAGGTTCCGTGAACGCGCCGTGCCCCACGTCGTGCACGATCAAGTTGACGAGCTTCACGTCGTGCGCATAGCGGACATACACGCCCGTTGGCCGGAGGCCGAGGCAGCTGTCACATGAGCGTGCGGTGCCGGACTGCATGATCTCGAACCCCCAGTAGACTGCCCACTGGCCATCGACCGTGAAGGTCTCAAGGGTGGCGGTGCCGCCATCGATCCTCGCCCGCTCACCGCGATACTGCCGCACCACGATCGGAGCGGCGGGCGTACCCGCGAGCGTTGTGGTGAACGTCCCGGCGTAGGTGCCAGCCCTCAGCCAAATCGTGTCGCCCGGCTGCACGGCACCGTGGCCGCCGTTCAGGGCCGTCTGCAGATCCCACGGTCGGCGCGACCCATCGCCGTCACTCGCTCCGCCTGGTGCCGCGAACCATCCGGCCACAACGATCGTGGCCGGACCGGCCGTCCCTCCGTACGTCGCCAGGACCGTCGTTTGTCCCGGATGATTGGCCGTGACGCGCCCCGTCTGCTGGCCGGTGGTCACGATGGAGGCGAGGCCGGGCGCAAGCGTTCCCCACGCGACCTGCGCCGCAACGGGATTGCCGCTCGCGTCGCGAATCGTGGCGGTGAACGAAATCGTATCGCCGACCATGAGCGTATCAATCGCGGGCGTGACGGTCACCGTAAAACTTCCCAACGTGGCGGTGATCGGCACATCGCCGGCCAGCGGCTCTAGCACCAGCGTGATCGTCGGATTTGCGCCAGGCAGAATGTCGACCGTGACGGACCCGCGATGGGTTTCAACGCCGCCGGCGTCGAACGCGTGCAGCGTGATCGTGCGACTCGAGCCCGCCGGCAGCGTGATCGTGCCGGTGGCCACGCGCTGCACGATTGGAATGTTGAATGTGAGCGGAGTCGGGATGTCGGCAGCCGTGACTTCGACGACGAGGGTGGCGACCGCCGTGCCCGACAGGTCAGCCTGGAGGAGGAGTCGAGCGTCGGAGGGATGAGGCCGCGTTCCGGTCGGGTCGCCACCCAGGCAGGACCCTACCAGCAGAACGGCGACGGCCGCCGCGGCAATTTGCGCGCGCCCGGTAGCTGGCAAGTACCGGCTCTCCACTTCCCGTGTCCCCTGCCCTCCTATGGTGTCACGGTGATCGTCGCGCGACCGGCGGCTCCCTGGAATGTCGCCACCACGGTGGTGCTTCCCGCCCGTACGGCCGTCACGAGTCCACCGCCATCTACCGTCGCGATGCCAGGATCATGTGTGGCCCATCTGACGGCACCTGTCACCGCCTGGCCGTTCCAGTCGGTGATCGATGCTGTGAGGCGCGACGTATCGGCGACCGCCAGCGTGCGCGTGGTCGGCGTGACAGAAACCGTTATGCTCCCCAGCGTCACGCTGATCGGCACGTCGCCGGTCAATGGCTGCAAAGTGATGGTGATCGTTGGGTTCGTGCCTGGTCGCATGTCGAGAGTGACCGATCCGCTGTCCGTCTCCACGCCTCCGACGTCGTAGGCATGTATCGAGACCGTGCGCGCAGATCCTGCCGGTACGACGATTGTCCCCGCCGCGAGGCCGTTCACGACCGGAATGTTGAACACGAGTGGCGTCGGAATGTCCGGCGCGATGACGGCTACTACTACGGTTGCGACCGCCGTGCTCGAAACGTCAGCGACAAGGACGAGGGTGGCGTCCCTCCGCGGACCGACACCGTCCTGGTTGCAAGCAGGGGCTATGAGGAGACAGGCCAGTGCCGTAGACAGCGCGCGTAAGCGTACGCGGGACATGAGGATCGACCTTTGCCAAGGGAGCGAACGTAGGGGGCAACTTCTGTACCGAATACACGCCATACAAAAGCACCCCTTGCAGAGCCCTGGGACGGCCTGATGTGGCAACTCCGCTCAGTTCTGACCGCAGGCCGAAACAGCTTGCGCGCACGTCTCCACCCGGCTCATCGCAACTAACGGCAGGGCAAAGCGGTCGAGGAGTCCTTGCCGCGGCACTCACCTTGCACCCCGTGCGCTCGGCCGGTTGCCCTAGACTCGCCAACTCGGACGGTATAAATGAGATCGCGCTCCGCCAGCGTCGGGCTCGCAGTACGGATGCTCGGCCTGCTGTTGCTCACGACGTGTACCGAAAACGTCCCCACTTCCACCCCGTCATCGCACACCGCGCCTTCCCCCGCCCCACCGCCCGTCATGCAGCCGGTTGGCCCCGCTGGAGCCGCGGCGCTGCTCATCGGCGCGGGAGACATCGCACGGTGTGACCGAACGAACGACGAAGCGACCGGACTGCTGCTCGACAACTATCCCACCGCCACCGTTTTCACTGCCGGCGACAACATCAACGGCAACGGCTCGCTGAACGACTTCAACAACTGCTACGGGCCGTCATGGGGTCGCAATAAGTCGCGGACGCGGCCGGGGGTGGGCGATCAAGAGTACAAGACCGCGGGCGCCGCTGGATACCACCAGTACTTCGGCGCGGCCGCGGGCGACTCGGCGAAGTACTACTACAGCTACGACCTGGGCTTGTGGCATATCATGGTGTTGAACGACAACATCTCGATGGCCGCCGGATCTGCCCAGGAACAATGGCTGCGCGCCGAGCTCGCCGGAAACACAAAGAAGTGCACACTCGCGTATTGGCATCATCCGCGGTTCAGCTCGACCGGAACAAACCTCCTCGCCTCCGTGAAGCCGCTGTGGGACGCGCTGTACGACTGGAGCGCGGACGTCGTGTTGAACGCGCACTACGACAACTACGAGCGGTTCGCGCCGCAAACACCTGCCGGGGCCGCGGACCCTGCCAAGGGCATGCGCGAGTTCATCGTGGGCATGGGTGGCCAGAACTTGCAAAAACCTGCCGGGCCGAAGCCCAACAGTCAGGTGCGCAACGGCACGACCTACGGTGTCCTGAAGCTTGCGCTCGACACGGCGTCCTACTCGTGGCAGTTCGTACCGGTGGCCGGACAGACGTTCAGCGACACGGGAACAACCGCCTGCCATACGCACGTCGCGGTAGCCTCGGTGACCGTCAGCCCGTCCTCGGCAACTGTGCAGGTCGGCGGCACCGTGCAGCTCACCGCCACGCCCAAGGATGCGGCCGGGAATCCGCTTACGGACCGCACCGTCACCTGGGCCTCGAGCGACACGACAATCGCGCGGGTCAATGGCAGCGGCCTCGTGACTGGGAAGGCGAACGGCGGGCCGATCCCCATAACGGCAACGAGCGAGGGCAAGAGCGGCACATCAGCCATTACCGTGACGACCGTTCCGGTCGCCTCGGTCGATGTGACACCGTCGACCGCCACGATCCAGGTGAACGCGACCGTGCAGCTCGTCGCCGCGGTCAAGGATTCGAATGGCAATCCCGTCGACGGCGCCACGGTGACGTGGGTGAGCCTCAGCCCCGCTGTGGCCAACGTGAGCGCGCGCGGCTACGTCGTCGGGCTCACGGCGGGCACGGCGAACATCACGGCGACGAGCCAGGGGAAGAGTGACACCTCGGTCGTAACCGTGCAGCCGAGCTCCGGTCCTCCGGTGCTGGCGGGAGCGGGCGACATCGCGGACTGCTCACGGCTCAGTCAGGAGGGAACGGCCAAGGTCCTCGATGGCATCGTTGGCCAGGTGGCCACCTTCGGCGACGGCGCCTACCCGGACGGATCGCTATCGGACTACATGAACTGCTTCGATCCCTCGTGGGGCCGGCACAAGGCGCGTACGCGCCCATCGACCGGCAACCACGAGTACAATCACGGCACGTCGGCCGGCGCGCCCGGATACTTCGCGTACTGGGGAGCCGCTGCAGGCGATTCCGGCGTCGGTTATTACAGCTACGAGCTTGGTGCGTGGCACATCGTAGTGATCAATTCGAATGTCGACATGAGCGCAGGCTCGCCGCAGGAGCAGTGGCTGCGCGCCGATCTCGCGGCGCACCCGACGACCTGTACGCTGGCCTACTGGCACCATCCGCGGTTCAGCTCGGGCGGCAACGGGAGCACCGTGGCGACGCAACCGATCTGGCAGGCGTTGTACGACAACTATGCGGACGTCGTCATCAATGGGCATGATCACGACTATGAGCGGTTCGCTCCACAGACGCCGGACGGCACTCTGGATACCGTACGCGGCATCCGTGAGTTCGTGGTTGGCACGGGCGGCAACTCGCTGTACAGTTGGCCTGGGAATCCGATCGCGAACAGCGAAGTGCGGAGCGACGTGAGCTACGGCGTGATCAAGATGACGTTGTGGCCAACGACATACGATTGGCAGTTCGTACCGGTTGCCGGTGGCGCCTTCACCGACCAGGGCACCGGAGCCTGCCGGTCGAGCTCACCGGTCTCCAATCAGCCCCCTGTCGCCAACCCTGGCGGGCCGTACGCCTCCGAGGACTCGGTCACGCTGGATGGCACCCAGTCCCGCGATCCGGACAACAACACTCCGCTGAGCTACGCCTGGGATTTGGGCGACGGAACCACGGCTACCACCGCGACCGTGACGCACACGTATCCGGTGGGCACCTATACGGTCACGCTGACGGTGACGGATGCCAAGGGCGCGCAGAGCACACCGGCGTCGACCAGCGTCACCATCGGGAACCTGCCGCCGGCGGTGAACGCGGGGCCCGATCAGTCCGTCGTCGGCGGGACGACGTTGACCGTGCAGGCGACGTTCAAGGATCCCGGCGCGAGCGACTATCCCTGGTCGTATACGATCGACTGGGGCGACGGCTCGACCGACGCGGGAGCCACCAGCACGCAGACCGCTCCCATTACGGGAAACCATGTCTACTCGATCGTCGGTCAGTACACGGCCCGTGTCACGGTGACCGACAAATATGGCGCGGCCGGGAACGACGCCTTCCTCGTCAAAGTGCTCGACCCCGGTTCGGTGGTTGTATTCTCGGGCGCGGCGAACATCGCATCGTGCGGCACTGATGAGGACGAAGCGACGGCCCAGATCCTGGACGGTCTTCCGGGCACTGTGTTCGTGCTGGGCGATAACGTAAATCCGAGCGGCAGCGCAACGAACTACACCAACTGCTACAACCCGACATGGGGGCGCCACAAGGCGCGCACGCGGCCTGTCGTGGGCAACCACGAGTACGACGTGCCTGGCGCGAACGGTTACTGGGGCTACTTCGGAACGGCTGCGGGCGACTCGGGCAAGTATTACTACAGCTTCGATCTCGGTTCGTATTGGCATGTCATCGTGCTCAACAACACCGCGGCCGTGAACAGCGGTGCCGGATCGGTGCAGGAACAGTGGCTGAAGGCGGACCTCGCGGCCAGCACGAAGCCGTGCACGATAGCGATGTTCCACTTTCCGCTCTTCTTTTCGTCGGACGATCCGAGCTGGCATAGCGCTTCGGGCGTCCTGCCGATCTGGAACGACCTGTACGCTGCGGGGGCGGACGTCGTGCTCAACGGGCAGCAGTACGACTACGAGCGCTTTGCGCCGCAAGACCCGGGCGCGAATGCGGATTCCGCGCGCGGCATTCGCGAGTTCAATGTGGGCGGCGGCGGGTATGCGACGAGCATGCCCGCATCCATCGCGCCCAACACGGAAGCCGTGTCCGACGCGTACGGCGTCCTGAAGCTGACGCTCGGCCCCGACAGTTACATCTGGGACTACATCCCGGCACCGGGCTACACGTTCACCGACCACGGGTCGGGAAACTGCCACTGATTTACGGCGCGCTCGTCACAATAAACGCGTCGAAATTCGGACCGGTCTTGATCAACGGCTTGAACGAGCCACCGATCGGTTGCGGCGGCGTCACGCCGTTCATCGGCACGTCGATCGAGCCGCCTCCGTAGGTTCCGCTGACCACGGGCGCGCCGAAGATGTCCTGGACGTTGCGCACCTCGTAGCGATTGCCGACGGCCACGACACCGGTCAGGTCGACCGGCACCGATCCCTGCTGTGTCCAGTTGTAGATCACAATCACGGCCCGGCCCGCCTCGTACCGGTTCGGACGCACGAACACGCGCGGCGTGCTCGGCATCGTCGCCGACGCCTGATCGGCGGCTCCCACCTTCGCCAGCCAGTTGGGGAACGTGTAGCTCGATCCAGCGACCTGCCAGTCCTGAGTGCTGGGATCGTGATAATGCATGTCGCCCGACCAACGCTGCGTGGACGCGGATGCACCATCGTGCTGCGTGACCACCTCGCCCGGCGCCACGATCGTGTTCGACTGCACGGTCAGACTGCTCCAGTAACCCACATCCAGCGTCTGCGTACCGCCGACGACGTAGTTGTTGCGGAACACGGCCGTGCCGTTGAGGGTCGAGCTGTACCCGATGCGCACGTTGCCATTGCCGGACGACACCCCGGGAGAGAAGTAGACCATGTTGTTCGTCACGGTGTCGTTGTCGGCAATCGTGCTGCCGCCCAGCTGCATGTTGGGGTTGTCATAATCCGACGGTGTGCCGTTGTTGAACAGCACGTTGCCGTCGAACACGAGGTTCTTGAGCGTCGTGGTGGTTTGCGCGTAGCCGTGGATCCCGAAGCCGAACTGGTCGAAGATCACGTTGTCGCGCGCGACCTTGAAGCCGATTCCATCGTTCTTGATATAGATGCCATGTCCGTCTGACCGGGTCCCATCTTCAACCCCGCCGTTGTAGATGATCCAGCCGTAAATCTCGATGTTGTGCGCGGAGTTCTCCGTGTAGGTCCCGTGCCCGACGTCGTGCACGATCAGGTTGATCAGTTTGACATTCGACGCGTTGTTGATGTAGACGCCATCGCCGCGCGGCGGGCTGCCTGTTCCCGCGGTGCCGAAGCGCTGCGTGCCGGAGGACATGATCTCAAAGCCCCAGTAGGTCGCGTACGAGCCGTTGACGGTCAGTACGTCGTTTTGTGATGCGCCGACATCGAGGGTCGCGCGTTCTCCGGGATACTGCCGTACGATGATCGGGGCGGAAGACGATCCGGTCAAACTGCTCGAGAATGAGCCCGCATAGGTGCCACCGCGGAGCCAGACCGTGTCGCCCGGCTGCACCTTCCCGTTCCCTCCGTTGAGGGCGGTCTGCAAGTCCCACGGGCTCGTCGCACTCCCATTGCCAGTGTTGCTGCCCGTCGGCGTCACGTACCAACCGACATGTGACGGTGGCGGGGGCGGCGGCGGCGGCGGCGGTGGGGGCGGCGGCGGCGGCGGTGGCGGGGGCGGCGGCGGCGGCGGTGGCGGCGGCGGCGGCGGTGGCCCCGCTGTGATGGTCACCGCGGATGTGTCAGCAAAACCTTTTACGTGGGTTCCGATCACGCGGAAACTGCCTGCCGTAGAGCCGGCTGTGTAGAGCCCGTTGCCCGTGATCGTTCCGCCTGTGGCCGAGTAGGCGACGGAGACGAGGATGGTGTCGCCGGTGCTGCGCGCGGCTTGAGCGGTGAATTGCTGTTTACCACCCGGAGCCAGGGACACGGATTGCGGCGTGATGATGATCGCGATGATGTGCCGCTTGTGCACGACCGCATTGCCGGTGACCGACGCCGTCCCGGGATCGGTCGACGCTGCTGTGATCTTCGCGTCGGTGTTGGAGGAATCTGCTGTGAACATCGCGCTTGATGTGATCGTGCCCGCCGTCGCACTCCATTGTACTCTGACCGGGACGCTGTCGCCGGCAGCCGTGCGACCGAAGGCCTGAAACTGGGTTTGCGCCAGAGGGTCGATCGTGACGGTCTCCGGCGCGACGAATATTTGTGCGACGCGCGTGTCTGGGCCGAGGGCCGAACGCGGCTCCAGTTTGCAGGCACAGAGACAGAGAGTGACGATCAGGGGCGTACGACAACGCATCGGAGCCTCCACGCGGCCCCTCGAAAAAACGGGCCGCCAACTCGACGTGAGAGGTCGACGCTGGCGGCCCGGCTGGCGTGGCGGCGTTGCGCCGCGGTAGCCCCGTAGCTCTGCGTCACCGCCTTTCGGCGGTTTTGCTCTGAGCAGCGATGATTAGGTCATGTCGACTCCGGAAACACGGCCGGGCCGCCGCAATCGATGAGAGTCGATATGCTGGCGGCCCGGCTGGCGTACGGAGATTCCCGTGGTAGCCCCGCGGCTCTGCGTCTCCGTCTTTCGACGGGTTTGCTCTGAGGCAGCGCCCTGATCCTCGGCAAGAACCATTCCCGGGTCGGGGTGCGGGAGTTTGGGGATTTATTGCGCAACGTCACGCGCGTTATGCATCGCACCTCGCATTTCGCTCGTCCGGCCCGGGTGCGACCTAGATCACAGCGCTTTTTTCTTCAACTCGAGCCACCACGCCATCCGCTCTTTCACCGTTTTTTCATAGCCAAAATCGCTCGGCTGGTACCAGGCACGACCGCGTAAACTCTCCGGCAAGTACTCCTGCGGCAGATATGCGTCGGGAGAGTCGAACGCGTACTTGTATCCCTGGCCGTACCCGAGCTCCTTCAACAACGGCGTCGGTGCTTGCCGGATATGGAGTGGGACCGGCTCGGCGGGATGCGCGTCGGCGGCGGCCATCGCATCGCCGAAGGCGATGTACGCCGAATTCGACTTCGGGGCGGTCGCGAGATAGATCGTCGCTTCCGCAAGTGCGAGCTCTCCCTCGGGACTGCCGAGGAAGTGATAGGCGTCCTTCGCGGCCAGGGCGACGCTGAGCGCGCGCGGATCCGCTAGGCCAATGTCCTCGCTCGCCATGCGCACCAATCGCCGGGCGATGTACAGCGGATCCTCGCCGCCCGCGAGCATACGCGCGAGCCAGTAGAGCGCACCGTCGGCATCCGAGCCACGCACGGCTTTGTGCAGTGCTGAGATCAGATTGAAGTGCTGCTCGCCACCCTTGTCGTACACGGGCAACGGTTTTTCCAATACCTGACGGATGACCGCAGGGGAAATGGGCGAAGGGAGAGGGGAGAGGTTCGATAGGTGCTTGAAGACAGCTTCGAGTGTATTCAAGGCACGTCGCGCATCACCTTGTGCATGCGTGACGAGCAGCTGCGTCGCCTCCTCACCGAATCGTACTTCTCCCTTCTCCCCTCTCCCTTTGTTCTCCAGATCGAGCGCTCGGTTGATCACCGTCAGGATCTGCTCATCCGTGAGCGGATCCAGCACGAACACCCGGCACCGCGACAACAACGCGCTCGTCAGCTCGAAGGACGGATTCTCGGTCGTCGCGCCGATGAGCGTGATGATGCCGTTCTCGACCCAGGGGAGAAACGCGTCCTGCTGCGCCTTGTTGAAGCGATGGATCTCGTCGCAGAAGAGGATCGTGCCCTGCCCCTGATACTTCAGCCGCTCCTCGGCCTCTCTGATAATTTCGCGCACTCGCGCGACGCCTTCGGTCACCGCGGAAAACGGCTCGAAGTGCCGGTCGGTGTAATTCGCGATGATCTTGGCGAGCGTGGTTTTGCCGGACCCCGGTGGGCCCCAGAAGATGCACGATCCCAAGTCGCCCCTACGGATCAGATCACCGAGCGCTTTCCCCGGACCGAGGAGGTGCTCCTGACCGAGGAACTGCTCGAGCGTCTTGGGGCGCATGCGCGCAGCGAGAGGCTCGGCGGAACCTTGGAAAAGCGTCGGATCAGACACGGGAAACGACAAATACACGGGAAACGAGAAACGGGAAGCGGGACACGTGGTGCCCGAAAAAAGCCATCCTGTGCATAGGAAGGATTCCTACTTTCAGCATTTCCTCAATCATATTGCGAGCATGAAGCAACTGGAATCGCTGGATGCATACCGCGCGGCGCAAGACCTCGCGGCGAGGGCATATGGTCTCACTCAAAGTGGCGCTCTGAGCAAGCACTTTGCGCTTATCGACCAGATCCGACGAGCGTGTATCTCTGTTCCTGCGAATATCGCCGAGGGATATGCGCTCGGTACTACCCTCCAATTCATCAGATGCTTACGAATCTCCCTAGGCTCGACAGCGGAACTTAGATCACATCTTGACCTCACGAAGCGACTGGAGCTCACGGACACCAACGAGCTCGACGCCATCATTCGGCTGACGGTTCGTGTGATCTCAATCTTGGTAGGTCTGTTGAGGAAACTCAATCGGAACAGTCAGTCACGTTTCCCGTTTCACGTTTCCCGCTTCCCGGTCAGCCAGCGGAATCGAGAATGACCTTCGTAGCAAAGAACACAGCCGCTCCCGCAAAGAACGCCGCCGGCAGTGTCCACCCTCTCTTCCCCTGCAGCTCAGGTACCAGGTTCGAGGCGGCGACATAGATCGTCACGCCTGCGGCGATCGCCAGCCCATGGCGCCCAAGCACCCCCACGTAGTCGGTCAGCACCACGCCGATCAGTGTGGCGATGCCGAGGAGTGCAGCTGCGGCAACAGCGCGCGGACCGGTCCTGCCGCCGGCGAGCATGATGCTCGAGATCGTCACGCCTTCTGGGAGCTTGTGCAGAAAGATGGCGATGAAGACCAGCACCCCGAGCTCGGGACGCACCAGAAAGGCGCTGGCAATCGCCACGCCATCGAAAAACGTATGCAGCAGAAGCCCTACGAGCGCTGACGTCCCAGCGACAGGGCTGATCGGGTGTGTCTCCTCACCGAAGTGGAAATGCGGAGTGATCGTATGCTGCGTGAGATGAACAGCGAGATACCCCCCGAGTATCAGAACTGGGGCCAACGCTCCGCTGCGCAAGAATGCCTCCGGCAACAACTCGATCATGGCCACGGATAACATGAATCCGGCCCCGAACGCGAGCAGATGCTCGATGACCTCGAGCTCGAGGCGGGCGCGCCGGGTGACGGCGAGAGCTCCCAGCACATTGCCACACGCCGCGACGAGGGCGTAGAGCAGCGCCTTAGACACGGGTGAGAAGATACTCGCGTGTGTTGCGTGCGGGGTCTTCCAACACTTCGTCAAGCAGTTGGCGCAGTCGATCACCAACATCGGGGCCGGGACGTACTCCTGCAGCGATTAGATCTTCGCCTTTTATGGCGAGGTCCTTGAGGGTCAGCGGGTCACCGGCGCTGCGGATGTGCCCCACGATCGTCGGCAATCGGGAAACGAGAAACGGGAAACGGGAAACGTTGAAACCAGGAAGAATCGCAACGAGATCTTCGGCGAATTCCCCGGTACTGGCTAACCAGCGCCGCACAGCTGCTCGATCCCTTGGATCGGGATACTTCTCCCGCCACATGCCAATCGCCCGCGCCCGCTCAATGTCTCGATTCGACGACTTAAGGCGCGTGAGTAATGATGCGGGATCGGCGGCCAGAACTGCGCTAACTAGGACGGGATCCCGGGGCAGTTTATCCACGTTTCCCGTTTCCCGTTTCTCGTTTCCCGTGATTTCCGGCAGCCAGATGCGCGCCGCGCCGACATCGCGCCAGAGCGTCACGAGCTTCGACACCTTCCGCGCCGTCTGAATTCCCTTGAACCATTCGTCCCGCACCCGCTCGGCGGAGAGCTGCGCCAATCCTTGCGCGTTGGCCTTCGCGGCCTCGAGCGTCCGCGAATGAATGCGGAAGTCGAACCGCGCGCTGAAGCGCAGCCCGCGCAGGATGCGCAGATAATCCTCCTGAAATCGCCAGTTGGGATCGCCGACCGAGCGGATCAACTTCTTCGCGAGGTCCTGCTCGCCCTGAAAGGGATCGCGCCATTCGTGGCGGATGGGATGATAGGCGATGGCGTTGATCGTGAAGTCGCGTCGCGCCAGGTCGTCCATGAGGGACACGCCGAATTCCACGACGGCATGCCGGCCGTCGGTCTCGATGTCCTTACGGAAGGTTGTGACCTCGTGCGGCTGATTGGTCGCATCGAGGACCGCGACGGTCCCATGCGCGATGCCGACGGGCACCGTGCGCTTGAACAGCTTCTGCACCTCGGGCGGCGGGGCCGCGGTCGTGAGGTCGAAGTCGCGGTTCTCGAGCCCCAGGAGGTTGTCGCGAATGGCACCGCCGACACACCACGTCTCGAACCCCGCGTCTTCGAGCTTCTTGGCAATCTTCAGGACTTCGGGTGGAATGGGCAGCGAGGCGGGAAAAGTCATCCGCAGAGCACCGAGCCACCATTCACATTCAGAATTTCGCCCGTGATGTGGCGCGCCAATGGGGAGCACAGAAATACAATTGGCCCCGCGACATCATCGGCGCTGGCCACACGGCCGAGTGGAATCGTCGTTTCGATCTTCGCACGGCCGCCGGCGGTGTATGGCTTCGCCGACATCTCGGTATCGACCCATCCTGGCGCGACACAGTTCACGGTAATCCGCGGCGCCAGTTCGACGGCAAGCGATTTCGTGAACGCGATCACGGCGCCTTTGGTCGCCGCATAATCCGCGTGAAACGCCTCGCCGCGCTGGCCCGCGGTGGACGCGACCAACACGATCGTTCCGCCC
>Ga0209056_10003768_pt1 | contig 16041 bp, 8 predicted proteins | sample GraSoiAngelo_114_FD_185876 | JGI IMG/M metagenome (GOLD analysis project Ga0209056, IMG submission 185876) | Grasslands soil microbial communities from the Angelo Coastal Reserve, California, USA - 14_0903_13_40cm (SPAdes) (version 2) | ecosystem: Environmental > Terrestrial > Soil > Grasslands ... | reverse complement strand
GCTGGTCCCAGTGGATCAATGTGTACACGCCGCACCGGGGTCCACTGCCGAGGAGGCTGAGGAGGCGTCGGACGGCCAGGTCGCTGAAGTTCATCGGGTAATCGGCGACGACCAGGAAGTGATACGGCTCGGCGATACGGCCGGCTTGCTCGTTGAATTCCGCAATGGTCGCGTATTCATTGCGGAGATAAAGTTGCGTGACTTTTTCGATGTGCTCGCTCAACTCAGCGAGCCGTTGCTCGATGTGCTCGGGCTGCGTCCAGATACGGCGATTGATCAACCGATCCTCGTGATCGGTGAGGTGCATGAGGCCGGCGAAACTCTGGCCCAGGCCCACCGGATCCAGAATGGTAAACACGACGCGACCGGGCGGCGCGACGGAGAACAGCCGCAGCACGAGGTTGTTTAGCGCTCCGATGGCGAGCTCGCGTCCCGAATCCTTGGTTTCAAACAGAATTGAGCCGCAGTCCGGAAACGTGAGCATCAATGGGAGCGGGAAGCGGACGGGACCGGGAAGTGTCAGACGCGGGTCGCGCGGCAGTGGGCCTGCGAGTTGTTCGAGCTCCACCTCGAAGTGCGCGAAAGGCGCGGCGGCAGCGAACACCCGGGGTGCGGTCCAGTTTTGCCACACTGGAGCGCGCCATTCGGGAAAGACCCGGCCGGCATCGGCGGAGGCGTCGGCGAAGGTTTTGTAGATAGGCTGGAGTGTGTCATTCCAGTCTGCTTCCAGGGCGCGCCATTGCGCTTGCTGATTCGACTCGAACTGTTTCTTCCGCGTTGAGCGGAATTCCTCGAGCCGCCGGCGTTCTGCTTCCGTTTCAGCCTTCGAGCGTGCCGCTTGTTCGTCGCGCTCCTGTTGCAGCCGTTCCCGGCCGCGCTGGAAGAGCTGTTCGTTCTTCCTGGAGGCGCGGGACAATTTCTCGTCCAATCGCTGCTGAGTGAGTTTTCGCATTGCTTCGGCTTCTTCTACGGCATGGGTCCACCGTTGATTGAGATCCGCGGTCCTGGTTTCAGTCTCATGCCGGACTCGTTCGCGTTCCTGGTGATAATGCGCTTCAGCGGCGTGCTCGGAAGCGCCAAGGAGGAAGCGCGCCTGGCCGATCGCGGTCGCCACGGTCCTGGCCCTGTGTCCGGCCATGAGCCGTCCGAGGAAATGCAGAACGAATACTCCGCCGAGACACCCTGCCAGTGAAACGACCGCCTGTTGCCAGGAGAAAGCCTGGACACCGAAACGTGGGAGCGCAGGCACGGCTGCGGCAAGGCCTCCGATCAGCAACAGAACCAGCACCGATGGCGGAAGCAGACTGAAGAGAAACGGTAATGGCGATAAGCGAAAGCGGCGGAGGGACCGCTTCGTCTGCGCGAGCAAAGCGCTGAGTTCTTCCTGCAGACGGTTTTCGTCGTCGGCGAGGTTCAGTGCGGATGGCCCCGGCGGGGCGTCAAGCAGGCGCCGGAACGCCGCGTATCCGCGAAACGCGTTCCGTGTCCTGTGCTCCCAAACGGCCAACTCCTCCCGCTGGCCGGCCAAATTATTCTGAAAATTCGTGAAAGCAATGTCGGCCCGTTTCTGTTCCGCTTCCTGATTGCGGCTGGTGTTGAGCAACTCGCGCTGGACCTCGTTGATTTGCCGTCCTTCACGACTTTCGATCATCTTCAAACGATGCTGCCTGGCCGCGGTGTGGGCGCGCAGCAAACCGGATTTGCGCCGATCATGGCTGGATTCGAGTCGCTCCTGGCGCGTTTGCAACAGGGTGTCGAGCTCGCTGATCGAGCTGGAAAATCGGGCCTCCAGCTCCCTGATTTCCTGGTCGATTTGGCGGTCGATTCTGGAGGCTTGCAGATTGAATTCCCGCGCGAGCTGGTCGGCGCGGTTGGCGCAAGTCCGAATGGTGCTTTTGAGGCGGTCCAGAAGTTCGAACGTTTTCTCCAAACCAAAATAGCTACTCACAATCGCTCCTGACCTTATGGATGATACCTTGAAGGTTGGCGATGCTGGCGGTGGCCGATCGCACCATGGACTCCAGTTCAAGCATGTAGCGTTCGTCAAACTCCCTCGCTTTGGCATCCATCCAGTACTCACGCGTCTGCTGCCAACGGTTCAACAGTTCCTTGGTCAGCGCCGCCAACCTCGCCCCGTTTGCGCTCGTGATCATAGTCATTTGAGGAAACCTCCGGCTTTGCCCGAGGACTCGCCCAGTCCGGGAATAGTCCGATACGCGAGCAGGTCGTTCGCGTCGTTTCCCCTCACCCTGACCCTCAGGGAGAGGGAACAGCGCGCACCGCGCGGGGAAAGCCGAAAGGTCTGGATTGTGCTGCGCGGCGAGCAGGGTTCACCCTCTCCCCAAGAGAGGTACGTGTTTAGCGCGATGGTAGGGATGGCGCGCTGCGCCGTCCCCGCCCGCGTAGTAGCGGGCGGAACGAATAACCGAGCGGCACTGGCATTCGAAGGAATTGCGCCGCTGCACGCGGCGCGGACATCGCAGCGCGATGTCCCTACTACGCTAAACACATACCAAGGGAGAGGGCCGGGGTGACGTGTGATAAACCATCGCACGGCCTGGCGGGAATGTCCTCGACTTGTCATGCCGCCGATGCCTGCAGAGCTATTTGGCTTTGAGCCATTCACGATTTCAAACCTCCGACTTTGCCAGACGTCTCCGACTTTGCGTTTCCGTCGGAGTCGGAGGCCGGCGGTGCAGCGGCTGAGCTTTGCGGAGCGGTGGCGTCGGGCTCACTGGCCCGCAACTGCGCCGTGAGCGGCGCGGGCGGGGCCATCTCGACGTAGGCCGCAAGGCTGGCGGCAGCCCCTTCAAGGAAGACCACCGCCTTGCCCATGTCGTGCGCCAGCGAATGGCGAAGTTGCGCGACGAGTCTCGCGCGCGATTCCACCTGCGTCTCAAACTGCCGCATCCATTGTTTCACGCGAGACAGACGCTCCTCTGCCTCGCGGAGGGCGAGCCTGGCCTTGTTGACAGTCATCTGTCTCGCCTTGATGGCTTCGGGCATGCCCGACAGCCGGGCGGTCAACAGCTCCTGCTCCGCCTGGGCCAGCTCCCGGCTCCGTTGCCGCGTCTGCTTCTTCCAATGGAGCTGCCGGTCGCTTTGCAGCCAGATCCGCGTACGGACAACATCGTCGCTGACGTCGTCCAGGACGCAGCCGGCCTTTTCGAGATACACGATCAGACTGGTCTTGAAGGCTTCGATCGCTTCGATCGAAGTGACCTTGGCGGTTGGGGACATGACGTTAATGCTGGGACAAATACTCCTCGATGCGCTGGGCCTTGCGCAACAAAAACGGCGTGTGCTGGCTGGAAATCTCCATGAATTTCAGCAACGTCTTCATGGTTTGTCTGAACTCTTCGGCGAACTTGGCATGCTCCTGGTCCTGCCAGGTCTCGCCTAAGGCGGCAAACCTGGCCTGTAAGAGGGTAATTCGATTCTGGAGATCCAGGTTGAACCGTTTCAGTTCCTCGGCGAAGCGCCGAACCTCGGCGGGATCCATGACCGCTTTCGACATAGCGTGCTTTCAGTTAAAAGTTGAATCGCTCCCACCGGCCCGATGGTTCGCCTCTGCCTGCCGGTTCAGGTCGTGTCGGCATTATGCGAGGCTCGAACGGCGTCGCCAGAAGCCCAGGAAAAAACCTACACGAACCGGCACCCGCTATCAAAAGGAAATTGGCCCTCGGCCAGGACGCATCTCACTCTTGAGCAGTCGCGGAGCGACAGCGTGATGGTAGCCGTGGGCTTGAAGCGGCTTGAAGCCCACGGAATAATGTCGGGAAAGGTGCGCGTCGCGGAGCGACGCCTGAACCGAACAGCCAATCGAGCCCTTCAAGCGTCGCTCCGCGACGCCTGGTTATTGCGCTCAGTCCCGTGGGCTAAAAGCCCACGGCTACCGTCGCCGCCTCGCTCTGCGAGGCAGAGCGGCGGTCGGCTGTCACCCAAAGCGAGATGCTCTCGGCCATGCTCCAAACAGGTCGGAATGATTTCAACCTTGTCAGGCAACCGCGCATTGCGTAGAGGAGATCCCCAAACCCGCGCGCCATCCCAAAACACAAATGAGAACGATTGGTTCCAATCTCGCCTGCCGCTGGATCGTCTCGGCCTGCGCACCCTTGTTTGCCGCGTCCGCTCTTGCCCAGAACAAACCCATCGTGTTGAGCGTCGATGCCACCGACGCGCCGCGGAAAATTCTGCACGCCCGCCTGCGCATTCCCGCGCAAGCCGGTCCGCTCACCTTGCTCTACCCCAAATGGCTGCCGGGCGAGCACTCGCCCAGCGGCCCGATTGCCGACCTCGTCGCGGTTACCATGAGCGCCGCCGGAAAACCCGTGCCGTGGCGGCGCGCTGCCGAGGACATGTTCGCGTTTCATCTTGACGTGCCGGTCGGGGCTGACGCCGTGGAGGTCGGGATTGATTTTTTGCTGCCACCCGGCAGCGGCGGGTTCTCCGCCGGAGCTTCGGCCACCGCGCAGTTGCTGGCCCTCAGTTGGAATTACGTCGTGCTGTATCCCCAAGGCGCCAAAGCCGGCGAGGTGCAATACGCCGCCAGCCTCCGCCTTCCGGACGGTTGGAAATTTGGCACCGCACTGCCGCTGGCAAGGGAATCGGCCGGCGTCCTGGAATTCTCGCCGGTGTCCCTCGAGAGGCTGGTGGATTCACCTCTCATCGCCGGCGCGCACTTTCGCACGGTTGATTTGAGTCCGGGCGCGAAGCCGTTGCATTTGCTGCACATCGTCGCCGACAGCGCCGCGGCGTTGCAACTGAAGCCGGAAGATGCGGAGCACTTCTCCCATCTGACGGCGGAGACGGGCGCGCTGTTTGGGGCGCGGCACTATCGCGGCTACTCCTTCCTGCTCACGCTGAGCGAACACGTCGCTCATTTCGGGCTCGAACATCATGAGTCCAGCGACAACCGCGCGCCGGAGCGAATGCTGATCGAGGAAGACCTTCGGACAGGTTGGGCCACGCTCTTGCCGCACGAAATGGTGCATTCGTGGAACGGCAAATACCGCCGTCCCGCCGGACTCGCGACGCCCGATTACCACCAGCCGATGAAGGGCGAACTGCTGTGGGTTTACGAGGGTTTGACCGATTATCTGGGCATCGTGCTGGCCACCCGTTGCGGCCTTTGGACGAACCAGAATTTTCTGGAAAACCTCGCCCTCAATGCCGCGATGCTCGACCGCCAGGCGGGCCGGGCCTGGCGTCCGCTCGCCGATACTGCCATCGCTGCACAGTTGCTTTACTTCGCGCGCCCCGAAGGCACCGCCTGGCGGCGCAGCGTGGACTTTTATCGCGAGGGCGACTTGATCTGGCTGGAAGCCGACGTGCTCATTCGGCAGAAAACTCAAGGCCGTCGGTCGCTCGACGATTTCTGCAAAAGCTTTCACGGGGGCGAAAGCGGTCCGCCCAGGGTCGTGCCTTACACACTCGACGACGTCGTCGCGGCCTTGAAGCAGGTCGCCGCGCACGACTGGCGCGAGTTTTTTCAGACGCGCGTTTATGCCACCAATCCCCGCGCGCCGCTCGGCGGCATCGAGGGCAGCGGCTGGCGGCTGATTTACCAGGACACGCTGCCGGACATGCTCAAGCGACGCGAAACCGCCGACAAATTCACCGACGTGAGCTTTTCGATCGGCCTGCAAATCAAGGAAGACGGCGCTGTGATCGACGTCGTCCCTGGCTCGCCCGCGGACAAGGCCGGTGTGGGCGCGTCCATGAAACTCGTTGCCGTGAACGGCCGCCATTGGAAACCCGAACTCCTGCGCAGCGTCATAAGGTTCGCCAGGACCAATAGCGCGCCTATCGAACTGCTGGTTGAGAATGAAGAGTTTTTCAAGACCTGCAAAGTCGATTACCACGAAGGGGAGAGATACCCGCGCTTGGAACGCGACACGACGAAACCGGATTTGCTCGCGGAAATTCTGAAACCACTGACGCCGGCGCCTGCTTTGGGGGTCGAGAAAAAATGAGCTACTGCCCTCGCTGACCGTGGCGCAACAGACAGGATGCTCTGAATCCATGTTGAGTGTGCTGCCCGTCACGCCCAAACTGCTTTTTGCGGGCGCAAATCAGGTTTTGAGCGGCAGAGTCCCGGAGGGACTTCTCAATAATAGCCCGGCGTTTCAACGCCGGGAACGCGCCGCGACAGTGCGAGTCCCGAAGGGACGGTTGAGTTAGTTAGCCATGTCTTCAGTCGTCCCTTCGGGACTTGTCTCTTCTTCACTTTCAACCCGGCGTTAAAACGCCGGGCTATTTTCAAATGTCCCTAACGGGACAATCCCGCATTGGAACCGTTCCGCTCAAAAACTTCCAACTCGCCTTGCGTCAACGCTTCCGGCTAATCTCTCCGTCTGATTTTTAGGGTTTACTTATGACCAGTGCCGAAATCCGTCAGTCGTTTCTCGACTTTTTCAGGTCGAAGCAGCACAGTATGGTGCCCTCGTCGAGCCTGCTGCCCGACTCACCGAATCTGCTCTTCACCAACGCCGGCATGAACCAGTTCGTCCCCATCTTCCTGGGACAGCGAAAAGCGGACGTTTCCAGTTGGCCAAATGCGATTAACTGGTGGGGAGAAAAGAATCGAGATGGTACGCTGAACCGGACATCCGACACACGCGCGGCCGACACGCAGAAATGCATCCGCGCCGGCGGCAAACACAATGACCTCGACGACGTTGGCCTCGACACCTATCACCACACGTTCTTCGAGATGCTGGGCAACTGGTCGTTCGGCGATTACTTCAAGAAGGAAGCGATTGAATGGGCGTGGGAACTGGTGGTTGGGAGGTGGAAGTTTCCGGCGACGCGACTCTATGCAACCGTCTATCAACCCGGCCCTGGTGATCCGGCAGAGTTCGACCAGGAAGCTTACGATCACTGGGCGCGACTCTTTACCAAGGCCGGTCTCGACCCGCAGGTCCACATCGTGCACGGTGGCAAGAAGGACAACTTCTGGATGATGGGCGACACAGGCCCGTGCGGTCCGTGCAGTGAAATCCATGTGGACCTCACGCCTGCCGGCGACACCAAAGGTTCGCTCGTCAACAAGGCTGATGCGCGGTGCATTGAGATCTGGAATCTTGTCTTCATTCAGCTCAACGCAAACCCGGACGGTACATTCTCGCCGCTGCCGGCAAAGCACGTCGATACCGGCATGGGTTTCGAGCGCGTTACGTCGATCATTCAGGGCACGCGTGGCTTCACCGATTTCGCCAATGCGAAAATCTCGAACTACGAGACCGACATCTTCCGCCCGATTTTCGACGAGATCGAAAAACTCAGCGGCAAGAAATACGGTTCGACGCTGCCGGGTATCACTGGCACAGACCGCTTTGCGCTCGATCCGGGTGGCACGGGCGACCCGCCCGTAGCTGTCGGCAACCTGCCGACAGCATTCTCCGGGGCACAACCTGCCCGCGAGCACGAGCCAGTGGCGCGTTCCGCTCTGGTCGCACCGGGCGCGATCTATTCGCGGCGCAACCTCCCGCATTTTGAGAAACCTTGGGCCATTTATCACATCATCATCAACACGATCCCATCGAGGCAATTATCTCCGCTGGGGCGCGATGTCGTCTTTGACTGCATCCTTCACTGGCGCGAAAGCCGTTACCGTTTGATCGCCGCCTGTGTCCTGCCAGAACATGTTCACTTCATCATTCAACCCGGCATCAAGGAGGAGGCCAAAGACGGGAATCCGGTGTTCTGGTCGTTGTCGGACATTCTCCACTCGATCAAGTCATACTCCGCTAAAGAGGTAAACAAGCTGGAAGGCAGGTCGGGAACACTATGGCAGGAAGAACGCTTTGATCGCTACATGCGGAGTGACGCGGATTTGCAAGAAAAGTTCCATTACCTGTGCCGTAATCCATGGGAGGCGGGACTGGTGAGGGAAAACGAACCATGGCCTTGGCTTTGGACATCGGACATTGAAGCGTGGCAGCCTTACGTCTCGCTTTCCCAGCGCAAGGACAGCCCCAACGAGCCGACTTCGGTCCAAGGCGGGACTAGCGGCGCGGTCGCGATTAGTACAAGCGATCCACAACTGAGGGGTGTCAACCTGCCGGCGGTGTCTCAAACTGCCGGGCAAGTTGCCCGGCAGGACGGGCCAGTGGCCCGTTCCACCCAAGAACAAATCCAGGTAGATATCGCGTTCCGCGTGATCGCCGATCACATCCGCACGTTGAGCTTCGCTATTGCCGACGGCATACAACCCGGTAACACCGACCGTAACTATGTCTTGCGCCGCATTCTGCGCCGCGCGGTGCGCTACGGGCGCACGCTCGGCTTCCACGAACCGTTCTTCTACAAGCTGGTGGACGTGCTGGCGGACACGATGGGCAACGTATTCCCCGAAATCCGCGCCAGGAAGAAGCATGTGCAGGAAGTCATTCGCACCGAGGAAGAGGCGTTTAACAAGACGTTGGATAAAGGCATCTCTCTTTTCAATGCGGCCGTTGGAGACCTTAGTGTTGCTGCTGGGGCGTACTCCAAAGCAGACCTTGCGAAAGGGGTTGAACTTCAAGCCGGAAAGGTGCGGCTTGAGCAGGACGGTTCGATCAAACGCGAATTGAGCGGCGCTTTCGCCTTCAAGCTCTACGATGAACAAGGGTTCCCGTTCGACCTTACTGAGTTGATGGCCCGTGAGCTTGGTTTGACCGTGGACAAAGGTAGGTTTGAGACGCTGATGGAAGAGCAGAAGCGTAAGGGGAAGGAGGACTACGAGAAGCGCAAGCACGTGATATCCCTGTCTGAAATCGAAACCACGATTCCCACGAAATTCGTCGGATACGACACGCTGGAAACACCCGCCAAGGTTCTCGAAGTCGTTAGCCTGAAAGACAAGACTGCCGTCGTTCTCGACACCAGCGTTTGCTACGCCGAGATGGGCGGCCAGGTCGGCGACACCGGCGAACTCGAGCACGGCGGTCAACTCTGGCGGATCAGTAACACGCAGAAATCTGGCAACACCTGGCTGCACGTACTTGCTGAGGATAGGGTGGCACGGGCCACTGGCCCGTCCGGCGAGGCGACTCGCCTCGCCGATCCGGTCGGCGGGTCGCCGACCGGCACAGGCGAGTCGCCTGTGCTACCCATACCGGGAGACAAAGTAACGGTTTCTGTTGACCGCCCGCGTCGCGCCGCCATCCAACGCCACCACACCGTCACCCATTTGTTCCACTGGGCGCTGCACGAAGTCGTGAGCAAGGACGCGACCCAGAAAGGCTCCTACGTCGGACCGGAGAAGTTGACCTTTGATTTCAACAGCGGGCCGCTCACGCCGCAGCAGATCGCCGACATCGAAAAGCTCGTCAACGAACGCATCCTTGAAAACGCGGCCGTGAGCTGGACCGAAGTTCCCTATGCCGACGTGAAGACTCGCAAGGAGGTGATGCAATTCTTCGGCGAAAAATATGGCGACAGCGTGCGCGTGGTGCAGATTGGCGGCCGGCCGCAGGCCCTCGACGGCTACAGCATCGAACTGTGCGGCGGCACTCATACACGAGCGACCGGAGAAATCGGGCTGTTTCGCATCGTGGCCGAAAGCGCGATTGCCGCCGGTGTCCGCCGCATCGAAGCCGTGGCCGGGCTCGAAGCCTACCGCAAAGCCACCGATGAACTGCACCTCATCAAAACTCTCGCCGGCAAAGTGAATTCGCCGGTCACAGAGCTGGAGAAGAAAATTGAAGCGATGCTCGCGCAGCAGAAGGAACTGGAGAAACAAGTGAAGATCGCCCTGCAACGCAACGCGTCGAATGCCGCCAGCGAACTGCTCGGTCGCGCGCAGTTGGTCAATGGCATTCCACTGATCACCCACAACCTCGGCGATGCAGACGGCGAATTTCTCCAGGCAATCGCCGACGCGCTCAAGGGACGCTTCAAGGGTCTGGTCGTCCTTGGCGGCTACGGCAACAACGCCGTCGCCCTGGTTGCCACGGTGTCGTCCGAATTCACCGACAAGGTGCAAGCCGGCAAGATCATGCAGCAAATCGCCCCGATTGTCGGCGGCAAAGGCGGCGGCAAGCCGGACAACGCCCGCGGCGGCGGCAAAGATGCCAGCAAGCTCGATGAGGCTCTGTCCAAGGCGAAGGCTCTGCTCGGATGAATGGCCCGGTAGTTAAAGGCTGTTGCGAAAAGTGGCAAAATAGGAGCGCGGATGCCACATCCGCGTGAACCTCGCTGGGGTTTTTCGGACAATTCGCGGATGTCGGCATCCGCACCTGAACAAAACGGACTGTTGCAACAGACTCTGGTTAGAGCTTGTCCCAGAACCTCCCGTCCCCGTAGCAGCCGATGTGAGTCGGCTCTGATTTTTCGAGCGTTTCAATTCAATTAGAGCGGACTCACGTCCGCTGCTACGAGATTTTGGGACTAGTTCTAGTTAGAAGAGACCACCCATGGAGTTGGTCCGCCCCGGCAGTGTGAATTGGAAGGCGGCGCCTTCGTTTACGTTGCCTTCAGCCCAAATACACCCGCCGTGGCGGCGGATGATGCGGTGCACGATGGCCAGGCCTATGCCGGTGCCTTCGAATTCCGCTGCAGAGTGGAGCCGCTGAAACGGGTTGAACAGTTTATCTGCATGGGTCATGTCAAAACCGGCGCCGTTGTCGCGCACGAAGTAAACCGGCTCGCCGTCTCGCTCCGTCACCCCGACCTGAATCTGCGCCACGGGCCGGTTTTGCGTGAACTTCCAGGCATTGCGCAGCAGGTTGTCGAGCGCAATGCGGAGCAAGTTGGGATCGCCTTGAACGAGCAGATCGGCAGCCACCTGGCACTCGACCCGACGATCGGGTGAGCTTTGCCTGAGTTCATCGAGGATTTGCTGCGCGACCCGGGTGAGGTTGACCGTGGCGCGGCACAGTCCGTGGCGGTTGACACCCGAAAGGCTCAGCAGATTCTCGATCAACTGACCCATGCGCTTCGCGGAGTCATGGATGCGGCGCAGATAATCCGGCACCGGCTCCGGGAGGGAACGCGCGTGTTCCTCCAGCAGCATTTGCGACAACCCGCTCAGGGCGCGGGCCGGGGCGCGCAGGTCGTGGGAAACGGAGTAGCTGAACGCCTCCAGTTCTTTGTTGGCAGACTTCAGTTCGACCGTGCGTTCGGCCACCCGCTGTTCCAGTTCGGTGTTGAGCTTCCGAATTTCCTCCTGCGCCAGCTTGCGTTCGGCCGCTTCGGCTTCGAGCTGCAGAACGTAGCGTTTGACTTCGGAATAGAGGGAGCCGTTTTCGTAAATGCGGCCGACTTGCGCCGCGAGGATCTGGGCCAGCCCTTCGTCTTCGTCATTAAACTGTGCCGTGCCGATCTTGTCGGCCAGGCAGAGCCAGCCGTAAACCCGCTCGGGCGAAACGATTGGCGCGCAGAGGAACGAGTGAACCGGCGGATGTCCGCGGGGAAGACCTACCAGTTGCGGATCGCCCGACAGCGCATGCAACCGCAGCGGATGACGCTCGGAGAGGATTCCTTCCGGAACCGGCAAGCGCTGTTGCGGCGAACTGAAGCGGGCGGCGGTTTCGTGACTCATACCGCTGGCGAAAAGATAACTCAGGCTCCGGTCCTCCTGGTCCAACACACCGATGACGGCGTACTTGGCGCCGATGATTTTCCGGCTGGAGCCGCAGAAACTGGCCAGCAGCCGCTGCGGGTCCCGTTCGGAGGCCAGTTGCAGGCCCAGCTCAATCATGGCACCGAGCCGCGGCACCACCGTCTCGGTCTTCTGCGCCAGCTTCGCCAGGAGCACGCCCAGGTGTTTCTCCCGGAACTCTTCTACTGGCGGGGCAGTCACCGGGGCTTGGGGCATGCCCAGGACGCTGTTGACCACCTGCAGGATTTCTTCAGGTTCAGCCGGCTTGGTGATGATGTGCGACACGCCGCACTCGTGGGAGAGAGTACGGGCCTCCGATTCAAGGTAGGTGGCGGTGTAGAATACGACCGGCGTCTGGGCAAACGCTGAATTCTCCCGCAGCCGGCGGACGAACTCGAATCCATCCATCGTCGGCATCATGAGGTCGGAAATGATCAGATCGGGTCGCACGGCTTGCGCCAGAGCGAGGGCTTCGGCACCGTCGGCCGCCTCCCGCAGTTCATGCCCGGCATAGCCAAGGATCGTCACGAGCAGACCGCGCGCAGTCGGGTCGTCATCTACTGCCAGGATCGTCGCCATGGTTATCCCTTTTTTCTTTCCGACAAACAGGCTTCGAGCTCAGCCAGCAACTCTTGCGGCTCGAGTGGGCGAAAGAGGAATCGCTCGGCACCCAGAGCGAGACCTTTGGCACGCGACACCTCGTCGCAGCAGGTCGAGGTGAGGAATACGAAAGGAACCTGTTTCAACCGCGGATCTGCTTTGACGGCTTTGATGAAGTCAAACCCGTTTCCGTCCGCCATGTTCAGGTCCGAGACGATGAGATCGGGCGGCGTCTCGCGCGCCTGTTCCAGCGCCTCAGCCATGCCATTCGCCGTAAGCACGACGTAGCCCAAAGGTTCGAGAAGACTGCGCTTGAGGCTAAGGTTCACTGGCTGGTCGTCCACCGCCAGAATCGTGATGTGCTTGGTTTTTGCGGGGAGGACAGCCGGTGTGGTTGCCGCAGGTGCCGCCCGGCTGGATCGCTGGTCGGGCCGAAGGAAAGCCTCGACGTGAGCCACGAATGTTTCCGGGTCGATGGGCTTGGAGATGTATCCGTCGAAGCCACTGGCCAGCACCTTGTCGCGGTCGCCGACCATGGCGAACGCCGTAACGGCCACAAGTGGAATCGCACCCAATGCTGCTTCGGCCTTGACCTCGCGGGCTACCGCGTGGCCGTCCAATCCTGGCAACTGGATGTCGCACACGATCAGGTCGGGCTTCTCCCGACGCGCGGCGGCCAGTCCCTCCTCGCCGTCCAGAGCCGTGATCGGGACATGGCCGAACGCTCGCAGGAGATAGGTCATCAGCTCCAGGTTGGCCGGATTGTCTTCGATGATCAGAATGCGCGTGGACATAGGTCAGGTGTTGCGACGCGTGGCGGGTGACGAGTGGCAGATTCAGTAGCTTCCTCTTGCAACACATCGCCATCGGTTCGTGGATTCCTTTTCTTATAGGTTCGTGTTTTCATCGCGTCGCTCGTCACTCGTCCCCCGTCCGCCGTCACTCAAAACTAACGTAAATCGGCTGCCGTGGCCTAACTCGCTTTGAATGGTGATTTGCCCGGCCAGCAACTCGGCCAGCTTCTGGCTCAGGTGCAAACCGAGACCCGTGCCTTCGGTGCGCCGCCGCCCGCCCGCGCCCACTTGCGCAAAGGCCTGGAAAAGCTTGGCTTGATCCTCGGCCCGGATGCCGACGCCAGTATCAGCGATGGTAAATTCAGTCCTGGTGCGCTCGCCCTCGCGATGCTGGCTGAGTTCGAGCCGCACCGAACCGCGTTCCGTGAACTTGATGGCGTTGTTGGCCAGGTTGATGAGGATTTGATTGAGCGCGCGACGGTCGGCGCGGACCACGATCTCATTGGCCGGGGCGGCAACTTCAAAGGCCAATCCCTTGTTTTCCGCCGCCGGGCGCAGCGCCGTCGTGACGTCTTGCATCACGCTTTGGCAGACCACTGATTCGAGGTTCAGTTCCACCTTGCCCGATTCGATTTTGGCGAGGTCGAGCAAATCATTGATGAGCGAGAGCAAGTGCCTGGCGCTGGTTTGGACAGTCTTGAGTTGTTTCTCCTGATCGGCATTGAGCGGGCCGGGTAACTTCATGATCAAAGTGCCGGTGAAGCCGATGATGGCATTGAGCGGCGTACGCAATTCGTGGCTCATCGTGGCAAGGAAACGGTCCTTGGCCTGGCTGGCTTTCTCCAACTCGATATTTTTCTCCTGTAACGTCCGCTCAAAACGTTTGCGCTCCGTGATGTCGCGAATGGAACTGCTCACCAGCGTGCCTTCCTCGGTCTCCAGCGGGCTGAGGCTGATCTCGACGGGAAATTCCGTGCCGTCCTTGCGCCGGCCAAAAAGCTCTGCGCCCGCGCCCATCGGACGCACCTTCGGATTGCCGAAGAACCGGGTGCGATGCGCCGGGTGATTGGCCCTGAACCGCTCGGGCACGAGTGTTTCGATCGGTTGATCGAGCAACTCCGCGCGCGTGTATCCGAACAGGCTTTCGGTCTGGGTGTTCACCAGCACGATGCTGCCCTCGCGATTGACAATGACGATTGCGTCGGGGGCGGATTCCAACAGACCCTTGAATTTCTGTTCCGCCCTCTTGCGGTCGCTGATATCGCGAATCGCGCTCATCGCCAGCGTGCCCTCCTCGGTTTCCAGGGGACTGAGGCTGATTTCCACCGGAAATTCGACGCCATCCTTGCGCCGGCCGTAGAGTTCCAGCCCCGCTCCCATCGTGCGGGTGCGCGGCTGGCCAAAATAATTGGAGCGATGCCCCACGTGAGCGCTTCGATACCGCTCCGGCAGCAGCACCTCGACGGGCTGACCGCGCAGTTCGGCGCGATCGTAACCAAAGAGTTTCTCGGCCTGGCCGTTGCCCAGCACAATCCGGCCCGTGTTGTTCACGATCACAATGGCGTCCGGTGTGGATTCCAACAGGTCGCGGTAGCGCGCTTCAACAAGCTTGGAGTCGCGCAGGACCTTGAGATGCGTGACGTCTTTCTTGTTCACGACGAAGCATTCGACCTGCCCCTGCGCGTCGCGGATGACTCGTATCGAAACGGTGACGTAGATGAGCGAGCCGTCCTTTCGTCGCCGAAACGACTCGAACGTGGCGGTGCCCGTTTCGAGCGCTTCGCGTTGGATCGCTTTTTCCTCCTTCAGCCGGTCGGGCGGAATGATCAGTTCATGGAGCGAACGGCCAACCGCCTCTGCGCTGGAATAGCCGAAAGTCGTCTCCGCGCCGCGATTCCAATGCAGCACCTTCCCGTCGAAAGAGGTTGCAATCAGCGCGTCAGGAGTTTCCTCCACCAGCAGTTTGTAAAAGTCCGGCTTCATGTCAACAAGCTCGACTGCAATTGACGTCGTCAAAAGAAACGGCTTTCCCGGTCCGATTCCGTAGCACCTCCTTACAACGCCCAACCGTGCCGCACGCCGGCGTCCCGGCCAAGGGCCAACGAATCTGCGCGAAACCATCTGCCTTGGCAAGCTGCAATCGCGGTCCGTCCCTCGAACGGGCGCATCTTGCTTTTTGTGTAAGTCGCAGAGCGACTTATGATAATAGCCGCGGCTTTCAAGCTGCTCTCAAGCCGCGGTAAACGAAGAAGACCGCGGCCGTTTCCTAGCGACGGTTGAGGCCCGCAGGATGCCCCGAATTCAACCGTCGCTGCGCGACGCGCCATGATGGGACCCGATCCTCTGTGGGATAAAATCCCACGCTCAATGCATCTTGGAGGCGCCATTCTTAGTGGACGGGGTAGACGGTGTATTTACCGATGGGTTGAATACCCTATTGACATGCTGTCCGGCCCCAATAACAGTCCCTCGAAACTCGAAAGGGTATTGATTCATGGCCGCTGTTTGGCGACCATAGAATTATCAATAAGGATTTCGTTGCCACATGCGAAGATATTTCAAAGGAGCAGACAAGTGTGAAAACTTACCTCCCGACCTTCAGGGTCATATTGCTCCCGGCTATTATTGCCTTGTTCAACGCGCACGTTCAGTCGGCGACTTTTGTGGTTTCCTCGACGGCTGATTCCGGACCCGGTTCTCTCAGGGAGGCGATTCTCAGTGCGAACGCCGCCTCGGGCGACGACAACATTGCGATCACGATCAACGGGACCATCCTCCTTTCATCACCACTCCCCGAAATCACAGGCAACACGGCGATTAGCGGACCCGGACTGCAACTCCTGAGCGTCAGCGGCAACAACGCGGTGCCGGTCTTTGCGTTACGCGGCGGGACTACGAACACCCTTTCCGGCTTGACTGTCTCGGAAGGCTGGGCCTCGAACAACGTTCACGGCGCGGGAATTTCCAATGCGGGAGTCCTCACTCTGGTTGATTGTGCGGTGGTGAACAATCACACGGTGGCTGGACTGGGCGGCGGGATCTACAACACGGGAAATCTAA
>Ga0209056_10003765_pt1 | contig 16049 bp, 15 predicted proteins | sample GraSoiAngelo_114_FD_185876 | JGI IMG/M metagenome (GOLD analysis project Ga0209056, IMG submission 185876) | Grasslands soil microbial communities from the Angelo Coastal Reserve, California, USA - 14_0903_13_40cm (SPAdes) (version 2) | ecosystem: Environmental > Terrestrial > Soil > Grasslands... | reverse complement strand
GATTTGCTGAATCTCGCGAAGCAGCGCCGCGAGCGTCGATCCCCGAGTCGAATCGATCGGCTGGCGCGGCCCTGCTTTCCTCGACCACAAATCCATCCCGTAATAGGTAGTGTCCTGGCTGATCAAGTTGATTTCGCGCACGCCATCACGAACCAGCGCGCGAATTTCCGCCAGAACAGATTGCGGAGGACGGCTGCGATGTTTGCCGCGCATTTGGGGAATCACGCAAAAACTGCACGGGTGATTACAGCCTTCGGCAATTTTTACGTAACCAAAATGCGCCGGTGTAAGCCTGAAGCGGGGTGTGTCGTAATCGGGAATGTAAGTGGGCCGCGTGTCCGCGAACGCAAGATCGGCCTCGTCGTTTTCTCCATTGGGCGTGGGACGTTGGACGTTGCGCGTTGAGTGTTTTCCCAAGAGCTCTTCGATGATCCGCCCAAGCTCAGTGACCTGATCCAACCCAATGAATGCGTCCACTTCGGGCAGCTCCTTGCGCAGTTCACGCGCGAATCGCTGCGACATGCAGCCGCTTACGATCAGTCTTTGATGCGGTCGTCTGTTTAAGCCGCGTTGTTGATGTGCTTCCAGAATGGCTTCGATTGACTCTTCCTTGGCTGAATCAATGAACGCGCACGTGTTAACGACCACGACATCGGCGTCCTCTGGGCGCGATGTGATTTCCATCCCGCGTTGTAAAACGCTTCCCAGCATGATCTCTGCGTCGACAAGGTTTTTGGCGCAACCGAGGCTGATCATGCCGACTGTCGTGCGCTGTAGCGGCGGGCGTGTCGCCCGCTCCGTGTGTTCGACGTGGGAAGTTGCAGCCGACACGGCTGCCGCTACAGCTTGCGAATTCATGACCGGTCTTAGTTAACGGTCACATCTTTGTCGCCCGCTTCCAGCGACTTGCCATTTTTTGTGATCTGAACGGCATCAGGATCGAGAACCCGAATCGAGACATGTTTACCGCGAAATTCAACCGTGCCGTCGGCCGGCGACACCCAGCGCTCGAACGCGGGACTCCCCTTCCCGTCGCCTACGATCACTCTTACGTAGGTTCTTTTGAGCGGGCGAATAGCGACCCGATTCTGTTCGCCGGATTCTGCCGGTGGTGAAGTTGTTGCCTCTTGTGTTTTGGCCAGGTCTTGCCGAGTCACAGGTTTGGCTCGACGTACCTCCGGCTCACTTGTCTTTGCGGAAGCCATCGTTACAGCGGTCGGCGCGATCGTCGCCGCAGGCGACACTGTTGGCCCAATGGACGGGGCGGACGCAACAGTACTTGGCGCGCTTGCAACCGGGACGGGTTTAGAGGCTGGAACAGGCGATGTGCTCGGTGACGTCTGTGCGGTGGATCCCCCCCGCCCCGGCGTGAGTCGCTGCACATTCAAGAGCAATTTCATTACAGTAAAGCCAATCACTAACACCACGATCCCGAAAATAAGTGGCATCGGCGAGATGCGGTCGCGACCGCCGGTAGCGGGACGGCGTGGAACAACCGGCGCACTAGCTGGCTTGGCCCGCTCGTTCTCCTGAAGGTATGAATAGCCATCGACCGTCACGCGCTCAGAATCTTCGAACGCGTCAAGATATGGCGTGACATCCACGTCCAAAAATTTTCCATAGATGAGCAGGAACCCTTTTGCGTACGCAAGGCTCGGAAATTGAGAAAAATCGTCTGCCTCGATTTCCGCGAGCCGGGCGGGACGAATCTTCGTCATCCGCGCTGCTTCATCGAGCGTAAGATTTCTCGCGCGCCGCGCTTCCTGAAATTTTTTACCGAGCCCTTCTATCGTCATGACGCGAAATGCCGGCTAAACGGCTGCATCGAGATCGACCAGAATCTCGCGTGGTTTGGCGCCTTCGCCGGGACCTAAAATACCGCGCTGCTCCAGAATATCAACGATGCGCGCCGCGCGCGTGTAACCAAGCCGGAGCCGGCGCTGAAGCAATGAAGTGGAGGCGCGTTTTTCCTGGCGGATAATCTCCAGACATTTTTCGACCAGCTCTTCATCTTCTTCGGTGACGTCATCGGTCCCAGTGCTGGCAGCCTCGAGTTTTTCGTGCATCGATTGATCGAACGCGGGCGGGCTTTGCGCTGAAACAAATTCAACGACGCGATGAATTTCCTGGTCAGTCACCAGCACGCCTTGCGCGCGAATTAAGCGCGATGTGCTCGGCGGCAGATAAAGCATGTCGCCCTGGCCAAGCAAACGGTCCGCGCCGTTCTCATCAAGGATTACGCGACTGTCGATTTTCGAAGCGACCTGAAACGCGATCCGACTCGGAATGTTTGCCTTGATCACGCCAGTGATCACGTCCGCGCGCGGCGTTTGGGTCGCGACGATGATGTGAATGCCGGCCGCGCGCGCCATTTGCGTGATGCGCGCGATTGCGCTTTCGACATCGGCCGGCGCCGTCTGCATTAAGTCCGCCAGCTCATCGATGATGACGACGATGTAGGGCATCTTGTCCGGAACTCTTAGTTCGTCGTCGCGCGGCACCTTGATTTCCGCGGACCCTTCCGCAAGATCGACATCTTTCTTTTTTGCCGGGCGCCCATTGAAGCTGATGATATTACGCACACCGACACGTGCGAAAATTTTGTAACGTTTCTCCATTTCCTCGATCAATCCGCGCAAAACCAGTAGTACCTTTTTCGGATCGGTGATGACCGGATAACGCAGATGCGGCAGGTTCGTGTAAACCTGCAGCTCGACCACCTTTGGATCGATCATGATGAGCTGGAGTTCTTCCGGCGTGAAGCGGAAGAGTATGCTCGCGATCATGGCGTTGATGCAGACGCTCTTCCCGCTGCCAGTGGTGCCGGCGACAAGTAGATGGGGCATTTGCGCCAAGTCAGTGATGATCGCTTTGCCGTAAACATCTTTGCCGAGCGCAAGCGGAATTTTCGCATGCGATTTCGCCTCGTCCCAATCGGCTGACTGCAAAAGGTCGCGCAGTTTCACTGTCGCTTTTCGAGTATTCGCCAGCTCGATGCCGACCGTGTCTTTGCCGGGAATCGGCGCGAGAATATTGATCCGCTCGGCGCGAGTCGCTCGGGCAAGGTCTCGCTCCAAGCTAACGATCTTGTCCACACGCACACCTTTTGCCGGGTACACTTCGTAGCGCGTTATGGTGGGGCCCTTGGTAATGTCGCCTGGCGCCACTGCAATGCCGAACTGCGCCAGCGTATCGATCAGGATTTTCCGGACCTCCTCGAGTTCGGAGGGATCGGTGGCGGGCCGACCTTCGAAACTGTGTTCATCGAGCAGATCGAACCCTGGCAAGACATAATCTTCCCAGCTCGAAGTAGTGCTCTCTGCGCTCGAATCCAGCTTCGGTCTTTCAGCGCTCGCACGCAATTCCGCAAGAGACGGTTTTCTGCCAACCGTCACATGCTCACTGGGTAACGCAGTTGTATCGACGACTTTCGGTATCGGCCGGTTTGCCAGTTCCTCCGGCGAAATGGTCGCTCCGAGCGGTTCGGGCACAGGCATGCCTTTTTTCTTGAGCTGCTTTTCGAGCGCTCGCCTTTGTTTGGCGAGCTGCCTCTCGCTGATTTCCAGTTTTTCCTTGAGATCCAACTTTCTAAGCTTCCGCTGCAATTGCCATTCGTGCAGTCTTGTTCCGGCGCGCAGCGTCGCGCCAACTGTCTCGCGAACAAGATGAATCGGGCGCAGTCCTGTAGCCAAAATGAGCGTGGTCACATAAATTCCCAGCACAAGAAGTAGCGAGCCGACAGGGCCGAGTGCTGCGGGGAGCAGGCCGCGATGTGCGTCGGACAGGCGATAGCCGATCAGGCCACCGGGCCCCTGAATGTCCACTGGCACCTTCAACCCAAGCAGGTGGCTAATGTCCCATAACTGGTCGAGGCACGCACCAGATACGATGAACAAGACGATCCATGGGATTCGGGGCGTCACACGCAATCGAGGATGAAACAATTTCGCCGCGCCGAAACCGAGTAGAACTGCTGCCAGCAACAACGACGCGAAAACGCCGATGCATTGATAGCAAATTCCCGCCACAATCGCCCCTACCGGCCCAATAAAATTTTGCGCAGGATGATTCGACGGCGAAATATGGCTAAACCAAATCCAAGACGGTATATCTTTTGGCGTGTAGGAAATCAGTGCAAAAAACAGCAATGTGCCGACAAAAAGCAGAATGAGAGCGAAGACTTCGCTCCAAGCGCTCTGTTTGTCTGTGCGGGCCACCGCGTCTGATAGTAACTCCATGCTGGTGTCTTTCAATCCCGTTGTCGAGGCGCTCGCCTGTTGCCCTTGCTGTTGATCGTAATCAGGATGGACGATTTAAGGGCGCGCTTTCACCTTGCGCGCGACGCCAGAGACTGATAACTGTGCCAGCGCATTATGGCTCTTTTCGTTCGCCAGGGCGTCATTGCTGTTGCGCTCGGCACACTACTGTTTTGCATATCCTGCGAAAAACATCCTCTAGGCCAAATGCCGGAAGTCCAGCGAGAACAGCCCGATCCAGCGAAGGTCTGGTCGAAGGCGACAAAGAAAGATTTTGACGAATCTTCGGCGTCGCCAACGCCGGCCGAATTTGTTCCGCACGAAGCTCGCTAGGAAAAGGAGATCACATGGCCAAACACAAATATCTAACTTCGCCGCCAAACCTCAGCACCATGCCGCCAGGCGTGCCGTACATCATCGGCAACGAAGCGGCCGAGCGTTTCTCCTACTACGGCATGAAATCGGTGCTGACGGTCTTCATGGCGCATTACATCTTGAATCAGTCCGGGGTGCTCGCGCCGATGAGTCCGAACGAGGCGTACATGTACACGCATTATTTTGTGTTTGGCGTCTATTTCCTTCCGATTCTCGGCGCAATTATCGCCGACGGTTGGATCGGCAAATACTGGACCATCCTATCGCTGTCGATCGCGTACTGCTTTGGCAACCTCACACTCGCGTGCATGGCCACCTCCTGGGGAATTGCGGTGGGACAACGGACGATGCTCGTATTAGGACTGGCGCTGATTTGTCTGGGCGCAGGCGGCATCAAGCCATGTGTATCGGCCAACGTGGGTGATCAATTTGGCGAATCGAACAAGCATCTGCTTTCAAAGATGTTTGGCTGGTTCTATTTCTCGATTAATGCTGGTTCCTTCATCTCCTCTATCCTCTGTCCATGGCTCCTTGCGAATCCTAAGTACGGACCCGGATGGGCATTTGGAATCCCCGGCATAACGATGTTAATCGCCACTTTGTTTTTCTGGGGCGGTCGCAACAAGATGGTGCACGTGCCCCCAGGGGGACTCGGCTATTTGCGAGAAACATTCAGCCGCGAGGGCCTCATTACGCTCCTCAGGATCGCGATGGTTTACGTTTTCATTTTGGTCTTCTGGGCACTCTGGGGCATGAGCAACGGTGTCGAATGGACCTTGCAAGCTGAGAAAATGAATTTGCATTGGCTCGGAATGGATTTGATCGCCGCCCAGGTGCAAACGGCAAACCCGATCTTGATTCTGATTTTTATTCCGTTGGTAAACTACGTCATTTACCCTGCGATCAACCGCGTCTTTCCGCTTACTCCACTGCGCAAAATTGGCATCGGTCTTTTCCTCACCGGTTTGTCTTTTATCGTTATTGTTTGGATCCAGGGACAAATCGATGCTGGTTTAAGGCCGAGCATAAATTGGCAGTTCCTCGCATACATCATTCTGACCCTTGGCGAAACGATGGTGTCGATCACCGGGCTTGAGTTTTCATACACTCAGGCCCCGAACACGATGAAGAGCTCCGTCATGGCGCTGTGGCTTTTCACTGTCGCCTTCGGCGAGTTCTTCGTTGGAAAGTTTAACGCGTGGGACTTGAACGCTGATGGCACACGCAAGCTGACCGACTATCAATACTTCACGTTCTTCACAGTTTTGATGTTCGTGGCTGCTGCCGTTTTCGTGGTTGTCGCCTGCTTCTATAAGGGCCGCACTTATCTCCAGACACAGCAGCCCACGCTCGATGAGATCGCCACGGAGCCGATTCTTCATGGCGGCAGTCCGAGCTGAGGTCGGATGAAAATCGTCATCACAGCTGGCGTCTTATTGTCGTTGTCGATGTTGAGCGCAGCGGCCACTACGCAGGACGACGAGTTTCAAAAAATTGCCCACGATTACATCGAGCAGTATTTGCGATCCAATCCGGAAGATGCGACCGAGCTAGGTGACCATCGGTTTGACGGTCACCTGACCGATTACTCGCCTGAAGCGCGAGCGAAAGACCTCGCAACGCAAAAAGAATTTCGCGACAGGCTAAACACCATCGACGGGTCCCAACTCACCGGCGCGAACAATATCGATTTTCGGGTCCTGAAGGAGAACATCGATTACCAGATCTTCCAAGCGGAAGAGCTGAAGCAAGCGGAGTGGAATCCACTCGTTTACATGCAGAGTTTGGCCAACAGTCTTTATCTGTTGGTCGCGCGCGATTTCGGACCGCCCGAAAAGCGGATTCCGAACTTGCGCCAGCGCATGGAAGGAATTCCCCGCGTGATCGCCCAGGCGAAAGCCAATTTGCAACACCCTCCACGAGTTCACACAGAGACAGCGATTGAGCAAACGCAGGGCGCAATCAATCTGGTACGCGAAGGCCTCGCCCCGCTCCTCGATCGCGCGCCGCAAACGAAGAAGGAGCTGGCGCCTTTACAGGAGAAGACGGCAGCTGCTCTGGAGGATTACAAGAAATGGCTCCAGAACGATCTGCTCCCCCGCTCCGACGGCAATTTCCGCCTTGGTGCCGAGAAGTTTCGAAAGAAGCTGCGTTTCGCGCTCGCGTCCGACTTGTCGATGGAAGAAATCATGAAGCGCGCGCAGGCCGACCTGCAACAGACGCAAACCTCGATCTATGAGACCGCGCTGCCCCTCTACAAAAAATATTTTCCCAACGCAGACTCGGCAACGCTCGCGGACAAACATAAGGTGACTGCCTCAGTCCTCGACAAACTTGCCGAGCAACATCCCGACGACGCCACAGTTGTCAGTTACGCGAAAGAAGTTGTCGGCGAAGCGACCAATTTCGTGAAGTCGCATAATCTTGTCGCCATTCCGGACACGCCGCTGGACGTGATCGCAATGCCCGAATTCAAACGCGGCGTCGCTATCGCATACTGCGATTCGCCTGGCCCCCTCGACAAAACCGGCAAAACATTTTTCGCCGTCGCACCGACGCCGAAGGACTGGTCAAAGGAGCGGAAAGAATCGTTCTTTCGTGAATACAACAACTATGAAATTCGCGATTTGACTGTGCACGAAGCAATGCCCGGGCATTACTTGCAGCTGGCGCACGCTAACGAATTCCGTGCGCCGACGTTGGTCCGCGCAATCTTTCGCAGCGGCACATTCATCGAAGGCTGGGCCGTCTATTGCGAGCAAATGATGGCAGAACAGGGCTACGGCGATCCGGAGGTCAAGATGCAACAGTTGAAGATGCGGCTACGCGCCATCGCCAATGCCATTCTCGATCAAAGCATTCATGCCGGGAACATGACCGAAAAGGAAGCGATGGATTTAATGATGAGACAGACCTTCCAACAGGAAGGTGAAGCGGTGGCGAAATGGAAACGCGCCCGGCTCACCTCGGCACAGCTTTCCACTTATTTCGTCGGTGCGACCGAGCATCTCGATCTTCGCGCAGCGGAACAGAAGCAGTTAGGCAAAGATTTCGATGTAAAGAAATACAACGACCAGGTGATCTCCTACGGCAGCCCGCCAGTAAAGTACGTGCGCGAGTTAATGGGGCTGTAGGGTGGAACGCGTTGTCTTCAACGCGTTGGCAAAGCAATGCGCCTTCGTGGCCAAATTTCTGGCATGATCTTCGGAGAAGCCGATGCACGTTTCGTTTATGCGCGACGCTTTTTGGCAGCGTTGCCTTTGCGTGATGCTGTGGGAGTAAGCTTTTTCGCAGCCGACATCTGTACCAGTTCGTCGAGATTAAATGTCCGGCGCCGTCTTGTTCCCACCTCTCGGCAATCGACTTGGTACCACCCGTTCATGCGGTCCACCCGATAGCGCTTTTGCCCAATGCGCATCGGTTCGCGCGCAATCACCCGATGGATGATTTTTTCGTATTTGGATCGTGACCAGCGTCGCATCCGGCGGCGTCCCCAATCGATCGCCCGCCCCACGTCATCATAAGCTTCAGGCCGCTTCTCGAAATCGAGAAGTGAGCGCGCATTTCCATCGAAAACCGCAGCGATGTGCTCGAGCGTGCCGGAGTCGCTAATCCGCCGAATTCGCCGGCGAAATGGCCTCAAAATTTCTGCCGCGATTGCACGGAAGCTAAGTATTCGACCGTCGCGCAATTTCCACAGCGGCGCATTGGTATCCGCCGTGAACGGATTTTGGCCTAACGAATCGGACGTGACCCGCCACCCGCGGCGCGACGAATGTCTTCGCAGACGAAACGGCGTGATGCGAGGAATTCCATTTCGGTTCAATTGCCTCAGGCCAAAATTTTCCCAGCGAAGGACTGTTTCTACGGCGCCCGCAACGAAAGCGCACGTCGCCAGCATTAATGCGGGATCCGGCGTAAAATCAGCTGTCACTTCGACTCGGGTCCTTCGGGGACGAACGCCGACGGCGCTGCTCTGCCGGTTCGCCGCCAACAAAAGCACGGGTGCTGGCAAAATGTGCGCGAGCAGATACGCAAGCCTCGTCGCATTGCGAAATTTTGATTTCCGCGCATTGGGAAATGAAAAATTATAGTGCGCGCTAAAACCCTGGAGGCGGCATTGGTAGCCGTTTCGGTTGGCCCAGTGATCGAGCTCCACTCGTAAATAGCGGATTTGTTCCCAAAGTAAGCGCGTCGCGCGATAACAACAGCCGGGCTCGAGTTCAACAATCGGCGTCGCGACTTCGATCACGCCTGTATCGAAATAAATTGCGCCGCCAGCCGGCAATTGAAAGGATTTGCCTGTCCGTGGAATCATTCGACGTCGTACCAAACGGCTCGGGTCACCAAACACCTTTTCCGGACGCCGTCTGCGTCCATTGACGAAAAGATTGAACTCCGCTTCCAAGCCGATCACGGCGCGCGGCGGTGTTGCAACATGCGCGCGCTTGCGAAAAAAGCGGCCGCCCCGTTCTGTTCCGAGATCCTTCATGTGCTCAATAAGAGCTCAACTCGCCTCGCTGCATTCGCGCGGAGTCAAGCTCGCAAACCCTAAATCGATGTGGAGATGGTCGTCGGTTTGCCCTTGTCGCGGGCCGAATGGCCGAACAAACACAGCCGGACCGAGCGATGTGGCGATGGCCCCATATTTCTCAATTGATCTCGCATCGGAGAGAAAAGTGTCTCCGACGCGGTAAATGTTCCCAGCTGTTCCCCAGGCATGAATACTTTTCGCGCCGCCAATCTGATGCGTGGGCGACCGGTACCCGCCATTTGCGCTGATGAAAACCGGGGCATCGACTTCGCGGCGAAAATCCTCCAATAATCTCGCAAGTAAAACGATTGCGCACGGCACATAATGAGGAAACTGGCTCAGAAGCAGCCTCGCTTCACGGCAATCAACCAGCATCAATTCCGCGAGCGTGAAGTGCGGCGCCAGCCGAACCTGGTGCGCTTCCTGCCAGCTACTGATTTCATAGAAAAAGCGCGGCAGATGATGAGCATTGCCACAAAAATCTGTTTCCGCTTCGCCTGGTCGAAGCAAGGCGCGGTACTCTTCAGGCAGATTCAAACCGTCAATCGCGCGCAATACCACATCCTTCATTTGATCTCGGTTCCATTCGCATCACCGAGCGGTAAATCGCCTCGGAAATAGCTGCGACGGTCTCGCGTCGCCCCTCTCTTTCCGGATCAAATTCAGTCAGGATAACGGCGATGTACGGTTCGCGTTCGGGCAAATACACAATTCCCATGTCGTGACAGGCGGTCGAGATCTCGCCTGTCTTGTGCGCCACTGCCGCATGCGCTGGAAGACCGGCAGGAATCATCGATTTAAATCGTTGCTCCAGCAAAATGCGGATCGCTTGTTCTTTGCTTTCGCTGCTAAGAAAATCGCCCCGCACAGCGGACAACAACGTCAGCAACCCATTGGCAGTCGCTTCATTGTTCATGCCTTTTTCGTGTGCCGCGTGATCCTCAACACCCCGCCGCAGTTCCACTCCTTCCACTTCCGCATCCCGCAGGACCTTTCGTGCATATTCCACCCCGAGCAGATCGAGCAGCAAATTTGTCGCGAGATTGCTGCTCGAAGAAATCATCCCTTCTGCGAGCGCGGAAATTTTCGCTGTCTGTCCGATGGCCTGATACAGCTCAGGCATCGCGTCGGAGTCGCGGTCGAGGTAAAAAGGAGAGCCGTCTGCTACGCTGATAAAACGATTTCGCACGTGTAGCGAATCATCCAGCCGAAATCGGCCCTCATCTACTGCGCGAAAAACAGAGAGAAGCACTGCGACTTTAATCGTGCTTGCAGCATGAAACCAGCGGTCGCCCCGCAGGGAAAATCGCAAACCGCTCTCTAAATCATGCAGCGCTATTGCGATCGCTCGAGCTTTGCTTTCGGCAGCCAGCCTTTCCACTTGCTCATCTAAAGTGCTGGGGGCATCCACGTGTAACATCGAGGTGCTCTTTACATGCCGACTACAAAGTCGCAAATTCGCCGATGCCTAATCTAGCTACCTGGATCCGCCCGAAGGATGAAAAATGGTTTCAGCCATTTTTTGCGAAGCATCCTGACGTTCATGTGTTCGACGCGCGCAAAGGCGACGTTGCGCTGGACCAAATGGACGGTCTTCTGCTCACTGGCGGTTCCGATATTTCGCCAGAATTTTTGCGCCAGGAAAACGTCGATCCAAGCTTAATCCACAACGATGTGGATCCTCTGCGCGACCGCTGGGAATTCGATGCGATAACAAGATCGCTGGCGCGTGGTCTGCCGATTTTCGGCATTTGCAGAGGCATCCAAGTCTTGAATGTGGCGCTCGGCGGCACACTCAAGCTCGACATTCTGGGCCATAATCTTCCAGAGCAAAAAGAGAGCGATATCCAGCCACTGCGTTACGACAGAAACGCAACTCATCGCTACGAAAAGGTAAACAGCGCGCATCACCAGGCGGTCAATCGACTCGCAGAAGACTTCGAGGTCGAAGCGTGGTCCGCTACCGATGACATCATCGAGCAAGTGCGCCTGCGGAATTGCCCATTCGCCTTCGCTGTACAATATCATCCAGAGCGGGGAAAAATTTACGACGCACTCTTCGAGGATTTTTTTGCGCGATTGCAGACACGTTAAAACGTCTGCAACCTGCGAAGAGCCACAACTCGCTGGAGCCGCAGCGCGAGAAGCGCCGCTACCATCGCACATACACCTAGCAGCATGAACGCAGGCCTATGCGTACCCATGCGATCCTTCATCGCGCCCATCAACGTGGGACCGACGAACCCGCCCACGTTGGCGATCGTCACCACCAGCGCGATACCGGCGGCTGCCGCCGCCCCGGTTAGGAACCGTGTCGGCATGGAGAAAAATGGACCGTACGCCGAGCAGTGCCCCATCGGAACGAGTGCCAGCGATAAGACGGCCAATCGCGGTTCGGACAGAAGAGCGCAACCAAAAAATCCCGCGGCCATGATTAACAACGGAACAGCCACATGCAGAGGACGCTCGTCCGTGCGATCGGAATGGGCACTGTTCAACACCATAAAGGCGATCGTCACGGCACTTATTGCACTTAGGATAAACCCTACGCCCAGATCGCTGCTTCCCGTGAGCGATTTGATAATCAGCGGCGCCCAAAACGAGTATCCATAGAAACCAATTGCAGCTAAAAGAAAGATAATCCCAAGCTGCCATACCGTCGGATTTCCCAATGCCGTTAACGTATGAATCGGATGTGCCGCAGCGCAGGCGGCGGGCTCGGTCGCAAGTTTACTAACCAACCAGTGTCGCTCCGCCGGAATCAGCCAGTGCGCTGCTTCAGGCCGATCGGTGAGATTAACCAGCACGATCACGCCAAGTAAAATCGCGGGCAGTCCCTCGATCAGAAACAGCCACTGCCATCCGGCGAGCTCGTAGACTCCATTCAGGCTGAGGAGTGCGCCCGAAAGTGGGCCGCCGATGACGCCGCTTACCGGAACAGCTGTCATAAACGCTGCGATCGCGCGCGCACGTTGCGCCTCCGGATACCACAGGCTCAAGTAGTAAATCATCCCTGGAAAAAAACCTGCTTCCGCGGCTCCCAGCAGAAATCTCAGGACGTAGAAAGCGAGCGTTGTCCGAACAAACATCATCGCGACTGATATGGCGCCCCAGCTCATCATGATCCGCGCGATCCACCGACGCGCTCCCACGCGATGTAAAACGAGGTTACTCGGCACTTCGAACAGGCAGTAACCCAGAAAAAACACGCCCGAACCGAAGCCAAACGCGGCCGAACTAAATCCGAGATCGGAATTCATTTGTAGCGCCGCAAAGCCGACGTTCACTCGATCCAGCCAGGCGACGATGTAGAGAACAAACAGAAACGGAATCAACCGCAGCGTCACCTTGCGCAACGTGACCGTCGCAATATCTGGCTTGATTGACGCTGAGCGCGTCTGGTTTGCACGAACGGGCACAGCGGACGCAACCTACCCGATAAAGAACGAAGGACGAACGACGAAATTACGAACGAACAATTGCGCATGCTTTTCGAAATTCGGACTTCGTCATTCCTTCGTCATTCGTCATTCGGATTTCGTCATTGATTCCTTGTCCCTCACCACCACTTCCAACTTAATTTCTTGGAATGCGAGCTGATCATAGATGAGAGCGAGCAATTCGAGCGCGCGAGCGTCGGGCATGTGGACGCAACGCACTTCAATGCGTGCCGGCTTGCCAGCGAGATGCGGATGGTCGGTTGCCATTTCGCCGTCGAGCAAAAATGAAACGTAAGTGTTGAACCGCTCCTGTAATGCGAGCAATTGTTCATCCGAGCCGTTCCACTCGTCAGGTTCATTCATCACGAGAACCACTTCGCCCGTCTTCGGGTCCTGCGCGATGACATCGATCTCGCCGATGCGATCTTTTGCCTTCGCGTTTTGATCTTCGTTGTTCATTCGACAATTCGACGTTGGACGGTGGATGTTCGACGTTCGATGTTCAACAGAAACAAATGATCGATGACCTAACGGCCGAGGACATTCGCAATCTGCTTAAGCTTGAACCGCATGCCACGTGCGGGTTCGTGCGCGTCAGTTTCATCAGTAACAAGCAAATCGCGCCCGGTGGGCTCCCGGCACCGTTCATTGATGGACGGCCGGCAGGCTCCGCACTCTATTTCATGGTCACGCCTGATGCGCCGGTGCGCCTGCACCGCATCCGCAATGACCAGCTTTATCACTATTACCTGGGTGATCCGATCGAGGTTTTGATGCTTTACGAAAGCGGCGCAACCGAGCGCGTCATTGTCGGACCCGACCTGCGCGCCGGTCAACGCGTCCAGCTTCTTATCCCTGGCAATACGTTTCACACTGCGCGCGTGATCGGCCAGCGCAATTGGTTTCTCGGGGCGAGCACCGAATGGCCCGGCGTAGAACAAGTCGACATCGAGGTCGGCGATGTCGACGCACTCGCAGCAAAATATCCCGATGTCGCCGCCTATCTGCGGGCGTTTTCCGGGTAGCGCATGCGTCTCGCGTGCTGGCGAGCGCGTCTCGCGATCGCGAACTTTTCTGGACGCGTGATCGCCATGCAAATTTCTAGATCTTTCGAAAAGATTGTTTCGGCGCGACGCCGAAACCAGCACGCGAGACGCATGCGCTACCCAGAAACGTGAGTTGAACGCGGTGCGAGTGACGAGTTAATTCGTTTCCGATGGCGAAAAACAAAACATCCAAGCTGACGCTTCTTGGGCGAAGCGAAGCGAGAATTCCTGCTTCGCCCGCCGAAGCGCGGCTGGAGACTTTTTCGAATCCGGCACCTAATCGCAATTACCGGATTCATTTTGAAACCGATGATTTCACCTCCGTTTGTCCGATCACGGGCCAGCCGGATTTTGCCAGGATCGATATCGATTACGTGCCCGACCGTCTCTGCGTCGAAAGCAAATCGCTGAAGTTTTATCTCGCGTCCTATCGGAACGAGCGCGCGTTCAACGAAGCGGTAACGAATCGTATCTTGGACGATTTCGTCAAAGCCTGCGCGCCGCGCGAAGCAATCGTGACCACGCAATTCTCCGCGCGCGGCGGAATCGCCCTCACAGTTCGCGCCGAATATCCGGACAGGAAATCCGGCAGTGATAACGAGTGAAGGTAGTAGGGCGCGACCGCCGGGCCCGCCGTTGAATGATCCTACGCCTCCATTGAACCTTGCGTGTGAATAAAATGAAACAGGCGGTCGTTCTTCTGAGTGGCGGAATTGATTCGACCACGACTCTGGCGGTCGCGATCGCGGAAGGATACGAAGCCTACGGCCTCTCGTTCGATTATGGCCAGCGTCACCTGATCGAAACGCAGGCCGCTCGCCGCATCGCCAACTCGTTAGGCGCAAAAGAGCATCGCGTCGCAAAGATCGACTTGCGCGTTTTTGGCGGTTCGGCCCTCACGGCCGACATCGACGTGCCGAAGCGGCGTTCGGAAAAAGAAATCGCGCATAAAATTCCGATCACGTATGTCCCGGCACGGAACACGATCTTTCTCGCTTATGGGCTCGCCTGGGCAGAAGTGATTCCCGCCGATCACATTTTTCTCGGCGTAAACGCGATCGATTACAGCGGCTATCCCGATTGCCGCCCCGAATTCATCGAAGCGTTTGAGAGTCTCGCCAATCTTGGGACCAAGGCTGGCGTCGAAGGCAGACGCTTCCAAATTCACACGCCGCTAATCAAATTTTCGAAAGCCGAAATCATTCGCAAAGCTGTTGAACTCGGCGTCGATCTGTCGCTCACCCACAGTTGTTATGATCCCTCGCCCGAAGGTCTCGCCTGCGGCGAATGCGATTCGTGTCTTCTGCGACTCAAAGGCTTTTGCGAAGCCGGACTGAAAGATCCAATTCGTTACGTCAAAAATGAAACGCCTGCTTAGGATTTTCGATCTCTCAAAGAGCGAACAGCGCGTTGTGTTGATCGTGATACTCGCGCTAGTTGCGTTTGCCTTCGTGAGATATGAGCGCCGCGTGCATCACTTTCCGATTCAACCAACCTCTGCAACAGAAGCGAAACCGTCGCCGAGTCCTGTAGGAATTACTAAGCCCCTGAACCATTCATGACGCTTCGCTGACCATGACCCCCTCAAGTATTATTATCGGCCTCGCGATCGTTGGAATAGACACTTCACATGCTCTTCTTTTACCGTCTGCGGCGCGATTGTCATCGGGAATGGTTGGGAAATTACAAAATATATTTTGACTGGTTGCTTCGAGCGACTGCCAGATAAGCAACTCGTTAAGTTGGGTCGCCCGCTCCGATATTACGAGTGGTTCTACATAATAGCATTTCTGATGTTCACGCTGTTATTCTTCTATTATCTCGTCAGATGATATTGATTGACGGTCTTAATCTTCGCTTAGACCCGGAATTCGTCCGTAGCCGACAAAGACTGGACTGATTTTAGCGTCGCCGCTGCTGGGTGGTGGCGGTAATTTGAAATCGAAAACGCTGACGCCCCAGCGTTGTTTGCCGTCATAGGTGCGACCGTCGCTTGATCCGACCATGACGCGCTTTTTCGTTCGCTTTTCACGGCCGAGATAAATCATGGTGTGCGTGATGGGCGGGTCGCGATCGATGTTATACGTGCCGCGCCAGAAGAGCAGATCGCCCGGCTTGAGGTCGTCGAGTTCAAATGAATCTTCGTGGCGGCTAAGGACCGCATTGAAATTCCCCGCTTTCCGCACCCAGACATATTGCTGGCTGGAATCGCGCGGAACGTCGGGAAATCCGTTTTGACGAAGCACGTAATAAACGAAACCGGAGCAATCCATGCCGCCATTTGCGGGATCGGCCGAGCCGTAGGTGTAACCGAGATTTTGTTTTGTTAGCGCGAGGCCAGTGTCGATTATTTGCCGTACTTTGGGCGGATACGTGTCGTATTCCACGATTTCCTCAG
>Ga0209056_10003764_pt1 | contig 16050 bp, 18 predicted proteins | sample GraSoiAngelo_114_FD_185876 | JGI IMG/M metagenome (GOLD analysis project Ga0209056, IMG submission 185876) | Grasslands soil microbial communities from the Angelo Coastal Reserve, California, USA - 14_0903_13_40cm (SPAdes) (version 2) | ecosystem: Environmental > Terrestrial > Soil > Grasslands... | reverse complement strand
TTCAATTTGGTCGCCGTTCTCTTTGATCGGCACATTGAAATCGACGCGAGTCAAAACGCGCTTGCCGCGAACATCGACATCTCGGACCGAAAGTTTGGCCATTATTTTCCGAGCATCTCGAGCATTTCGACGCAGCGATTGCTGTAGCCCCATTCGTTGTCGTACCAACCGACCACTTTCACGAAACGGTTGCCGAGCATGATGGTCAGTTTGCTGTCGAAGATGCACGAGTGCGGATTGCCGATAATGTCGTGGGACACGAGCGGTTCGTCGCTGTATTCGAGCACGCCTTTATAACTTTTGTCGGACGCGGCTGCTTTAAACGCAGCGTTTACGGCGTCGACTGTCGCATCCTTTTCGAGGACAGCGCTGAAATCGGTGACGGAACCGTCCGGCGTCGGCACTCGAAACGCCCCACCGTTCAACTTCCCTTTCAGATCTGGAATCACTTCGCCGATCGCTTTGGCTGCGCCGGTGCTCGAAGGAATGATGCTGATCGCGGCCGCCCGCGCGCGTCGCAAGTCTTCGTGGGGAAAATCGAGAATGCGCTGGTCATTGGTGTAGCTGTGGATCGTGCTCATGAATCCATGTGCAATACCGAATTTGTCGTGCAACACTTTCGCCATCGGCGCGAGGCAATTGGTGGTGCAGCTGGCGTTGGAAACGATGGTGTGCTTCGCCGGTTCGTAGACGATGTCGTTGATCCCGACACAGAGTGTCGCATCCGGATTCTTCGCCGGCGCGCTGATCAACACCCGTTTTGCTCCAGCCTTGGTGATGTGCAGTTCTGCTTTGTCGCGTGCAGTGAAAAAACCGGTCGATTCCAGGACAACATCGACATCCAACTTTTTCCACGGGAGATTTGCCGGGTCGCGTTCCTTGAAGATCTTAATTTTGTGACCGCGCACAACGATGTTCTCCTGGTCGAATCCGATTTCGCCGTCGAACCGGCCATGGACCGAGTCCCATTTGAGGAGATGAGCGAGAGTTTTAGTGTCGGTGAGATCATTGATTGCGCGGACGTGCTCGACTTGTTTTTGCGTCATCGCGCGCAAGACATTGCGACCGATGCGTCCGAAGCCGTTGATTCCGTAATTAGCCATAAACAAGAAGGGTTAAATTTGGAAGGGTTTACACCCTAACGTTCAACGTCCAACATTCAATGTTAGGTTGGCTTTTTCGTTGATGGAATTATGAGGGCGATCACGGTGGCAGTCGTTAGTCTCGCGCTTATCTTTCTTGGGCAATCCATGACCGCGGCCCACGATCTTTCACCAGTGAAACGGATCCTCGTTTTCGGCGACAGCTTGTCTCAAGGGTTCGGCCTGAGATCGACTCAAGCTTATCCGGCGCTGTTGACCGAGAAATTGCGGGCGGCCAATCTGAGCTTTGAAATCACCAACGCTAGTCAAACCGGCGGGACGACCGACGGCGGATTGCACCGCTTGCCCGCGCATCTTAAACGCAAGATCGACATCTTCGTTCTCGAGCTCGGCATCAACGACGCGTTTCGCGGCGTGCCGATCGCGGAAATTCGAAACAATCTGCAAGCGATCATCGACCAAGTAAAAGCGCGCAATCCGAATGTGAGGATCATCATCGCCGGAATGCAGCTGCCAAATTATGCCTCTGACGATTACGTCTTCGCTTTCAGCCAGATCTACGCCGACCTCGCCGCCAAAAATAGCGCCGCGCTCATTCCCTATTTGCTCGAAGGGGTCAGCGGCGATCCGCTCTTGAATCAACCGGACCGCGTCCATCCGAACGCGGCCGGCCAGAAAATTCTCGCCGATAACGTCTGGCGTGTGCTCGAACCGATCGCGCGCGAGACGGCCGCCGAGCCAGCCGCGCGCGTTCAATAAATGATGGATCCTGCCCGACCAAACGAGCCTGAACCTAGCGACCCTCATAATCCCGAGCGGTCCGATCACGCCGTTATTGAAACCATTGAAATCGCGACCGAGGGCGAAGACTGCGACGCGTGCGTGCGAAAGCTGCGGCCGGTGTTAATGAAAATAAACGGCGTCCAAGACGTGATCGTCGACCTTCCGGACGAACGAGTGACCGTGAAATTCGACGCCCGCAAGACGCACGCGCCCGATCTCCACGACGCGATTCTCAAAAGCGGCTACAAACCGGCGGCTGAAGCCGATTAACTGTAGTGGCCGCCGACTCGGCGGCTGATTCCGGATTGCCGCTGAGGACAGCGGCCTCTACAGCACCTTTGGCTGCTGCTGGGTCAGGCAATGAAATGTGCCCAGGCCCCAGATTAATTCGCGGGAGTCAATTCCGACGAGGCGACGATTGGGGAAGCAGTCGCGCAAGATCGACAACGCACGTTCGTCGGCAGGATCGGCGAAAGTCGGGACGAGCACGCAGCTATTGGCAATGTAAAAGTTCGCGTAGCTCGCGGGCAAGCGTTGACCTTCGCGAACCATTTTCTTCGGCATCGGCAAAGTGACAATGTCGAGTCCGAAGCCGGACAAGCGGTTTAAATTGTCTTGAAGAGGCTGGTAATTTGCGTCATCGGAATTCTCCTCGACCACGGTGACAACTTTGGTTTCCGAAACGAAACGTGCGAGATCATCAATGTGGCCGTCGGTGTCGTCGCCTTCAATTCCATCGCCCAGCCAAAGAATTTCGCGGACACCGAGATAGTCGCGAAGGCGTTGCTCGATTTCTCCACGCGAGAGTTTTGGATTGCGGTTTTTATTTAAAAGACACGATTCGCTGGTGAGGAGGGCGCCCGCGCCATTGACTTCGATTGAGCCGCCTTCCAAAATCATGCGCGGATAAAAAACCGGAACCTTCAGGATCTCAGCAATGCGCGTCGGAACGACTTCATCCAGATCGAACGGCGGATATTTATTTCCCCAGGCGTTGTAATCCCAATCCACGATGGCGAGCTTCGGATCGGCGTCGCGGGTCAGGAAAATCGGGCCGTGATCGCGGCACCACGGTTCGTTCGTTGGGATTTCGTAATAGGTGATACACTCCTGCGGCAGGAGATCGAGAACAGAGCGCGCTTCGGCTTCATGCGCTCCGTTAATGACGTTGATGCAGACCGGTTCGCTTTCGATGAGCGCCGCGACCATTTCGCGCAACGCGGGCAATACGCAGTCGAACGCATCCGGAAAGCTGATTCCTTCGCGCCGCGGCCAGGATAACCAGGTCGCGGCTTGCGGTTCCCACTCGGCCGGCATGCGATAACCCAGCTGAGCTGGTGTTTTCTTCGCGAAATCCATCCTTCCAATTAAGCACCAAAACCCAAATCCCAAGCTCCAAAGAAATCCCAGTCCCCAAATCTCAAAAGACGCGATGCGCTGGACACCTTGAAGATTGGAACTTGGCGCTTCTTTGGGATTTGATGCTTGGGATTTGGGCTTTTCGCCGGCTCACCTTTGACCAAGCAGCATTTCTCTGAGAGAAACGCCGGCGACTGTCGTCTGGGCTGCAATCGGCGCGTGATAAGTATGACAAGTGATGCATTCGGCGGCGATTTTCCCCTGCGGGCTGTGGCAGATGGTGCAGTTCGCTTTCGCGGGCATTAGAACATCGGATGTCTCACGGCTCTGCGTTGCCTGATGGCAAAGATTGCAGTCGAGCGGCTTTTGCGTGACCGGATCGACCTGATGTTTGGCGTGATTGAAATTTGCCTGCGGCATCCATCGATCGACTAAAATCGGTTTTGTAATTGCGGGCATGGCATTCGCGGCTGTTTTCACTTCGTGGCAAAAAGCGCAGCCGGTAAAGTTGCCACGCGCGGCCGCACCCATCGCTTGCTGCGGCTTGTAAGGGTCCTTGGTGAAGAAGACGGCGCGCTCGAGCTCATCGCCGGAATGAAACTGATCGCGTAGCTGTTTGATTTGTTGCGCGACGAAACCTGGAACCTCGCGCTCAGGAATTCCTTTCTTCAAGCGGGCGTAATCCGCGTATTGCGCGGGCAGGCTCCGCAAAAATGTCCGGACAAGATCGACATTCCCATGCGGAATGCGCATTTCAGGATTTCTCCAATCGAACTGGAGTGAATGACACGCCTGGCAATTGGCAGCGAAACTGATCCGTTGATAAAAGCGGCCGTCCGGCTGGAGTTGGTGGCAATAATTGCAATCGAGCTTCTGTCCATTCAGCGGCGGAATGTCGGAAGCGAAATGACGCTGATGATTGAAACGCAGCACGTCGGGATCGCGCGCGCTGACGCGTGTCAACTGAAATTCGGGATGCGCTTCCCAAAACGAAGCGAATGTCGCCGTAAAACCTTGCGGCGGTCGCGGCAGCTCGAAAACGATCTGCTGCGGGGGATGTGGATGTCGGTGGAATGCATCGCGCGGAAGGTGCATTCCTTTTTCGGCCGACGCAGTCATCATGGCGAAGTTGTTGTGGCAGGTCGCGCATTGCGAGGTCGCGACCAATCTAAGATTACTGAGCCCGCGATGTTCCTGATGACACGCCGAGCAGGAGCGGTTTTGAACGACGTTCGCTTGGTGAAAGCTGTGTTTCTGATGGCAAGTCTCGCATTTGCGATCGATCGCTTCGACGGCGACGCCGTTACGAAAACGATCGCGTAACACCTCGGTAAATTTTCCAGTGACGGCATCGCGGTCGTGACATTGGGCGCAGTCGTCCGCGAACTTGGCGTGACTCGTCGAAATTTTGCCCGCGTTAAAAAAAGTTTCGCGGCCGTGCTTTTGAAAAAGCCCGATCGCGACCAGTCCGCCAAAGATCGTGATTAAACTGATGATGAATCGCGTGCGCCGCCAGGGATGAAGTCGGCGATAATAACCGAGATTGCCTTTGTAACGCTCGGCGATCTGTTTTTGGGTGCGTCCCGGTTTGGCCATTTCAATTCAAGGCGGCAGTTACAGGCCGCCAAACCCGCCGCAAACTTGACTGCTTTAAGCAGTCAAGCCTAACGAGTGAACTTTGGCAGCGGGGCATCAGTAATTGAAGAGTGTTACGTAGGCGTGCCAGAAAACGAGCATCAGCAGCAGAAACGAGATCGGCGCGTGGACGAACAGCCAGGCGTGCAGCCAGTGTTGCAATTTGATCTGGAGATCGAGCATCCGCCGTTCGTCGCACCAGCCCTTCATTTCTTCGACGCGATCGCGATACGCTTCGGTCACGCGGAGTTTGACGAAGCGAAACGTGTCTTCGGAAAAACGCGGTTTGCCGAGTCGCATGCGATCGCCGCGTCTGGCAGAGAGGTACGGAATTATCTGGCGATCTAAAAAATCAAGCAACGCTGATTCGGAATCGGCGTCGGTGGCGGCCGTAATTTTCGTAGACGCCCCGGCCGCTGGTGTTTTTGCGATCGGTTGCGCGACCGTCGCAGGCGGCGGTTTTTCGCCCGGCGCAGCGGCGGAAGCGGCGATCGGCGTTGGTGGTGCAACCGCTTTCGGTTCAACTGACGGCGGCGCGACGCCGGTAATTTTTTCCGTTCCGGCGGGAACAGGCGCGCCTTCCGGAACACGCGCGGTCGGCGTTCCCATTGTTTCCGGCGGCTTTGTATTCGGCGGGCGCGGCGGTGGAATTTTTTCTTCCAGCCTTTTTTCCGGCGGCGCGATCGTCTCTGCGATGATTGCCGATCCAACAACGCTTTTTGCGCGCGCGGTGGGCGTGCTCAAATCCGCCGCGGTCGAGGCCATCGGAGCAGATCCTGCGGTGACCGTTTTTGCCGGACTTGGCGCGGGCGCGCCGGCGTCAGCCTTGGTTGGCGGCACGGGTTTGAACGAATCGCGCATCTTTGTCGCAGCGGCGACGAGTTGCGCGCGAATGTGCGGAATCTGTTCATAAACACTTTCAGCCGGCAACCGCTCCATCATGACTGTGGGCACGTAATGCTGGAGCACGAGACCATAAATCCCGCTCACCATCACAACGACGTAGAGAATGATGATCAATGTGGTCATCGGCCCGCCGAGCCGAAAGCCGCTGTGTAAAATCACGAGTGGAATCGTCAATAGCGTGAGCCAAATGTGGGCGCGCAGCCAGCGTTGCACCGTGCCGACGCGCCAAAGCACAATTTTTTTCCGGACGCCGAGGAGCGCGGCGAAAACGAAGATCGACAATGCGATCGTTCCGAAGATTAAACCGAGTGGCGTCCCGCCGACTCTGTGATGTTCAGACGGCTTTTGGAGTAACGAATCCGGCAAACGCAGCGCCGACGGTAAAGTTTGGGACGTGAAATTTCCGATATAGAGCCAGGTCGCAAAAAAAGTCGCGGCCACGACAAAGATGAACCAGGGCAAGTGTGCGCGATTGACGATGCGCATCGCCTAGTGAGTGTGATGGGTCTCGTAGCGCGCCGGCATTGGCGCCCAGGTCGCACCAATCAATTCGCTCTGCGCCGTGATCGCGTCGCCGAAAAATCTTTGCGGATCGACGCGTTTGGCCGCGTCGTGCGGACAAGCGTAGACGCAGCTCGGGGTTGAAAGCTGCGTACAAAGGTCGCAGGTGTTCGCTTTGTAAGCGGTCATTTTCTTTTTCTCGATCTTCACCTGCGCCGGCGCGCCGTCTTTGCCTTTGATTTCGGTCTTTATTTCTTTCATCACTTCGAGCGGATGCATGTTGATGTTGCCGTAGGGGCAAAGCTCAGCGCATTTGCCACAGCCGATGCACCAATCTTCAATGATGATTTCGAGGTTCTCTTTCCGCCGAATGGAGCCGACCGGGCATTGGGTCATGCAAAGCGGGTCGCGGCAAGATCGACATGCGGTGGCGACCAGGAAATGTTCGTAACGCAGACCGTCGCGAAGGAGTCGCGAAACTCCGTCATGCGCCTGCGCACAGGCGCGGACGCATGCGTCGCACCGCGTGCAGTTCTCGAGATCGATCAGCAAAAGATTCTGCGCTTCGAACAATCCCTGGTTCAAAAAATCGTCGAGATGCAATCCCGGCGTGATCGCTTTTTGCTGATCGGCCGCGAAACGCGCGCCGGCGACCGCTTCGATTTGCTGACGCACCGCCGGAAATCTTTCCAGCATGAGCGTAAAATCGGCGGCGAGAATTTTGACCACGTCGACGGCATCAAGCGCGGCGCAGGTCGCGGTGCGCTTGATTGAGCGCAGCAATCCAATTTCGCCAAAGTAATCGCCGCGACTTAAATAAGTGCGCACCATCTCGCCGCCGGGGAGCCCGTTTGAAACGCGCACCATGCCGGAACGGATGAGATAAAATGCGTCCGCATCATCGCCTTCTTTGCAGATGGTTTGGTTTTGGTTGTAGGAAACGAGCTCGACGCGTTGCCGAAGGTGCTCGAGGAATTCGTCGTCGAGGGAAGCAAAGAGCGGAACGCTGCGGAGATGATTGTTAAGCGATCGCTCGCGATATTTTTTCTCGATCTCGGCCTTGAAGGAAGTGCCTTTGAACGTCGGCATCTTCACTTTGGAAGTCGCTTTGGTTAATTCCGACGGCTGGCGGTTGCCAACGAGCATGTCGAGAATCACCCGCAGCATCTCGACCATGACGCACGGCTCGCGCGCCTGGACTGTGGCGGAGCGCGGTTGATAAGTGCGACAGGTCATTTCGCCAAACAATTCGCCGGGCCCGAGCTGCGCGAGCGGACGATTGATTGGAAGATCGACATTCGCGTCGATGCCGATGAATTTTCGCTGGTGCGCTTCCGGGCGATGATCGGTTTGGTCGTCAGTCAGAAAACTTTTCATCCGCCGCATACTGCGGCCGAGAAAATTGCGGACCGGATGGGTGCGCAGATGAGCGAGCGGATTGTGAATGAAAATGTCGACCGTGCCGGAGACGATGTAGTAGGCGGTCGAGCCGAACTCGCCCTCTTCGCAAACGATCTCGCCTTTGCCGTAACGGTGAAGAACCGCGGCGCCTTTGGCCCAATTCTCGAGCTGCGCGCGGGGGATTTCTTTTAGCGCTGGAAGATATTCGAGAAGCTGATCGATCGTCAGCGGTTCGCCCGTCGTCAGTTTTTCAACCGTCTCGGCCATGGGCAGGTTGAGACGATGATAGAGCAGCGCTCAACCGCGTTGGAAGCAATTTCCCGACGGCGAGAACAATGTCGATCTCAGAGACCGGATTATACGCCGCTCGAAGTGCTCGGCTTGTAAATCGCGCCGATGATTGCACCGGCGATGGCGAACATAAGGAGGTCGCCACCAATCCAGCCGCACAGGATTTTCGTCGTTATCGGCTGGACCGCATAGGTAATGAAGTCGTTTCCAGCATAAACGAGCGCCACCAGCAGGCCGAGGCATGCGCTGCATCCGGCGCCGCCCGAGGAATATCGAGCGCAGAGCATCGTCAGAAAGAACGCCATCACGACGTGGCCGAGGATCAGCCACGGGAAATAGTTACCGAAGTCTGCTTCGGTCCGCCAAAGCACTGGCACTTCATTGTGCACGCCGTGCAAAAGCTTCCCGTACCAGACGAAGCCAAAGGCAAACATAAAAACGAACGCTGCGATGAATGCAATGAAGAATTTTTTCCAGTTCATAATTTTTAGGCTGTTAGTGCCTACTAACCCTCAAGAACCCTGCGCTGTGATTGCAAGATTCCTGCCGATTTGTCGATCTAAATATTGGACTGCGGGGGTTCGCGAAATCATCCAAGCGCGCCTAGTCGCGCAATGCCAGAATATGGCCGTAACCAATGAACGTTGGTCGCAATTTTCCGTCGTCCGCTTTTCCGTTTCGCTGCACTTTGAAATCGAAAACGCTTACACCGTTGCGGGATTCCCCTTGATAAACACGTCCATCGCTTGCGCCGACCATCACGCGGTGCCCGGTTTTCTTTTCGCGGCCAAGATAAATCATTGCGTGCGTGATCGGTGGGTCGCGCTCGATCGAATAGGTGCCGGTCCAGAAAAGCAAATCGCCCGGCTTTAAGTCTTCCAATTCAAAAGAGTCGTCCTTTTGACTCAGGACCGGCTCAAACTGGCGGGACCGGCGGACCCAGGAATATTGCTCGCTCGAGTCCCGCGGCACATCGCCGACGCCATTTTGCTTGAGGACAAAATAAACGAAACCGGAGCAATCCATGCCGCCGGTGTTGGGATCGGCCGATCCGTATTTGTAATCGAGATTGCGCGTGGTCAGTTCGAGCGCGCTGATGAGAAGCTTTTGCACTTTGGCCGGATAATTGTCGAAGCCCTTGATTTGATCGGGTGAGAGGGTGGCGTTTGGCGCGCCGTGTTTCTTCGGCGTTGGCGTCGGCGATGGTGACATTTCAGGCGTCGCGGTCGGCGATGGCGATGGGGTTTCAGACGGAGACACCGACGGTGTTTCGAACGGTTGTGGGGATGGCGAACTTCTTTTCTTTCGATGTGGGGAGGCGCTCGGCGATGGCGTTGGCGTCGGGGATCTCTTTTTCTTTTTCGGAGTCGGCGATGGCGATTCCTCTGTCGAAGGTGGCGTCGGCTTCTTTTTCGGCGAAGAAGTTGCCGATGGAGCCGGCGATTCTTCCTCCCGTGGTGTCGAGGATTTCTTCGGAGTCGGCGTGGGAGTCGGCGACTTCTTTTTGGTGGCAACAGCGCTCTTCTTTTTTCGCGGCCTCGGCGTAGGTGTCGGCGTCGAAAAAACCTTCTTCAGCGCGGCGCCGAGAGACTGCTCGGCTGCGGGCGCCGGGACAATCGTGGAAACCATCAGGGCGAGCGCGATAAAAATTCTAATTAACATGCCAATGGTTTGACGGATCAGGGTACGATTTCCTTGAACGCAGGCTTTGGCAAATCTCGCATATCCGGTAAAATTTCGGGCGATGACATCCCTGCGCGTCCTTTTTCTTTTCGCAACCTTGTTCGCATTTTCCGCGATCTCCTCCGGTCAGGTCGACCGGATTACCGGGAAAAACTTCGCGACACGGTCGGAAGTTTTGGCGCGGCACGGGATAGTCTGCACAAGCGTGCCAGCGGCGACTCAAGTTGGGATCGACATTTTGAAAAAGGGCGGCAGCGCAGTGGACGCGGCGATCGCCGCGAATGCGACACTCGGTTTGATGGAGCCGGTTTCAAACGGAATTGGCGGCGATTTGTTTGCGATTATTTACAGCGCGAAGGAGAACAAGCTTTACGGTATCAACGGGAGCGGGCGTTCGGCCCTCGGCTTGAGTTACGAGCAGATGAGAGCCGAGCTCGACAAACTGAATCGCAAGACGATTCCGCCGACGGGAATGTTGCCGATCAGCGTGCCGGGGACCGTCGATGCGTGGGCCGAACTCCACAAGAAATTCGGCAAACTGAAATTCGCCGACGATCTCGCGCCGGCGATTCATTATGCCGAAGAAGGTTTTCCAGTCACAGAGTTGATCGCGTACTATTGGGCATTCGGTCCTCGGCTCTATAAAGGGCTTCCCGGCGCATTCCTCGAAACTTACACGCTCGACGGCAAAGGGCGGACGCCGGCGAAAGGCGACATTTTCAAAAACCCAGCCCTGGCGAAAACGTTGCGATTGATCGGCGAGAAAGGTCGTGACGCTTTTTATAAAGGCGAGATCGCGGACAAGATCGACATCTTTATGCAGCAGAACGGGGGGGTTATGCGCAAAACCGATTTTGAAAAACATACGAGCACGTGGGTCGATCCCGTTTCGACGAGCTATCGCGGTTACGATGTTTTTGAATTGCCGCCGAACGGACAAGGGATCGCGACGCTGCAAATCCTGAACATTTTGGAAGGATTCGATCTGAAAGTGATGGGCCGCAATTCGGTCGACACATTGCACACGATGATTGAAGCGAAGAAAATCGCGTGGGCTGATCGCGCGAAATACTATGCCGATCCCGCGTTCGCGAAAATTCCGCTGACGAAATTGCTTTCGAAAGAATACGCGACCGAACGGCGGAAGTTGATTGATCCGAATCGGGCTGCCAAAACTGTTGCCGCTGGAAACCTGGATCAAGGCGACACGATTTACATGTGCACGGCCGATGATGAAGGGAACATGGTCTCGCTCATTCAGAGCAATTATCGCGGCATGGGAAGCGGGATCGTCGTGCCGGGGCTCGGCTTCATGTTTCAAGATCGCGGCGAATTGTTTTCGATGGAACCGGGACACGCGAACGTTTACGCGCCGGGCAAGCGTCCGTTTCATACGATCATTCCCGGATTTGTGATGAAAGGCGGCAAACCGTGGGAAGCGTTTGGGGTGATGGGCGGCGGGATACAACCGCAGGGCCACGTGCAAGTGCTGACGAATCAAATCGATTTCGGTTTGAATGTGCAGGAAGCCGGCGACGCGTCGCGCTGGCAACACGAAGGCGACAACGAACCGACCGGCGAAAAAATGGAAAACGGCGGCTACGTGAATCTCGAAAGCGGTATTCCCGCTGAGACGCAGCGCGAATTAAAAAAGCGCGGCCACGACGTGCGTGTCGATGCCGGCGGCTACGGCGGTTATCAAGCGATCAAGATTGAGATGCACGATGGCCAACGCGTCTACGTTGGCGGGAGCGAATCGCGCAAAGACGGAATGGCCGCCGGTTACTGATCCGATCTGACAGCGCGTCTCGTCAGCGAATTTACTCCTTGTGCGATTTAAGCTCGGCAAGTTTCTGCGCCGCGCGTTCGACGTCCGATTTTCGCGCTCTGCCGAACGCGAGAAGTTTTTCCTGGCGATGCACATTGGCTTCGGCCGCATCAATCTCAGCCCGCTCGCGTTTCGCGGTCGCGGCATGCGCCGCCTCGATCGCAAGCGCAAGACCAGTTTCGGATTGCGCCAGATCCGTCTTTGCAATTTCGCCGGCAGTGGCCTGCTTTTCTTTTTTCAACATTTCCTCCTTGGCGCAGACCAAGCGGGCATTAGCAAGGTCAAATTCGAGGTGAACGCAACGCAGAACTCGTTGCTCGGCCTCTAGTTTCGACAGTGCACCGATTTTGCAGAGGCGCTCCGCGCTGGCAGCATTTTTTCTGGCGCGCTCCAATTCTTTTTCGAGCTTGGCAAGATCGACATCTCGCCCGGGAGCGGACTCGGGTTTCGGATTAGACAGCTGCTCGTCCTCGCGATTTGGAATCAGCAGCGGCGGTTCAATGTCGAAGGAATCGGGATCTTTGTTCGGCTCCTGCGCGAGTAAAATTATCGCGACAAATCCAAGAAGCGCGGCTACGCGCATCATGTTAAAACAATATCACCGGCCGCCGTTCAACGAAGCAAATTTATTGATGTCCGCCGAGACCACCAAGGCCGCCAAGACCACTGCCGACACTACCAAGACCGCCGGTTCCCCCAAGGCCGGCGCCCACGCCGCCGATGCCGCCAATAACCTCCGATTCCGCCCATCATCATTTGGTTCGGCGCTTGAATTGCACTAAATGTCTGGGTCTGGTTTGGCATCTGTTGCACGCTTTGCGCCGTTGATTTTTGAGCTGAAGTCGCGGTTGTCGTCCGGCTCACGAGTTTTCCTTGCGTGCTTGGAACTTTCCGCCGGGTCGAGCTCCGCGGGCGGCTTGCGGATCGAGTGATTGCCTTCGTAGGAGTCGTTGATATCGCGGTTTGATAAACCGACTGATATAATGAATCGGCACAACTCGGGAGAGTATTCAATCCGTCAATCAGTGAAGTGACGGTAGAAAAAAGAGATGTGCCAGGACCGGGTCCTGTGATGCCCGGGGAGTGGTCGTGGTCGTGCCCGTTGTTGTCGGCGGCAGGGGCAAGGTGGGATTCGAAGGATTGCTATTGAATGGCTGTTCGGATGGCTTTTCGCCCGGAGCGGATGCAGATCTTGCATATTGATCGACGGCGGTCGGCTGTAGCCCGATGTCGACTTATCGGTGGAGAGCGGGCGCGGATAGAGAAACTCGCTCGGCCAGGCAGCTGCCGCCCGCAAAAGACAGATTTTTTTCTTGGCAAAGCAGGTTCTTATGGCATACGACACGCTCCGAATCGGTCTGTGTATCTCCTGAGTCCTAAAATCCTAGTTGGCGCGGCTGTCTTGGCCGCAATCGCATCATCCGCGAATGCGAATCCTTTCCCGGCTTCCGGTCCGACTGTGCCTGGAACGCGCGCTCGTCTTCGTTTTGGCCAGGCGGCAGCACCGGAAGGTGCGCCGCTCGCAGTCAAGCGCGCCATTTGGGCGGCGAACCAGCTTCATCGTAAACCGTACGTCTTTGGAGGCGGCCACAAATCGTTTGCCGATCGCGGTTATGATTGCTCGGGAACTGTCTCCTATGCGCTCGGTGCCGCCGGTCTGCTCAAGTCGCCGATTAATTCATCGGAGTTCCGCAAATTCGGCGAACAAGGTCGCGGCAAATGGATCACGATTTACGCGCGTAATGGCCACACTTACGCCATCATCGCGGGCTTGCGGCTCGACACCACACCTTATATCACGGCGCACGACCGCTGGGCCCCCGGGTGGCAGGCAACCGAACGCGTGCCAGCGGGAGGTTTCGAAGCCCGGCACCCGGTTGGGTTGTAAATCTTCGCGGGCAGCGCCAAGATCGATCCGCCCAAGGACGGATTCGCTGTGGCGAACAATACAAGATCAACATCTACTCGGCGTGATTTTGGTTTAAGCCGCGCCGAACTGCGCGAGTTCCGTGGGTTAAAAACGCCTTTCGGCGTGCAACGTTTCTTGGACGAGCTGCCTTACAATCTTGGTTACACCGCGCGTTCACCGGCACATGTTTTGCACGAACGAACTGCATCTTGTCTCGAGGGTGGAATTTTTGCTGCGGCCGCCCTTCGCGTCCTTGGCTTTCCGCCGCTGATCTTCGATTTGGAGGCGGAGCAAGACACCGATCACGTGGTCGCGATTTTTAAAATGCGCGGACATTGGGGCGCGCTCGCCAAGTCCAACTTCACCGGCTGCCGTTATCGCGAGCCGGTTTATCGCACGCTCCGCGAGCTGGCGATGAGCTATTTCAATATTTATTTCAATCTGCGATTCGAGCGCACGTTGCGTCGCTACTCGCGTCCGGTGAATCTGGCCCGCTTCGACCATCTTAATTGGATGACAACCAACAAGCCGGTCTGGTTTATCGCCGAACATCTTTGCGAGATCCCGCACATTTCGCTGCTCACATCTAGCATGGAAAAAAATCTTAACCGCCTTGATCCACGCAGTGTCGCCGGCGAAATGGTCGGCCACCGAAAAAAATCAGGGCGATAGAACGATGATGTGGCTGAACGCGTCCACGTGTGAGGAAGCTACTTCAGCTGAAACCCGCCGGGGTCGAGAACGTTCCGGTCAGGCGGAACAGACGCGCGCCGCGGTCGCTACTGCTTCCAATTCCAAAGGCGCATTCGGATAGCCGACGGTCGCGCATTGAAATATGTAAGTTTGGAGAAAGGGGAGGATTCCGCCAAGCCTCTGAAATTGTGCAGTGTGGACAAGCTCGTGGGCGATGATCGCACGATCACGCCAGTGATCAGCGCGAACGAAGATTCCGTTCTCCAACGCCAAACCGCGCGGCGCGGCGGGTAGAAAATGAATTGAAGCAGCCGCAGCCGTTAGCATCGGATGCGCCGGAACCGGAACAGCTTCAACCCGCAATAAACGGACGCGCTCGGGATGTCGCACGCCGATAATTTTCGCGTCAGCGAGTTCTCTTTCAGAAAGCGGGACACCTTCACACAAAACCCGCCGCTCCTGTTCGCCTGCCCAGTGCGCAGCCAAGGCAGTTAGTTCTTCCAATTGATCGATGGGCGTCTGTCCGTCCATGCCGTCCGATCTGGAGCAAAATTCTAGCCGCCGAGAGAAATCCGCGCTTTAAGATTGCGCCGAACCCAATCCGGCTACGGCCCGTAGGGCGACCAAAAGCCCACGCCGGCTACGTCCGACAACGTGGCGTAGTCGTTTGGAGGCACCGTTGGGATAGTGTCAACCACTTGGTTACCATAGGCACTTCCCAGCAAGCTGTTGCCGCTGTTGTAAAGCTGCGTACCCTTTTTGAGGTAGTTCGTCCAATCAGCGATGTTGACGGTGGCACCGGTTGTTCGGTTGGTTTCAATGGCGTACTGATCACACGCTGAATCGATCATGCGCAGATCGTTCAGAATTCGGCTGGCTTGCGAGCGTTTGCGCGCCCGGAGGAAACCCGGAACCGCGATCGCCGCGAGTAAGGCGATAATCGCAACGACGATCATGATTTCGACGAGGGTGAAGCCTCTGTGCGACCTTGCTGTGGACGTATTCATAATAGTATACAAGAAATAGCAGCCGCCATGCCAACATATCGACGGTCGATACTTAATCAGGCGCAGTCCGACGGGAGGCTGAATGCCCCGACTTGAGCCTGGCGATTACGAGGCCTTGGCTAATTTTCGCTATTTGCTGCGCAAGTTCCTGCGTTTCAGCAAAGATTTTCTAAGCGCTGAGAGCCATCTTAGCCCCGAGCAATACGAGGCGCTCTTGGCGATCAAGATGTTTGCTTCGAGCGGCGGGCTCAGCATTTCGCAACTGAGTGAGCGCCTTCAGGTAAGACATCATTCCGCTGTCAGCATTGTCGACCGCTTGGTCGAAAGAAAATTAATCACCCGTACGCCGGTCCGGAGCGATCGGCGCCGCCGATTTCTCGAGCTCACTCTCCAGGGGCACAAGTTGATCGAAGAGCTGGCTTCCGCCCACCGACAAGAGATTCGTGCTCGAAGCGGGGAAATCATCGAAGCACTGGAGCGACTAAGAAAATAGTCTCACGCCGGCCGCACTCGAACCGGCCACGCCCAGCGCTTTCGGGCGTAGAAAGCAATCCGCGAAAGCCTTTCAAAATCTGCGTCACCGGTAGGCCGACAATGACTAAAAGAAGAACAGAGAGATAACTGAACTCATCGATGTCGATCTTACCTTTTGGGTCCGCGTTCCGACAGATGTAAATTAGGCAATGAGCGTGCAAGTGTATGGATGCAATCACGTCGCGATCGAGGTTGATGACATCGACAAGGCGGTCGCGTTCTACGAAGACGTCTTCAACCTGGAAAGGCTCGACCGCGGCGAAGGCGACGCCTTCTTTAAACTCGGCGAACACCAATTCCTCGCCATCTTCGAAGTCGAAAAGATTCAGCCGGCAAATATGCGGCATTTTGGAATCATGGTGCGCGACGAAGAACAGCTCGAGGAGGTTCGGAAGAAATTAACTGGCAAATACAAAC
>Ga0209056_10003762_pt1 | contig 16057 bp, 15 predicted proteins | sample GraSoiAngelo_114_FD_185876 | JGI IMG/M metagenome (GOLD analysis project Ga0209056, IMG submission 185876) | Grasslands soil microbial communities from the Angelo Coastal Reserve, California, USA - 14_0903_13_40cm (SPAdes) (version 2) | ecosystem: Environmental > Terrestrial > Soil > Grasslands... | reverse complement strand
CCGACGATCTCGATCGCGGACTCGTCCATGAGGGCGTGTACGGCTGCGCGCGCGGGGCGCGGAATCGCCAAGTATACCGGCGCGGCGGGGCGGGGGAAGAGGGAACGCGTGGCGTGCTGCTGGGATTCTGGGGGTCGCCTCCTACGCGCCGGCCGCGGCGGCGAGGCTGCGCTCGCCCGCGGGTACGAGCGTCAGGCCCGAGTGGACGACGCGGGCCGGCGCCGCCGGCGAGGTGCCGTAGCCAATCTCGCCGGCGACGCCGACCACCGCCCCCGCCCCCACCAGCGCGCGCCGCACGCGCGCCCCCCGTCCGGTCACGACCAATCCCAGCACCCGTGCGTGCATGGCTCCCTCCGCCCCCGGCGGCCCGTCAGGATGTGCCGCCCGCGAGCCGTTGCTCGATTCGCTCCAGCGTCGCCGCGAGCGCGCGGTCCGTCTGGCGCCGGGCCGCGACCACCCGCCAGGCCTGCAGCACGGTCGTGTGATCGCATCCGAAGGCCGCGCCCAGCTCGGCGAACGGCCAGCGGAGCAGCTCGCGCGCGAGATACATGGCGGCCCGCCGGGGCAGCAGGAGCGCGGCGCTGCGCTTGCGCCCCCGGAGCCGGCGGGCCGTGACGTGGAAGCCCTCCGCCGTGGCGGCGAGGACGTCGTCGACCGTCAGGGGCGAGGGCGGGCGCGGCCGGAGCTCGGCGAGGACCTCGGCGGCGAGCTCCTCGTCGATTGGCCGGCCGCTCAGGCGGGCGTGGCCGACGAGCCGGTTGAGCGCGCCCTCGAGCCGGCGGACGCTGTCCCCGAAGGCGGTCGCCACGCGCACCGCGAGCCGGGGCTCGAGGACGACTCCGCGGGCACGCGCCTTGTGGTGCAGGATGGCGAGCCGGAGCGCCGGCTCCGGCCGCTCGATCACCGCCACCACGCTCCCCTGGACTCGCTCCAGCAGGCATCGGGCCAGCGCCGGCATGTCGCCCGGCACGCGGTCGGAGGTGAGCACGAGGAGGCGTCGGGCCTCTGCCCACCCGGTCAGGCCGTCGAGCAGGCGCTCCTGGATCACCTCGCGGCCCTCGATGGAGTGGATGTCATCGAGAAGGAGCGCCCCGAGGGGCGCGAGGTCGCGCCAGAAGCGCTCGTGGGCGCCCGCCTCGTAGGCGCTCACCATGGCGGACACCAGCTCGGCGCCGGACAGGCACGCGGCCGGCGTGCCGGCCGCATCGCGGGCGTGGAAGACCGCGTGCAGGAGGTGGGTCTTGCCGACCCCCGAAGGCCCGTAGAGGAAGAGGGGTGCGGGATCGCGAGCCGCGAGGAGGGTGTGCGCGGCGGCGCACGCGTCCCGGTTGCTGTCACCGACGACGAAGGTGTCGAAGGTGTGATCCGGGCTGGGGGACGTCGCTCGGATGGGAAGGGGTGGTGGCGTGGCCGCGAGACCGAGCCGCACCGGGCAGCGCTGGCCGAGCGCGTCGGCGAGCGCGTCCTCGATCGCGCCGAGGAAGTGTCGCGCCACGCGCTCGCGCGTGACCGGGTCGGGCGCGGCCAGGTCGAGGCCGTCGTCGGCCCAGCTCGAGCGCAGCGGCGCGACCCAGGTGGTGAAGTTCCGCTCACCCACCCGGCCGCGGACCGCCTCGCAGACCCGGGCCCAGACTCCCGCCGCGTCCTTTCTCCGTCCCGGGCGCGGCGGCGGTTTCACTGCTCCTCCGCCACATCCACACCTGTGGAGACACGCGACACTGGCCCGTGCGCGCAGGCGCTTCCCGCGCCCGCGGCACTCGCGTCGCCACCATCCCGTGCGCCATCCAGACCGTCGCCCCGAACGGGCAGGGCGAGGAAAGAACAGGGCATGGACGATGTGGGGTGCCGCCGGGGGGTGCGCGCCGGCGGATCAGGCGTCTATAGGCCAGCCCGAGTTGGCGTGCAAGAAAAAAAATCACGTGAGGTCGGGCGTCCGGATGGCGTTACTGGTAGGCGACCTTGCGCCCGGAGAGGAGCTGGAGGTCGGCGATCAGCTCACGCACCGCCGCGCGCGTCTCGCGCGCGTTGCGGCGCAGCTCCCGCTCGAGCTGGAGGCGGCGGCCGTCGCGCAGCGGGCGGTTGCGGAGCTGCAGGTAGGCGCGCTGCATGTCGCCGCGCCGGTCGAGGAGCCGGTCGACCTTGGCGAGCGCGAGCAGGCGCACGCGCTGCTGGGGCAGCTCGTCGGCGACCGAGAGCAGGCGCGAGAGGAGCCCGGTGTGGTGGCGCCCGATCTGCTCGGCGAGACGCGCGTCGACCCGCACGATGAGCAGGCAGAAGGCCGCCTCGAACTCGCGCAGCGCCGCCTCGACCTGCCGCTCCCGGAGGTGCGCGTCGCCGCGTGCGGCGTGCGCCAGGCGGCGCTGGAAACGGGCGCGCTCGAGGGCGGCGAGCGCCGGCACCGCCAGCGGCCGGGCGAGGAGTACGACCAGCCCGGCCACGAGCACCAGCGCGATGGGCAGGAGCACCAGCGCCACGAGCCACGTCGACATGCCGGACGCGAGCGACTGTACGGGAACGCCCGCGGCTAGACAAGAGCGTTCACACGAAGACGCGGTAGTCGAGGGTGGGGAAGAGGTTGTCGGTGTCCTCGAGCGCGGCCAGGCGGAGGTCGTCCACCGCGCCGCGCTCGACCTGCGCGCACAGCTCCTGGCAGCGGAGCAGGTGATCCAGGCTCCGTCGCACGGCGTACTCGACGGTGGTCGCGCGCGACATCATGAAGGCCCAGTCACTCGCCTGCGCGAGGAAGAGCTCGCGCAGCGCCTGGGTGAGCGCGCGGCGCGTGCGCTCGTCCGCGCTCGGGTAGCTCCGGCAGAGCGCGTGAAGGCGGTCCGCGGTGGCGTGGAGGTGGCGGTAAAGCCAGTCGTTCTCGCCCGCGAGCCAGACCTCGTTGTAGCCCTTCCAGCCCCAGGTGGAGGCGGCCGGCGTGGCGTGCTGCACGGTCGGGTGGCGGGCGAGGTCGTCGCCCGGGGTGGCGGCACGCAGCTCGGGTGTGGTGGCGAGGCGGCGCAGGACCGCCTCGAGCCACCACGGGCCCTCGAACCACCAGTGCCCGAACAGCTCGGCGTCGTACGGACAGACGATGATCGGCGGCCGGTCCATCGCGCGCGCCAGCCATGCCACCTGGTGCACGCGGGCGTCGACGAAGTGCGCGGCGTGCGCCTCGAGCCGCTCGCGGGCCCGCTCGGGCTCGTAGGGCTCCTTCACGTCGGTCTTGCCCGTGATGCGGTGGTACTTGAGGCCGGTCAGGATGCGCTGCCCGGTGGGCGGGAGATAGGGGCGCACGTAGTCGTAGTCGAGGTCGAAGCCGATGTCGCGGTAGAAGTCGCGGTACCAGAAGTCGCCCGGGTAGCCCTCCTCGGCGCTCCACACCTGCTTCGAGCTGTCGGGGTCGCGCCCGAAGGCCGCCACGCCCGAGTCGCAGGCGATGGGCGCGTAGACGCCGTACACGGGCCGCGGCGTGGCGTGCGCGATCCCGTGCGTGTCGACGAAGAAGTAGCGCACGCCCACGCGGGCGAGTTCGGCGTCGAGCCCGGGCTCGTAGGCGCATTCGGGGAGCCAGAAGCCCTCGGGGGGACGGGCGAAGAAGCGGCGGTGCTCGGCGACCGCGACCTCGATCTGCGCGCGGACCGCCCCCGGCGTCACGCCGAGCAGCGGGAGGAAGCCGTGCGTGGCGGCGCAGGTGATGATCTCGAGCAGGCCGCGCTCCTGGTAGGAGCGGAAGGCGGCGATCAGGTCCTGGCCCCACTCCTCGAGGAAGATCGTGCGCGCGCGCCAGAAGCGCGCCAGGTACATCTCCGCCACGCGGTGGAAGCGCTCGTCGGCGCGCGTCCGCCGCTCCTCCTTCTCGGCCAGCTCGACCAGCCGGTCGAGGTGCCGGAGGTAGCGAGTGCGCAGCAGGTGGTCGGCGAGCATGGCGAGGAGCGGCGGGCTGAGCGAGAGCGTGAGCCGCGCGGGGACGCGGTCACGCTCGAGCGCCCCCAACATCTCGAGGAGCGGGATGTAGGTCTCGGTGATCGCCTCGGCGAGCCAGCGCTCCTCGAGGAAGTCCTCGTGCGCCGGGTGGCGCACGAAGGGCAGGTGGGCGTGCAGGACGAAGGCGAGGCTGGCCTGGGGCATCGCGCAGGGGAGGTGGAGTCAGCGCGCCGTCCGCGGCGTGTGCGCGTCGCTCGAGCGGGGGCGGCCCTCGCCGACCTCGGCGGCGGCCTGCTCCGCGGACGCCACGCTCGCGAGCGGGGTCCCTTCCCAGGCGCGGACGCTCTCGCGCACGGCTCCGGCGGCGACGTCGACCCAGCGCACCGTCGCGTCCGGAGAGGGGGTGGCGCGCGGCGTGGTCACCACGTTCGAGCGGGCAAGGGGGAGAAAGCGCCCGCCGGGCGTGGCGAGGCCGATCTCGACGCAGAACGAGGCCGCGGGACGCCCGACGTTCAGGTACCAGTGGTCGGCGCCCGGCGGCAGCTCGACGTCGAAGGACTGCCACGCGTTGTCGCCGGTGAAGGTGATGAAGGTGACGTCGTAGACGCGCAGCAGCTCGCGTGCGCCTTCCGCCTCGGCGCCGAGGGCGCGCAGCGCGTGGACGCGGGTGGCAGGGGTGATCTCCCAGTAGGTGAACGCCCACCACGGGTCGCGTAGCAGGAGCAGGATGCGGTCGCAGCCGTAGGCTCGCGGCAGCTCGCCGCTCTCGCGGTCGACGAAGCGCGCCGCCGGCGCGCGCGCCGGGCCGAGGTAGTACTTCGCCTCCTCGACCTGGGACTGCGGCGGCGTTTCGCCGCCGCCCGGCTCGTGCGCGGCAGGGGGGTCCCCGGCGGGCGCGTGCGGCGCGTCGCCCCAGCCGGCCAGGCGGGCGAGCGGGTCGACCATCTGGGCGCCGATCCTGCGCGCCACGCTGCGGCCGCAGTCGAGCCAGCCGCCCACGAGCTCGAGCCCGGTGCCGAGCGCCTCCGCCAGCATCCGGTGATCGTACCCGCCGCGATACGGCGGGTCAAAAGCCGTCGCGGCGCCGTGACGCTTGCACCCGCGAAGCGGGTGAGGAATGTTCCCCGCTCCGGTGAGCCAGCCGTCTCCCAGGGCACTGGTCGTGCTGCGCGTGGCGCGCGGCGCCGGCCCGCCGAGCGAGCGAGACATCCGGGCTCGGATCGACGCGGACCGCGCGCGGCTCGGCCTGCCGCGGGACGATGCCCCGGCGTACCGCCTCGCCGGACCCTACGCGATCGAGCTCGGCGGGCAGGCGCTCGACGAGTACGTCGCCTGGGAGATATAGACGCCGACCCGAGACTCCGTCTCGGGTCGGGGACGGACGGCGAGAGTGCCGCCCGGTGGACCGGGCCGACGGCGTGCCGCGGCCGGCAAAAGCCGGCGCGGCAGACTTTCCGGAGCGTGAGCGCTTCATTTCGGAGACGACGGGTCTCTACGGCGCGACGCACGAGGGCTGCCCAGGGCCTCAACGTTTGCCGCGCCGGCTTCGCCGGCCGCGGCACGACCTCCGCACGATCCACCGAACGGCACACGCTCGCTTCCGATTCCGACCCGAGACAAGGTCTCGGGTCGTTCTTAGGGGCGGCGAGACGGCCCCGCGTGCGCGCGCAGGATGCGCAGCGCCTCGTGGCCGTCGCGCGCGCCGAGCAGCCCGGCACGCAGCTCCGGGGAGCGGAGCAGGGTTGCGATGCCGGCCAGGATCGTCAGGTGCTGCGCGGTCGCCGTCGGCGGCGACAGCACCAGCGCGACCACCTGGATCGGCACCGTCGGTACGGCTTCGTAGAGGCCGTGCGGAGAGGTCGCGAGCGCGGCGACCGGCTGCGTGATGCCGGGAAGCCGGGCGTGCGGGACGCTCGCGTGGATGTCGAGGAGGGCGGTCGAGGACGCGGCCTCGCGCGCCGTCACGGCCTGGATGGCGGAGGGCGCGGCGGCGGCGGACAGGAGGCGCTCGCCGGCGAGCACCGCCACCAGCCCTGCGATCGTCTCCTCGAACGTCCGCCACGGCGGAGCGACGCGGATCAGCTCGGGGCGGAGGCGGGCGACGAAGCTCATGCGGGGCGGCGATCAGCGCCGCAGCAGATCCATCGCCGCGACGATCAGGAAGAGCGCGAACACGCGCCGGAGCGCCACGCCGCCCAGGAGTTGCGCGAGCGCGCCGCCCGCGTAGCCGCCGACCAGGAAGCCCGCGGCGGCCCACGCCGCGACCGGGACGTCGACGTGCCCGGCGCGCCAGTACACCAGCACGGAGAGGATGCCGACCGGCGGGAGGAGCACGGCGAGCGAGGTCCCCTGGGCGTCGTGCTGCGACATGTGGAAGAGGTAGATGAGCAGCGGGACCATGATGAAGCCACCGCCGAGCCCGATCAGCCCGCCGAGCCCGCCGCCCATGAAGCCGACCGCCAGCGCGAGCACCGCTTGCATGACGGCCCGATACCCGAGCGCGCCTTCCTTTTCCAGCCGTGCGGCTCTGCTATAGAGCGCAGATGGGGCGGATCGGGGACCTGGGGTGAGCGACGAGCCGCTCGCCGACTACCCGAAGACCGTCGTCCTGACGGACGGGGCGCAGCTCGTGCTGCGCCCGCTCGGCGACGCCGAGCGCGCCGCGCTCCGCGCGCTCCTCGCGCGCGTGGCGCCCGCGGAGGGCTTCGCACCGGCCGCCGACCACGTGATCCTCGCTTGCGACCGCGAGCGGGTGGTGGCGGCGGCCGCCCTCGAGCGGGGAGTGCCGGAGGTGGCGCGCCTGAGCGTCGCCATCGATCCCGAGTACCGCGAGCGGCGCCTCGGCACCTGGCTCGTCCTCGATTGCGTGCATCTCGCCGCCGGCCTCGGCGTCGACCGCCTCGAGGCGGCTGCCCACCCAGGCGAGGCCGCCTATCTGGCCGCGCTCGCGCGCCTCGACTTCGTGGTCGATCGAGGGCGCACGTCGCCGTCGAGCGTGGTGCTGGTAAAGCGCCTGCACCGCGGGTGGACGGATTTCTGACCCCGCGCCGATCTGATATCGAAGGCCGCCCGGTGAGATGATCCGGAACCTCGTCTGGATCGGCGCGGCGCTCGCGTTGCCGCTGGCCTGGTTCGTGGTGCACTTCGGGCAGCTCGCCACCACGCCGCTCGAGATCGCCCTCTGGTCGGGGAGCGGCATCTTCGGGGCCGCCTTCCTGCTCTCCTGGACCTCGGAGGTGGCGCAGCTCGACATCACGCGCGCGCTGGCGCTCGCCTTCCTGGCGCTCATCGCCGTGCTCCCGGAGTACGCGGTCGACGTCTACTTCGCGTGGCGCGCCGGGCAGGACCCGACCTACACGGCGTACGCGACCGCCAACATGACGGGCGGCAACCGCCTCCTCATCGGCGTCGGCTGGGCGACCGGCGTCTTCGCCCTCTGGCTCCGCTACCGCCATCGCGAGGTACGCCTGCCGCGCGAGCAGGCGGTCGAGGTCAACTGGCTGGCGCTCGCGACGCTCTACTCCTTCGTGATCCCGGCCAAGGGCACGCTCTCGCTCTTCGACACGGGCGTCCTCTTCCTCATGTTCGCGGGCTACGTGCGCGCGGCCGGCAAGACCCACCACGAGGAGCCGGAGCTGGAGGGGCCGGCGGAGCTGCTCGCGCGCCTCGCGCCCGCCGGGCGGCGGGGCGCGAGCCTGGCGCTCGCTCTGGTCGCCGGCGCCGCCATCGTGACCGCGGCGGAGCCCTTCGCGGAGAGCCTGATCGCCACCGGGCGGCAGTTCGGTATCGAGGAGTTCCTCCTCGTGCAGTGGCTGGCGCCGCTCGTCTCCGAGTCGCCCGAGTTCGTGGTAGCGGTGTTGTTCGCGCTGCGCGGCTCGGCAGCGGCCAGCATCGGGACGCTCATCTCCTCGGCCGTGAACCAGTGGACGCTGCTCGTGGGCGCGCTGCCCGCGGCCTTCGCGCTCTCGCACGGGAGCGCCGTCCCCATGCAGCTCGATGGGCGGCAGCGCGAGGAGATCTTCCTCACCTCGGCGCAGTCGGTGTTCGCGCTGGTGGTGATCGCGAACTTCACCTTCTCGCGCCTCGAGGCGGCGGTGCTGTTCCTGCTCTTCGTGCCGCAGCTCTTCCTGACCACGCCGGCGGCGCGCTGGACGCATGCCACACTCTACCTCGTCCTGGCCGCCGGCATCGTGTGCTTCAGCCCGACGGCGCGCGCGGGCGTGCGGCAGCTGCTGCCGCTGCGGCGCCGGCGCCCGTCGTAGCCGAGGGCGGTCGGCGCTCGAGAGCCCGACGGCGCTCAGGCTGACGCGGCCACCAGGTACCCGTACCGCGCCCGGAACTCCTCCGGGCTCATGCGCGCGGCCGCGGCGATGGGGCCGAGCTTCGCGGGGTCGTCCAGATCCTCCCGCTCGAGGCGGATCATGTACTCGATGGCCACCCGGTAGGACCCGCTGTGGATGTTGACCTCGCGCACGCGCGGGCGCCCCGTTGCCGGGTCGGTGAACGATCCGAACGGAAGCGGAACCATGTGGTTCTCCCGCATCGTGATCATCGCCCCGAGCTCCGGCCGGCCCGCGCGGCGCAGCTCCCGCAGGTAGTGGATGGCTCCGTACCCGAGGTCCCGGGTGTACTCGATGTCGAAGGGGATCGGTGATGCGCAGCGCAGCTCGTAGCCGATGTTCTTCGCCGTGACCGTCATCTTCTGGCCGCGCGCCTTGAAGCGGGCCTTCACCCGGTCGGCGAGCACCTCGTCCAGGTTCAGCTCGCCCAGCCGGATGTGCCCGTGCTCGTCTACCTCGACCTCGGGCATGGCCGCCCTCAGGTCCGCCTCCGCCAGCCGCAGCGCGATGCCCTCCGCGAACACCGCCACCCCGAACGGCCGGCCGTGCGCGATGCGCTTGAGCATCGCCGCCTCCACGATGTCGACCAGGTGCTCCAGACGGACCGGTGCTCCCTTCGGAAACTCCTCGGCGACCACCGTGAGGGTGGCGCCCGCGGCCTTGCCGATGCCGACCGCCAGATGGCCCGCCGAGCGTCCCATGGCGAGCACGAAGAACCACCGCCTGGTGGTCATGGCGTCGGTCATGAGGTTGTTGACGAGCTCCACGCCCACGTGACGCGCCGTCTCGTACCCGAACGTGGGGGTGCCGCCAGGAAGGGGAAGGTCGTTGTCGATGGTCTTCGGCACGTGCGCCACCCGGATCGCCCCGCGGGCGGCCTCGGCCAGGCGAGAGGCCGAGAACGCCGTGTCATCGCCTCCGATGGTGACCAACAGCTCGATCCCGAGCTCGCGCAGCGCCTTCAGGCAGTTGTGCATCCGCCAGTCGGGATCGTCGGCTCCCTCGTCCCGCACGGTGGGGTTGGCCCGCGCCGTGTAGAGGATCGAACCCCCGAGGGCGTGGATACGAGACACGTCGGTGATCGAGAGCGGCAGGACGTGCGCGGTCGATCCCTGGATGAGATGCTCGAACCCGTCCAGGATCCCGATCACCTCCCAGCCCGAGTTCACCGCCTCGATCGTGGCGGCAGAGATGACGGAGTTGATCCCGGGGGCGGGGCCTCCCCCGCACAGGATCCCGAGCCTCGGCTTGCGTTCGCCCATGGGAGATCCGCGTCGCGTCCGCGCCTGGAGGCATAGCCTCGCATCGGGGGGCGGCGTTTCGCAAGCGACTCCGGGGCGGGACGGAGGTGTCCGCTGCCGCGGGGCCGCTGGCCGCGAGGAACGTATGCCGCCGCGCCGAAAGACAGTATACGGGGAGCGAGGAGGATCCCCATGTCGACGTACGGGCTCACCCCGGAGGTCCGCGCGCTGCGCGAGCGCCTGCGCCGCTTCATCGACGACGAGGTCATCCCGGCCGAGCCCGTGCTGGCCCGCGACGACGGGGCCGCGGCCGAGGCCACGCGGCGGCTGAAGGCGCGGGCCAAGGCCGCAGGGCTGTGGGCGCTCGGCCATCCGAAGGAGATCGGCGGCGAGGGCGTGCCGTTCATGCCCTTCGTCTATCTGAACGAGGTGATCGGCCGCTCGCACTGGGGGCAGGTCGCGGTGGGCTCGTTGTCGATGCAGGACTCGATCATGCTCCACCTCTACGGCACCGCCGAGCAGAAGCGGCGCTGGCTCGAGCCGCTGGTGGCCGGCGACATCTATCCCTCGGTCGGTCTCACCGAGCCGGAGGTGGCGGGTTCGGACCCCACCCTCATGCAGTCGACGGCGCGGCTCGAGGGCGACCACTGGGTGGTGAACGCGCACAAGTGGTTCACGAGCGGCGCCAACCGCGCCGCCTTCACCACCGTCTTCGCCATCACCGAGCCCGAGGCCGCGCCGCACGAGCGCTTCTCGGCGATCATCGTCCCTACCGACGCGGTGGGATATGAGATCCTCCGTGTCGTCCCGACCATGGGGCACACCGGCGGCGCCCACTGCGAGATCCGGCTGAGCGACGTGCGCGTGCCGCGCGCTCACCTGCTCGGGGGCCGCGGGCAGGGCTTCGTCGTGGCGCAGAAGCGGCTCGGCCCGGGGCGCATCTTTCACTGCATGCGCTGGCTCGGGCAGGCAGAGCGCGCCTTCGAGCTCATGTGTGCGCGCGCGACGACGCGCTTCGCCCATGGCTCGCTTCTCTCCGAGAAGGGCGAGATCCAGCGCTACGTCGCCGAGTCGGCGGCCGAGATCCAGGCCGCGCGCCTGATGACGCTGGACGCCGCGCGCGCCATGGACGAAGGCAGCGAGGCGCGGATCGAGATCGCGCTCATCAAGTTCTGGGGCGCGCGCATGCTGCACGACGTGATCGACCGCGCCATCCAGGTGCACGGCGCGCTCGGCGTCACGGCCGACACGCCGCTCGAGTTCATGTACCGCGAGGCGCGCTACGCGCGCATCTACGACGGCCCCGACGAGGTGCACCGCATGGTCGTCGCGCGCCGCCTGCTGCGCGACCCGCACGGCGCCGCCCCGTGGGCGTGAGCGGTCGGGTCGAGACGAGCTACACCAGCGCCCGCGCCTCGCGCAGGCGCGTGATCTCCGCCGCGCCGTACCCGCACACGTCGCGCAGGACCTGCTCGGTGTCCGCGCCGAGGCAGGGGGCCGCGCCGCGCACGCGGCAGTCGCTCTCCGACATGCGCCAGGGGACGCCGACGTGCTTGCGCGTGCCGACCACGGGGTGGGGGAGCTCGACGAAGAAGCCGCGCGCGTTCAGGTGCGGGTCCTCGGCGAGGTCGCGGTTGGTGGCGGCGGTGAAGGCGGCGACGCCGGCGGCCTGCAGGGTCGCGGTCGCCTCCTCGGGAGAGCGCGCGCCGGTCCAGGCGGTCACGATCTCCTCCAGCTCGTCCTCGCTCTGCTTGCGCGCGGCAGCGGTGGCCCAGCGCGGGTCGCTCGCCAGCTCGGGACGACCGATCGCGGCCGCGAAGCGGGTCCAGGCCGCGTCGTCCTCGACCGCGAGCGCGACCCAGCGGTCCTCACCGGCGGCGCGGAAGACGCCGTGCGGCGCCATGTGCGCGTCCCGGTTGCCGTCGCGCTCGGGCGCGGCGCCGTTCATCGTCCAGCCGCAGATCGCCTCCGGGAGCACGGCCATCGACGTCTCCCACTGCGAGAGGTCGATGTACTGGCCCTGGCCGGTGCGCGCGCGGTGGAGGAGTGCCGCCAGCACCGCGACCGCGCCGTGGAGTCCGCCGGTCGGATCGCCGTAGGAGATGCCGACGTGCATGGGCGGGAACCCGCGGTAGCCGGTCACCGAGGACATCCCGGAGAGCGGCACCTGCGCGGGCCCGTACGACACCTTGTCCGAGTCGGGCCCGGTCGCGCCGTAGCCGGAGAGCGCGATCATGATGAGATCGGCGCGCAGCCGGCGGAGCACCTCCCAGCCGAGGCCCATGCGCTCCATCACCCCGGCGGCGAAGTTCTCGACCACCACGTCGCTCGCGGCGCAGAGACGCTGGGCGGCCTCGATCGCCTCGGGCCGCTTCAAATCGAGCGCGATGCTCTTCTTGCCCTGGTTGTACTGGTTGAAGTAGCCGCTGCGGTTCGGACCGGGCTCGAAGTCGGCGAACGGCGGCAGGAGACGCGTCACGCACGGGCGGGTCGCGGTCTCGACGCGGATGACCTCGGCGCCGAGATGCGCGAGCTGGAGCGTGCAGAAGGGCCCGGCCCACACCCAGGTGAAGTCGGCGACGCGGACGCCGGCGAGCGGCGCGCGCCTCGCCATCTACACCAGCCCCTCGCGGGCCAGCGCGGCCGCGTCGAGGCCGATCTCGGCCAGCACCTCGGCGGCGTGCTGGCCGAGGCAGGGCGCGGGTGCGCGGAGCGTCCACGGGGTGGCGGAGAGCTTGTACGGCGCGCCCGGCACGGTGACCGCGCCGGCCAGGGGATGCTCGATGGCGGCGAAGAAGCCGCGCGCCCGGAGGTGCGGCGAGGCGAGCAGGTCGCCCATGGTCGACACCGGCGCCAACGGGACGCGGCGGCGCTGTGCCGCCTCGTAGAGCTCGTGCACCGACTGCTCGCGACACCACTCCTGGAGGAAGCCCTGCAGCGCGTCGAAGTTGGCGCCGCGCGACAGACGGTCGGCGAACAGCTCCATCGACGCCCACTCCGGCTTGCCCATGATGTCGACCAGGCACTTCCACTGGTGCTCCTCGACGCAGCAGAGGAAGATCCACCCGTCGCGGCACTCCATGAAGCAGAGGGGCTGGATGGGCTTGGCGCCGAGGCGTGAGGCGAGGAGCCCGCAGTAGGGCCAGAACTCGAAGGTGAGCTCGAGGATCGCCGCCAGGCACTCCTGCGTACACACCTCGACGTGCTCCCCCCGCCCGGTGGCGAGGCGGGCGAAGAGGGCGCCGAGCGAGCCGATGGCGGCGTTCAGGCCGGCCTGGAAGCTGGACTGATCGCCGAACGCCTTGAGCGGCGGGAGGTCGGGGCGGGTCGGCTCGCCGTTCAACGCCGCGACGCCGCCGGCGCTCCAGGTGACGACGTCGGGGCCGCGGTAGCCGGCGTGCGGCCCGCCGAGCCCGAAGGGCGCGATCGAGGTCATGACCAGCGCCGGGTGCATGGCCGACAGGCGCTCGTAGTCGAGGCCGCGGCCCGCCATCTCGCGCGGGTGGACGTCGTGCACCAGGAGGTCGGCGCGCGCCGCGAGGCGTTCGAGGACCTCGCGCCCGCGCGGCCGGGTGAGATCGAGCGTGATGCCGCGCTTGTTGGCGTTGAGATAGAGGAAGAGGCCGCTCTTCTCGGGATGGGGGACGTCGCCCGGGAAGGGGCCGCGCGCGCGGGTCGCGTCGCCCCCTCCGGGCGGCTCGACCTTGATCACCTGCGCGCCGAGATCCGCGAGCAGCTTCGCGCCATAGGCGGCGGCGACGCCGCTCCCCACCTCGAGCACCTGGAGCTGGTCGAGGGCCGCGGGCATCTCAGCTGCCGGTCGCCAGCCGCACCAGCTCGGCGACCGTCGCGGGCTCGTCGAGGAGCGCGAGGCGCGTCATGAGCTCGGTGTGCGAGTGCTCCTCCACCGGCCAGTCGCTGTAGATGCGCCATTCCTCGCCCGTGCGCTCGAGCACGTGCACCCGCTTCTGGTCGTCGGTCATGCCGATCGCGGCGCGCTCGCTGGGGGTCAGGGCGAAGAGCGCGTAGCCCGCGCGCTTGCTGGTGACGAAGTACACCTGGGCGTGTCCTACCAGGGTCGCCCCGGCGCGGGCAACCAAGGACAGCCTCCTGATCAGAGCCCGGCGGCGAGCGCGACGGCCACCGCCGGCCGTCCCCCGTCCCGGTCGACGGCGGGCTCGCCGAGCGCGAGGCGCTCGGCGGCGATGCCGAAGTCCTGCACGAGGAGGCTCCGCAGGCGGGCGGCGCGCGCGCCGGCGAGCGCGCGGAGATCGCCGTTGGAGACCGTCCGCTCCGCGGCCCACTCATCCAGCGTCTTCTGCAGCTCGGGCGAGAGCTCGGCGCTCTTCCCGCTCGCGCGCGCGGCGAGCACGTCGCGGATGGCGTTGCGCGTGCCGCGGCTCGCGAGGTTGCGGAGCGTCCCCAGCGCCCCCCTGTCGGCGGCGAGATCGGCGAGGATCGCCGCCTCCTGGAGCGCACGCACGTCGGGTCCGCCCGCGCTGCCTCTCAGCTCGAGGCGGAGCGCGGGGGCGCTGCCGAGCACGGTCCCCAGCTGCTCGACGCGCGTCCGCGCCTCGGCGTCGACCTCGGGCCTGCCGGGGGCAAACCCGATCGGCTGCGGCGTGGCGTCCACCTTGTCGTCGCCCGCGACCACGGCGCCGAGCAGCCGCAGCGGCGAGGCGAGGGCGTTCACGATCGCGTGGCGGAGCGCCTCCGCGATCACCGCGCCCACGTCCAGCCGGGCGCCGCCCCGGCGGTCGCCGCTGACTGGAATGGTGAGCGCGATCACGCCGTGCACGTCGCGCATGAGCCCGAGCGCCAGCGTGAGCGGCACGCCGAAGTGCTGCGCGAAGAGGGAGTCGCCCGCGGCGCCGGCCAGGTCGAGGCCGGCGAGGCGGAGGCTGGTCTCGCTGTCGTAGCGGTCCGTCTCCCAGCGCGCCTTCGAGCCGAAGCTGGCCGCGCCCCGGGCGATGCTGTAGCCCGAGGCGGTCACGTAGGGGTTGAACTGGGTGAGCGGGATGCGCTCGCCGCTGGCGTCGATCCGGATGCGGCCGCCGCTGCGCGTGCCCTTGACCGAGAGCGGCGCGTTGCCGGGTGCGCGGAGCGAGAGGGCGAAGTCGTCGAACCCGTTCTCCGGGTAGCTGAGCCCGCGCGCCGCGAGCCGGATCGCGGAGACACGGCCCTGATAGAACGGCTTGGTGGTGCGATCGAGCACCGCCACCTGGCCGCCCTCGAGGTCGAGATTGGCGAGGGTGAGCGCGACGGGGCGGCCGCCACTCTCCGTGGGTGGCGGCTCCGCGGCGGGGGCGGGCGGCGGCGCCGCCGCGGCCGCGGGCGCACCCGTGCTGGGGAGAACGATGCCTTCAGCCGTGCGTGTGAGGGCGACGCTCGGGTTCGAGAGGTGCACGAGCTCCAGATCGATGCGCAGCGGCTCGCCTGGCGCGGCGGGCTCGCCCGGGAGCACGCCCGGCACGCGGATCTCCCGGATGCCGAGGTCGAGCTGCTGCCAGGCGAGCGAGAAGTCCTCCCCCTCGCGCGGCGTTGCCTTGAGATCTGCGAGCGCGAGCCGGCCCGACACGACGAGCGCGGGATGCTCCGCGGCGATCGTCACCTCGCCGCCGAGCGCGCCGCCGGGGAGGAGGACGGGCGCGGCGCCGGTAGCCGCGGCCAGCCGCCCGAGCGCGAGGCTGTCGATACGAGCGGTCAGATGCGCGGCGAGCGGGTCGAGGCTGACCGTCCCGTCGACGGCGATCGTGCCCTCGCCCTCGCGCAGCTCGAGCGCGATCGTGGCCGAGGAGCCTGTCGCGCTCGACAGATCCGTGACCGCCGCCTTCACGATCCGTATCTCGAGCGGCGGGGGCTCGAGGAACACCTTGACGAGCGTGTCGGTCACGTCGACCTTGCCCACGCTCCACGTCCACGGCGCCGGCGGCGCGCCCTCGGGCGGCGGCGCGGGCGGCGTGCCCCCCGCGGCGCTCGGCCGGCCGGCGAGGAGCGGCAGGGGCGGCGCGTCGCGCGGGCGGACGAGCACGGTGGCGCCGTCGAGAGCGACGCGCTGCACGCGCGCCTGGCGGGCCGCCACGTCGAGCGTCTCGACGTCGAGGTCGAGACGGCGCCAGGCGAGTGCGGGCTCCTCCCCGCCGGGCACTTCCACCGCGAGGTCGCGGAGCGCGAGCGTGCCGCCCAGCACGGGATTGGTCCCGGGCTCGACGCGGGCGGTGAGGGCCGCGTCGAGACGGCCGCGGAATCCGCTCCACCCCAGCGCCGGGACGTGGACCTGCGTGCGGTCGAGGGGCAGGTTCGTGACCTCGACCCTGGCGTCGACGGCGAAGCCGTCGCTGCGCGTCGTGACGGTGGTCTCGACCCGGACCGTGCCGTCGGCGAACCTGGCCTCGATGACGCCGTGCCCGGGCTCGCGGTCGTTCCCGTACTGGAAGGAGAAGCTCTTCAGCTCGAGCGCGGCGAGCACCAGCTCGACGGGCTCCGGGGGCTCGACGACGTAGTCGCGAAGCCTGAGATGGCCGTCGCGCAGGGCGGCCTGATCGACCACGACGTTCCACGGCC
>Ga0209056_10003761_pt1 | contig 16057 bp, 13 predicted proteins | sample GraSoiAngelo_114_FD_185876 | JGI IMG/M metagenome (GOLD analysis project Ga0209056, IMG submission 185876) | Grasslands soil microbial communities from the Angelo Coastal Reserve, California, USA - 14_0903_13_40cm (SPAdes) (version 2) | ecosystem: Environmental > Terrestrial > Soil > Grasslands... | reverse complement strand
AGGAAGTGACGCGGATTTTCGAGACGGAATGGAGCTCGGCGGGGTACGAAGACGAGTATCAGGAAGGGGAATACAAAAAAGACGGGATCGAACAGTTGCGGGCGTTCCATGCGGGAGTGCTCGCGGAGCCGCTGGTGGTGCTCGAGCAAGAGAAGGCGTTTGAGCTGCCGCTGGAAGATAATGTCGTCATCGCGGGGCGTATGGACCAGATCAACCAACTTGGGAATCGTGACGTTGAAATCGTGGATTACAAAACGGGGAAGCCGAAGAAAGAAGCGGATGCACGACGCGACCTGCAACTGAGTTTGTACGCGCTGGCGGCGAGAGAGGTGCTGGAGCTGAACCCGGTCGCGCTCGTGTTTCATTACCTGCTGACGAACGAAAGGCAAGTGACCACGAGGGAGAAGAAACAACTCGACGAAGCGGTGGCAATAGTGAACGAGGCGGCGGCGAACATTCGGGCGGGTGAGTTCTCGCCAAAGCCTGGGTACCATTGCCGGAACTGCGCATTCAAACCGATTTGCCCGGCGTATGAGCAGGTTCTTTGCCCGGAATGACAGGCAAGGCTGGCGATGAAAAATGGGGCGCGGCTGAGGTGACCAGCGGCGCCCCTGAAATCACTCCACTGAAATTGAAGCCTACTTGCCCTTCTTCTTGTCGTCCTTCTTGCCCTTGCCCTTTTTCTTCATGGAGGAACTCCTTTTTGCGGATGACCGCCCCGACAAGTCGGGGTAAACTCCGCAAGCGGTCAACCCCAGAATCAGGCGATGGCCGCAGACGCGCGGCCGTCCTCACGTTCTATACGGGCAGCGTTCCGACGTGTCAAGGGATTTGTGAAGAATTTGTGGCCGGTCAGGGCGAAGGAGACGGGGCGTAGTAGCCGTCGCGCGTCCGGATGGCGAGGCCGGGGCGCCTCACGCGGACTTCGATGGAGTGGTAGTCGAGGGAGCGGTCGGTGTCCCGGGGGCTGTAGGTAAGGGTGTACTGGTTGCGTGCCTCTTCGGTGATGCGGGCATAGAGTTCCTCGATGGCCTCCAGCCTCGCGGCGTAATAGACGTCGCCGCCGGTGGCATGGGCATATTTCGGCAGCGGGGTGAACTTGCGTTTTAGATAGGCACTGCCGACGCCAATACTGAAGACAGAAATATCGCTTTGCTGGAGCTTCTTGACCGCGTCCTCGAAGGAATAGTTGTATTTCTTGGCGTTCTCGCCATCGGAGACGAGAAGGACCATTTTTCTGCGGTCGCGTCCGCGGTCCTTGAGAAGATCGGCGGCTTCATAAACAGCATCGTCCAACGCCTTGCTGCGCCCGCGCTCGCCCTTCAAGATGATGTTGGGAGGTGAGGGCGAAGGGCCGTTTGCCGGACGCCCATTGATGGAGGGCCCGCTTGTCAGGGGACCTCCCGTGTCGACGTTACTCGGGGAACTCTGGAGCGTGGTGCGCTTGAGCTCGGTGAGGAGCTTGTCCGGGTCGCGCGTAAAGCCTTTGCCGGGGTGAAACGTGAGATCGAAACGGCAGACAAAGACTTCATCCTGGTCGCTCAGGCCGCCGACAATGGCGGGAAGGCTGGATTCGACCTCCTGGGCGACACCCTTCGGCAGGTCGTTGTCGATGAGGACGACCATCGAAAGGGGAAAGGGCTCGTTGAAGAACTGATCGCCTTTCTGCTCGACGTTATCCTCGAAGATGCGGAATTCTTCCTTGCGGAGATCGGGGACCAGGTGGCCGTCGCCGTCCTTAACCGTGACGGGAACGATGACGACGTTGGTGATGATGCGGATGCGCGCCTGCGGTTGCTCCTGAGGAGCGGGTGGCCCGGGTTTCTGCTGCTGGGGCACGCCGGGAGGCGCAGCGAGTGTAAGAACGCAAACAAGCGTCAGAATCTTGGATGGACAATTCATGCGCGTGAAGCCACCATAGATTGCGGCACTAGCGGCACGGTCAATGCATCCTCCGCGGCGCGTGGCCGCATCTAGGGTGACGGAGGCTTTCTTCTGCGGGCTGCTTCCGAAGCAAGTTTCCTCAACGGGGCGATTATACAATGCGAAATGCGATGAAGCAGTTGGGGATGTGCGCAGGGCTGTTCGCGGCAGGGCTACTGGCCCTGGCGCCACGGGGAGGCTCGCAGGCAAGTCCCACCCCCCAACAGCCGCAAGAGCCCTCCAGTCAGGAGCCGGGCATCCGCAGGGAAGTAGGCTTGGTCAATATCTTCGCGACGGTGCGCAACAAGAATAAACGAATTGTGACCGGGCTGAAAAAGGAAGACTTCAAAATCCTTGAGGACAATACAGAGCAGAAGATCGCCTTTTTTTCCGCGGAGAGCGCGCTGCCGATCACGATCGGAATGCTGATCGATACGAGCGGGAGCGAAGAGCACATGATCGGAGCGATCCAGGACGGCGGATCGAGGTTTTTGAGCCGGGTGATGCGCAAAGGCGACGAGGCGATGGTCATTTCCTTTGACCTGGACGTGGACCTGCTATCGGATTTTACAGACGACCGCAGCCAGTTGGAACGCGCCATCCGCCGGACGCGCATCAATACGGCCGGCGGCAATGTGGCGGTGACGCCGGGTCCATTGCCGACTTCAACCGCGCCGAACGGCACTCACCTGTATGACGCAATCTATCTGGCGTGCGCCGATAAGCTCGCATCGGAAGCCGGACGCAAAGCGATCGTAATCCTGACGGACGCCGAAGATGTTGGGAGCAAGCTCCGGCTGGAGGAAGCCATCGAAGCGGCGCAGCGGACGGATACCGTGGTCCACGTCCTCCTGATCCACGAGCGAGGGGGGTTCGGCTTCGGAGGAGGCTGGAGGCCGGACGTCGCGAAGAAAATCACCGACGAAACCGGCGGCCGCATGATAGACGTGACCTCGGAAAAGCGCTTGGAAGAGGCGTTCGACCAGATTTCGGAAGAACTCCGAAACGAGTACACGCTAGGCTATTACGCGTCCCGGGATGGGAAGTTTCATAAGATCAAGGTGGAAACGGTGAACAAGGATTTGAAAGTGATGGCGCGCAAGGGGTATTACGCGCCGAAGAGCTGAGGCGACGATTTGAAGCCGTGCCTGCGGCAGGCAGGCGGAGCGGATTCTCCTAATCCCATACAACTTTTAGTTTTTCTCGCAAGCCGCGCTGATCCCGATTTGCAAAAAGCGTCTTGGCTACTGATCGGAGGAGCCGGAGGGTTTGGAGGGCGGCTCGAGGGTGGTGGTGCGCGCATAGTAGCCGCGGCGGGCGCGGACTTGCAGGCTCTTGTGTTCCGGGACTTCGATTCTAATTTTGTGGTATTTGCCGTTGGAGACGTAGTTCGAGGGATTGTAGGCCAGCGAGTACTGGGAGCGCAGCTCATCGCCGATGTCCTGGAAAGACTGATCCAAGTCATCCACGTGGTAAGGGAAGAAGGCGCGGCCGCCGGTCTCTTCGGCAATGTCCCGCAGAATCTGGTCGCCTTCGGTGAGATGCAGTTTGCGATTGCCGGACTTCTCGCGCTCATTGTTCTGCGTGAGCGTAACCCACTGCGTGCTGGTGCTGATGGCGTAGATAACGACGCTGGTCCGCTGGGCCATCTCAATGGCCTCGGCGCGGGTACGGTCGGAGAGGTTGTCGTCGCCGTCGCTGATGAGAACCATGACGCGGCGGACGACGTCGGGGCGATCGCCGGCGGGCCGTGGAGGATGGCTTAGGAGGTCGCGGCAGGCTTTGTAGATGGCGTCGTAGACGGCGGTGCCGCCGCCAGCGCGCATCTTCATGATCTCATCGCGAAGCTTGCCGCCATCGTCGGTGTAATCCTGCGCGACATAGGGCTGGTCGTCGAAGGTCATCAGGAAGGACTGGTCCTTGCCGCGGCGGAGGACGCTGAAGAGGAATCCGACGGCGGCGTCCTGCTCGAACTGAAGGCGGTCGCGGATGCTGTTGGAGGTGTCGAGGAGCATGCCGATGCGCAGCGGCAAATCGGTCTGGCGGCTGAAATAGCGGATCTCTTGCGGAACGCCGTCGTCCAAGACCCTGAAATTTGGCTTATCGAGATTGATGACGAGCTTGTTGCGGCGGTTCAGGACGGTGAAGAGAACATCGACGAGATTGATCTCGCGGACGATCGTCTGGCCGGTCTTGAGCGGTTGCTGGCCCGACGGCGGAGCGGGCTCCTGGGACTGTGGCGGTTGCTGAGACTGCGCGCGCTGCTGGGCGCGCTCGCCCGCGGCAGCGAGAAGCAGCGCGGAGCAAAGCAGGAGCGCAATGAATATGCGTCGCATGGGGGAGAAATTCGATTATAGGTAACCGCGGAGCGCAGCGTCAATTTCAAGTGTGACCCCGATCCTATCGGGGTCAACTCCACGCGTGACCGCAGAGCGGTCAACGCGGCCTGGAGCTTCGCCTACAGCGGCGGCGAGCTGCCGGAGGTAGGCGAGTAGTTCGGCAGGCAATGTGGCAACGACTTCGATGGGCGCTTTGGTACGGGGGTGAATGAAGCCGAGGCGCGCAGCATGGAGAAAATTGCGGCCTAACGCGGGCAAGGCGACTTTACCGACGCGCTCCTGGCGTGCGGCTCCGTAGAGCGTGTCGCCGACAACGGGATGATGAAGAGCGGCGAAGTGGGCGCGGATTTGATGCGTGCGGCCGGTGTGAAGCTGGATTTCGAGAAGCGTGAAGCCGCCGACGCGGGCGAGAACACGCCAGTCAGTGCGGGCTTCGCGGGCTTTGCCGATGACGCCCCGCCCGGATTGCGCCGAGCTAGCCCGGGCAGTCATGCGGGCGCGGCGGCGAGGATCGCGAGAAATAGCCAGATCGATGCGGCCATGATCTTCTTTGAGTTTCCTTTCGACCAGCGCCAAGTAGGTCTTCTTGACTTCGCGGCGGCGAAACGCTTCGGCAAGACCGGCGTGTGCGGCATCATTCTTGGCGACGAGGATGGCGCCCGAGGTTTCTTTGTCCAGGCGATGGACGATACCCGGGCGAAGGGCATCGCCGGCGCGCGAGAGCGCCTGACCGCGGCCGAGCAGGGCATTGACGAGTGTGCCGCGAGCATGGCCCGCGCCGGCGTGGACCGTCATGCCGGCGGGCTTGCTGACGACGAGAAGGTCTTCGTCTTCGTAGAGAATGCCCAGCGGAATGGCTTCCGGTTCAGCGCGGAGTTGCGGGCGAGGCTGCGCGTCCACCGCAACGCGCTCGCCGGAGCGGAGACGATGCGAGCCCTTTGCGGCTCGGTCGTTGACGCGGACGAGCCCCGCTTCGATAAGTTCCTGAATGCGGGTGCGGCTGAGCTCGGCCACACGAGCGGCGACATAGCGATCGAGACGCGCGCCGGCGTCTTCCGCGGCGACAGAAAATTCCTGCTTCATTGCGTTTGATTTTTAGCAGATTCGTGTGCGCTTGTCTTGGCGCCGAACAGGACGTCGAGGATGACAAGGACGGCGCCGATGGAGATGGCCGAATCGGCGACGTTGAAGGCAGGCCAGTGGTAGGCGCCGAGTAAAACTTCGAAGAAATCGGTGACGGCACCGCGGACGATGCGGTCGGTGACGTTGCCGGTGGCGCCGCCAAGAAGAAGAGCCAGGCCGGCGGCAGTGAGGCGGCCGCCATGTCCTGTGACGAGAAGCCAAGAGAGGATGCCGATGACGAGAACCGAGCCGGCAATCAATGCGAGCCTCATCCACGCCGAGCTGGAATCAGAGAAGACGCCGAAAGCGATACCCGGATTCCGGCTGTGAACAAGATAGACGAAATTGTGGAGAAGCTCGCGGCGATAACCTTCGGGTGTTTGCGTCTCGAACCAGGCTTTGGTGGCGCGGTCGAGGAAGACGACGGCGAGAGTGAGCCAGAGCCAGCGAATGCGGGCGGTCAAGTGCAATCATTCACCATTTATAGGAGCGCAGCCCGCCTGCGGCAGGCAGGCATGCTGCGCTCCTAGACGGAAACTTGCTCTCCCTCGATTTCCACGAGGGCTTCGGAACAACGTTCGCAAATCGTCGGGTAACGCGAGTTCTCGCCAACGTGCCTGGAATAGTTCCAACAGCGTTCGCACTTCTTCCCATCTGCGCGGGAAACGCCAGGATTAAACGCGACGATATCTGACGGCTCGTCTATTTCCACCTGCGAGACAATGAAAAGCGGGGGCAGCCACGCCTTGTAAGCGCGCCATAACTCAACATCTTCTTTGGCCGCTCCTGTTAGTCGAACCTTGGCTTCAAGTGATGCTGATATGTCATTGTGTTTTCTAGCTTCCTCAAGCGAGATTAGAACACTTCGGCGAAGGTTGAGCAGTCTCTCCCAATTCACCATCTGTTTCGGCGATAGACCAGTGCCGAGATCGGATTCGTTCGGGAAAACGGACATATGAATACTGGCCGGATCGCCCGATTGCTTGGGCAGATGCTTCCAGATTTCTTCGGCGGTGAAGACGAGGATCGGCGCGAGGAGGCGAACGAGAGCGCTGGTGATTTTGTAGATGGCGGTTTGGGCGGAGCGGCGAGTTTTGCTGCGCGGCGCCTTGGTGTAAAGGCGATCTTTCAATACGTCGAAGTAGAATGCGCTGAGGTCCACGACGCAAAAATCGTGGATGGCGTGATAGACGCGGTGGAATTCATAGGCCTCGCACCAGTCGCGGCATTTCTTGACGAGTTCGGCGGCGCGCTCGAGCATCCAGCGATCGAGCTCTTCCATTTCGCCGGCCGGAAGCGCGTCGCGCGAAGGATCGAAATCACTCACGTTGATGAGCGCGAAGCGGAAGGTGTTGCGAATTTTGCGATAGGCTTCGGAGAGCTGGGTCATGACGCGCTCGGACATGCGCACATCCGACTGATACTCCACCGAAGCGACCCAGAGGCGGAGGAGGTCCGCGCCCCATCTCTCGCAGATTTCGTTGGGCTCGATAGCGTTGCCGAGGGATTTGGACATTGCGCGGCCTTGCTCATCAAGCGTCCAGCCGTGCCCGACCACTGTTTTGTACGGCGCCTGATCCTTGATTCCGACCGCGACGAGCAAGGAACTTTGAAACCAGCCGCGGTACTGATCGGGGCCTTCCGTATAAACGTCCGACGGCCGCCAGGGCGCGCCGTTTTCCGTAAGTCCCTCCTTCGCCGTCAAGACAGCCAGGTTCGATGAGCCGGAATCGAACCAGACATCGAGAATGTCGTTCTCCTTGCGCCATTTGGCAGCGCCACACGAGCATTTCGTTCCGGCGGGAAGCAATTCTTCCGGCGAATGGCGATACCAGGCGTCAGCGCCCTCTTTTTCGAACCAGCGAATAACATTGCGGAGAGCGGCGAAATCCCGGAGCTGCTTGCCGCAGGCGTCGCAGTAGAAAACGATGATGGGCACGCCCCAGAAGCGCTGGCGGGAAACGCACCAGTCGGGCCGGCCAGAGACCATGTCGTGCATGCGCTGCTGGCCCCAGGCGGGAATCCACTTGACCCTGCGAATTTCCTCGAGCGCTTCTTGGCGAAGAGATTTGGTTGCAGCACTTCCCGGGCTCTTTCCGGGGCGTGCGACCTGATCCATTTGGATGAACCACTGCTCGGTGGCGCGGAAGATCACAGGATTGTGGCAGCGCCAGCAGTGCGGGTAGCTGTGCGTATAGTCCGCGGCGGAAAGAAGCGCGCCGCGCTTGCGGAGAAGCTCGACGATGATCGGATTGGCAGTGAAGACGTCCTTGCCCTTGTATTCGGGCAGGCCTTCGGTATAGACGCCGCGGTCGTCCAGCGGAGCGGCAGTTTCGAGGCCATATTTCTGGCCGGTGAGGAAGTCCTCGACGCCGTGGCCCGGGGCGGTATGGACGATTCCGCTGCCTTGCTCGAGCGTGACGTAATCGGCAAGAACGCCGGGGACTTCGATGGGCAGGAAGGGATGCTGGAATTTCATGCCCTCGAATTCGCGGCCTTTGATCGTGGCACGAACGCGGGATTCCCGAAGGCCGAACTCGCTCCGCAAAGCATCGACACGATCGGCGGCAATCAGAAAGGCGCCGCGCTCCGTGTCCACGACGGCATAGTCGAAATCGGGATGAAAAGCCAGGGCGCGGTTGTGCGGAAGAGTCCAGGGAGTGGTCGTCCAAATGACAGCTTTGATCTCGCGGCCGAGGTTCGCGGCACTGCCTGTGCCTCCGCCAATCACGTCAAAGGCGACCCAAATCGACGGACTGGAGTGGTCTTCGTACTCGACTTCGGCTTCGGCGAGAGCCGTGCTGTCGTAGATACACCAATAGACGGGCTTGCGGCCGCGATAGACGTAGCCTTTTTCCATGAAGTCGAGAAAGGTCTCGGCGGTCTTCGCCTCGTAAGAGAAGTCCATCGTCAGGTAAGGCTGCTCCCAGCGGCCGAGGATGCCGAGGCGCTTGAAGTCGCGGCGGTGCTGGTCCACGTAGCGCGTGGCAAATTCGCGGCACTTGCGGCGAAATTCATCGGGAGGAACTTTGCCCTTGCCGCCGAGCTCTTTTTCGACTTGGGTCTCGATGGGCAGGCCATGGCAATCCCAGCCGGGCACATACGGGGCGTAGTAGCCCGCCATGCTCCTGGACTTGACAATCAAGTCTTTCACGATTTTGTTCAAACCGGTGCCAAGATGGATCGTGCCCGTCGGATAAGGCGGTCCGTCGTGGAGGACGAAAAGCGGGCGGCCTTTGCGCGCGGCGAGGATGCGGTCGTAAAGGCGCGATTCCTGCCACGCGGCGAGCTGCTTGGGCTCGTTCTGCGGCAGGCCCGCCTTCATGGGGAAATCGGTCTTGAGCAGGTTGAGGGTTTTCTTCAGTTCCAGCGGTTGTGGCATCGTTGCGCGGGCTCTCGTCTGCAATCTCTGCCGCTCGGGGCTCCGCAATTGACGTTACACAGTGCGAAACATCGGCGGGAAGTGGAATTCCGTATGTTACAATGAACTTCGACCGGTGTCAGCCGAATCGAACGGTGCAACCTTAGCCCGCCCAGTGGAATCTATTCGGGAGGAGACACCCAAGCGGGGAAATTTGCGTCTAAACAGGTGAAGAACGTGCCAGGAAATCTTTACAAACCGCTCCCACCCGATCCTACAAGAGCGGGAGTGTCTCGCCCGAGCGCGCGATCCGTAAGTCCTTTTGCGAATTACGGGGTGCCGAGGTTTGGAGCGCCGCCGCATCTTGTCTCCGACGATTTCTGGTCCAATTTGAGGGATTTTTTGACCGAGCGACCGCCGAAGATCGGCCCGACAAAGGCCGGAGCGCCGTTCTCCCGGACAGGCTATCGCTCGGGATTCTGGGAGAATCTCTGGGAATTCTTCAAGCCGACCCCCCGCATAGCCATGAGGCCCGGGGCAAGCCGGCTCGCAGTGCAATGGGGCGCCAATTTTGGCGGCTTCGGACACCGGCTGAAGGAATTTTTTGCCCCAACCAGGCTGCCGCCTCTGCGAGTGACGAGCAAGCCGGTGAAGGTAAGAGACATCTGGACGAAGGACGAAAATTTCGGCTGGACGCAGGCTGTCTCGATGTTCTTGCATGGTGGTTTGATCCTGCTGGGGGTGCTACCGATTTGGTGGAACATCATTCCGCATACCACACAGGCGAACACCAAGACAGGCATTGACATTACACAGATTGAGCTTTCGCCCTACGTATCGAAGCTACCCGCAGGCGCAAATAAGGCTGGTGGCGGAGGCGGCGGCGGCGACCGGTCACCCACACCCCGCACAAAAGGCCGCGCTCCGAAGTTCAATTGGACGCAGTTCACGCCGCCTTCGGCAACGATCAAGAATCCGAATCCAAAGCTGGCAATGGATCCCTCGCTACTGGGCCCTCCGGAGCTGAAGATTGTGAATCCGGCGCTTGTGAATTTCGGTGATCCGCTGGCCAGCGTGGTCAACGGGTCGAACGGACCGGGCAGCGGTGGCGGCATCGGCAGCGGCTCCGGCGGCGGCCTTGGGCCTGGATCCGGCGGAGGCACGGGCGGCGGCGTGTTCCGCGCGGGCATCAATGGAGTGGGAACGCCGCAATGCATCTACTGCCCCGACCCCGAATACTCGGACGAGGCTCGCAAGGCCAAATATCAGGGCACTGTGCTGCTGCAGATTATAGTCAGCGCCGATGGCCGTGTTATGAAGGCCACGGCTGCGAAGGGCCCGGGTATGGGTCTCGAAGAGAAAGCCATAGAAAAAGTTCTTACCTGGAAGCTAAAGCCAGCGCTTGGCCCCAATGGCAAACCGGTCCCGGTGAGTCTCACCGTTGAGGTCACTTTCCATCTCTACTGATTCCGCATAAGTCCTAGCGGCTCCAGGCGCAGCACGGTCGCGGGCCGAGTAAGCTCCTAGCTCCTCTGCGAGGCATGCTGGCGCCTGACGGATTTTCAGGCAACCCTCCCACCATCTGCGGATTCTGACGTAGCGATTGCGGCCCGCCACGAAAGAGGGGCCGACAGCTCGATTCGACGGCGGGCCTGGAGGCCGTAGCATGTCAAATGTGCCCGCAAAGCGGTCAACAGACAATCCCCCGCTCCGGTCGTTCTCTTCCCTTTACCCTTCGCGTGAAACCTGGACGAAACGCGTGCGAGAAAATTTGTGCCAGCTTCTGTCGCCGGCGCGCTTGACACCGACGCTCGCAAATGGAGCTCCGATTCATTTGGTGAAGATCGAGAGGAGGGGTCGAACGGGTCGAGCACAAAGCGCGTCGCTGCTGGCGCATGTAAGCGCGATAGCCGCGATTCTGCTGCTGGCGGCACAGGGGCAGCGGAACGCGCCTTCGGTTCGTCCGGGGAAAGCGACGGAACCCGGCCATCTTGGAGTACTTTCGATTCCGATCCTGGATCGGAGGCTCTTCGGGAGGCCATCGGACGGCAGCGGGAGTGGCGGAGGACTGAATCCAATTCCTGCCACGCGAGGGGAGCTTCCGCCGCGATCCTCCGTGCAGATTGTTCCGCCGTGGCAACCACAGAACTCGCGGCCCCGATTTGTGGCGAATGCAACATTGCTCGATCCAGAGGCGGCGCCGCTCACGAATGTTCCTTTCGCCGAATTGGGGCTGCCGTGGATGAAGGATTACACGAATTCAGCAGGCCCTGGCGGGCCACACGGTTATGGAAGTACGCCTGGAAGAACCTTAGGCGATGGAGAGAAAGGGCCTGCCGGCCGCGGGAGTGGGCCGAGTCCCTACCGGCCGGGCCTGACGCAACCGATGTGTCAGTATTGCCCCGATCCGACATATTCGGATGAAGCGCGGAAGGCGAAGCTGCAGGGCAGCGTGACGCTCGAAGTGCTGGTGGACGCCGACGGGCGGACCGCGCATATTCGCGTTGCGAGAGGGCTGGGATTCGGACTTGACGAGAAGGCTGAAGAGGCCGTAAGGGCCTGGCACTTTGTGCCGGCACGCGACGCGGCAGGCCGCGGCGTGCCCGCCTGGGTGACGATCGAAGTGACTTTCCATCTCTTTTAGGAAGACTGTTGGGCGCGAGAGCTATACTGGTTGAATGATGCCTTACGAATTCCACGAGTGGGAAAATGAACTCGAGCCACAGACATCTTCGACGCGCGGCGGAGATCCACCGCGTAAGGCAACGACCACAGGCGTCCTCGATCCGCCAGTCCCTCCCAAAAGACCTCCCGGTCCGCTCCCCGCGCTGACTCCAGGGCTCTGGATGCGCCTCCTTGCAATCGTCCTTCTGGGCGGCATTGGCCTCGCAATTCTAGGTACGCTGCTGCGGTTGTTCCGATGATTTCAGACAACGGACCGGCACTCCGCCTGCTCGGCCCGCGGGTAATCTGCTAGGATGAAACGCATGCGGAAAGCATGTGGTTTTTTCTTTTTCCTTGCAATGTTCGCGTTGTGGGGCGTATTCCCGTGCCGGGCACAGAGCGCATCGGCTACGGGCGCAATCGAGTTCGACGCCCGGGTGACACCGACGGCAGCGCGGCCGGAGCCTGTCCGGCTGTTCACTTTCTATTTGCTCAGCAAAAGTTATGCGGAGATCGCCGAGGAAGCCGAAGCCGCCGACGCGATGCCAGCGCGGGAGAAGTTTATCGAAGACCTGAAAGTTTCTTCGAAGCTCAAAGAATGGATGAAAAGACACGAGACCATCGATCTGGCTTCGACGGAGATCGAGCAGATGCTGACGCCGGACGACGTGGTGGACATTCCAGAGTTCCAAGATGCTTACATGACAGCGAACACCGGCGGCCTTGCGCCAGGGATGCCACGGCCAAAATACTCGGAGGCGCTGAAAACATCCCATCCCGCCAAATACGAGCGGTTGCGGCAGCAATATATTACGGCACTCAAGAAATTCGTGGCCATGAATCCGGGGACCCTAGCGGGCATCGAGGCGTACCTTGACGCCGTGAATCCCGCGCGGGGATGGAACCAATTGGCTGCGGCGCATCGCAACCGGATGGCACGGCGGGCGCCGGAAATTGCGCAGACGCGGTATCTTGTGGCGAAGACGGACACGGATTTGAACGGCCATGGTTCCCTGCTCAACGTTCCTCCGGGGATGTATTGGCTGAGCACGCTAAATCTGAATGCCGCGGCCGCCGACCTGCGGCTCCGGTGGAACGTGGAAGTGACGGTGCAGCCAGGAAGGACGACGCGAATCGAGCTCACCAACCTGAACGGAACCGAACCCTCGCAAACGGCGCGCTGACGCGGCGGAGGCCATGGGCACACCCTGGCTGTGGCTCGAATTCAATCTGTTCGTTCTGCTTGCGGTCGCGCTGGACCTCGGCATCTTTCATCGCCAGGCGCACAAGATTCGCCTCTGGGAAGCGGCCATCTGGAGCCTGACCTGGGTGGCACTTGCGGTCGTCTTTGGGCTGGGAGTCTGGCATTGGTTCGGCGAGCAAAGGGGCCTCGAATTCTTCACGGGTTATCTGATTGAGAAGTCTCTGAGCGTCGATAATCTTTTCATCTTCCTCGTCATTTTCCGCACCTTCCAAGTAGAGCCACGCTACCAGCGCCGCGTTCTGGCCTGGGGCATCCTGGGAGCGCTTGTGATGCGCGGCGCGATGATCGCCGCCGGAGCAGCGCTGCTGGAGCGATTCTCCTGGGTGCTGTACCTCTTTGGCGTGTTCCTGCTCTACGCGGGTGCGCACATGCTGCTTGCGAAAGTGAAGGAAGCGCACCCCGAGCAAAACGCGATTTTCCAGTTCGCAAGCCGGCACTTGGCGGTAACCAAGGGCTACCGCGGTGGACGCTTCTTTGTCCGCGAGGGAAGACAGCGGTTGGTCACGCCTCTTTTTCTTGTGCTGCTGGTCGTCGAGATTACCGACGTGGCGTTTGCGCTCGATTCGATCCCGGCGATCTTCGGGATCACGCGGAGTGCGTTCATCGTCTACACATCAAACGTGTTTGCGATTTTGGGGCTCCGCGCAATGTATTTTCTGCTGGCGGGCATGCTGGACTATTTCCGTTACCTGAGTGTCGGGCTGGGGCTCGTGTTACTGTTCATCGGCGGGAAGATGATTGCCGAGCCGTGGCTGCATATACCGGTCTACGCCTCGCTGCTGGTTGTGGCCGTAATTCTAGCGCTGGCGCTGGGTGCCTCGCTCATCTTGCGCAGGGCGAAAAAAGCGGATTGATCTTGTGAAGGCACTTGCATCTGCGATTGCCGCGCTGGCAAGCCGAGACGAAGCCCGCCGCGCCGCCGGTGCTGCGGAGATTTTTGAGGCGGGGCGCGCGCTTGCGGAGCCGGTCGTGCGCTCTTGGCGCAAGGATACAGAATTCGCCGCACTGATTGGCCGAGAAACACCTGCGATCACCGTTGGGCTGGCCGTCGAACCGGTCACATTCGCGATGATTCGCGCCGCGAACAGTTCGCCTCTGCTCGCGCGGGTACCGCCCGAGCAGGATGCCGCAGAATTCGAGTTGCATTTCCCCGGCGACGTTTCCCTCGACATCATTACAACAAATCAGCCGGGCAAAATGGGAGCCATCGCGCGCTATCTGACGAAATTCGGCGAAGGAATTCAACAGGTGGAATATCGAACCGAGAATGTGGACCAAGCGACAGCGATCTTACGGGAAAAGTTCGGCCAGCAAGCGGTCTATCCGGCGGCGCAGCCGGGCGCAGATGGGACACGAATGAATTTTTTCCTGGCGGCACCGACCGGCGGCGCAAAAGTATTGATCGAGCTGTACGAGGCCCCCGCAAGAATTTGACTTCGTTGTCCGGTTTCAGCTATCGCCGAAGACGGGAATCGCCGCGCCGTGGATCACCTTCGCTTCATCGCTGCACAGGAAAAGAACTACGCGCGCGATTTCCTCGGGTTTCGGCCATTTCGAGAAGTCCGCGCCCGGCATGGCTTTGCGGTTTGGTTCCGTATCGATGATGCTCGGCAACACGGAGTTGACGCGAACGCCGCGGCCTTTCACGTCGGCCGCTAGGGAATCCATCATCGCGAGGGCGGCAGCTTTGGAAGCTGCGTACGCCGAAGCGCCTGCGGCGTGATCCCACGCGGACTTCGACGCCACGTTGACGATTGCCCCGCGCGCCTGGCGGAGCATGACCGGAACAACGGCGCGCGCCAGCGCATATCCCGCCCGAAGATTGAGAGCAAGCATCTGGTCAAGCGCTTTCTGTTCGAGTTCCCAGAGCCTGATGCCGCCGGTGTAACCGCCGATCGCGTTGACGAGAATATCCAGCCGGCCGTATTTCGCCATGATCGCATCCACCAATCCTCGCACGGCAGACTCGTCCGTGGCGTCGACAAGGCGGCCGTCCAATCGCGCGGAGTTTTCTCCGCTCGCGCTTTTGAGAGCCTCGAACTCCTTCTCCTGGCGACAGGTGGCGATTACCGCCGCGCCTTCTCCCAAGAACGCCAGGCTCACCGCACGGCCGAGCCCGCCGGTTCCCCCCGCGACAAGAGCAACTTTACCCGAAAAATGGATTTCCATTTCCCACCTCCCAGCACGCCCCGATATCGGGAGTGTATTCAATCCAACCGTGAAGTTGATAAAGGATTTGTGGATTTCCCGGCCGGAGACTTTCGGGGAATCCCCGCGCCTGCTCACGAGGGGCTCATTCCCCGCTCTGCTCCAACAATTTTGCAACCAGGCCGGTCCAGCCCGTCTGGTGGCTGGCGCCGATACCGGCGCCATTATCGCCATGGAAATATTCGTGAAACAGGACGAGCTCCCTCCAATGCGGATCGCTCTGGAAGATTTCGACACCACCGGCCACGGGGCGCCGACCATCCTTCCCGCGCAAGAAGATACGCGTGAGGCGCCGGGAAATTTCCGCCGCGACTTGCCATAGGTCGGCTTCCCTCTGCGAATGAGCCGGGCACTCGACCTTGAAATCCTCGCCATAGTAGTGGTGGAACTTCTGCAGAGACTCGATGAGCAGATAGTTCACCGGAAACCAGATAGGCCCGCGCCAGTTGGAATTGCCGCCGAACAGACCCGTGGTGGATTCGGCGGGCTCGTAATCCACGCGATTGACATGGCCGTTGACCGAGAGCTCGTACGGATGATCCAGGTGATAACGCGACAGAGCGCGGATTCCGTAGGGGGAGAGGAATTCGGTTTCGTCGAGCATGCGCGCGAGGACGCGCTTCAATTGCTTGCGGTTGACGAGCGACAGCAAGCGGCGGACGCCGCGCGCCGACCGCTGCGTCATTTCGATGTGCTCCGGGACATCGGGATGATTGTCGACGAACCACTGCATGCGGCGCTTGAAGCCGGGAAGACGATCCACAATTTCGGGTTCGAGCGTCTCGACGGCGAACAGCGGGATCAGCCCCACCATCGAACGGATCTTCAGGAAGTGCTGCTCGCCATGGGGGAGACGAAGGACGTCATAGTAGAAGCCGTCCTCTGCGTCCCACAGCGAAACGCTATCCCTTCCCATGTCGTTCATCGCGTGGGCGATGTTGACAAAGTGCTCGAAGAATTTGCTGGCGACATCCTCGTAGGCGGGATCCTCCTTTGCAAGCTCGAGCGCAATCGCAAGCATATTCAGGCAATACATGCCCATCCAGCTTGTACCGTCGGATTGCTCGAGATGCCCGCCGGTGGGGAGCGGCGCGGAGCGGTCGAAAACTCCGATGTTATCGAGGCCCAGGAAGCCGCCCTGGAAGATGTTCATGCCTTCGGGATCTTTGCGATTGA
>Ga0209056_10003757_pt1 | contig 16067 bp, 8 predicted proteins | sample GraSoiAngelo_114_FD_185876 | JGI IMG/M metagenome (GOLD analysis project Ga0209056, IMG submission 185876) | Grasslands soil microbial communities from the Angelo Coastal Reserve, California, USA - 14_0903_13_40cm (SPAdes) (version 2) | ecosystem: Environmental > Terrestrial > Soil > Grasslands ... | reverse complement strand
TGCTGCGTCGCGATGGATACGGTGACGTACGACGACCCGGGCTGGCCCGGAAAGTACACGATGCGCCCAGTGAACTCGCGTGCCTGAATCGTGTGCTCGTGGCCCGCGAATCCGAACAGGCCGGCTTTGCCCGTGCGCACGACGAGACGGCTGGATGGCGCGAGATCGTAGACGGCTGAGTCGCGAGCGGGGGACTGCGCCCGTGCCACGCTGGCGACGAGCCCCAGCGAAATGGCGGCGAGGAATCTCACGTTCATTGCTCCTCCACGATCCCGCCCGGCACGATTGCTTTGGCGCCGAACTTCTGGCGCACCCGATCGATAGCGCGAGACAGGCCGCGATCCCGCTCGGTTTCCTGGGTCAGCATGACCAGTTGACCGGTCGCCGCTGCTTTCTCCAAGCCAGACAGCCGAACACCGACGAGCCGCGCCGGCACCCGCCGAACCTTCCGGAGCGTGGTGAGCAGCTCGTGCGCGACACGCAGGATGACACGATCCGACACGACTGGCTCGGGCAACGTGCGTTGCGCGGATCGCGTCTTGAAGTCCCAATCGCGGAGGCGCACGGCTACGGTGCGGGCCGTGAGCCCGTCGCCGCGCATGTCCGCTGCGGCGCGCGTGACGAGCCGCAGGAGCTCGCGCTCGATGTCTGCGTCGTCGTGCAGATCCTTCCCAAACGTTTCATCGCGGCTGATACCCCTGTTCATCGTCCGATGACGCACATCCCCGTCATCGACGCCGTGTACGCGGTTCCAGAGCCAACTCGCCTCGCGCTTGCGCATCCAGTTCTGGAGCGTGGCGAGGTCGTAACGCAGGACGTCCTCCACGGTGATGAAGCCATGGCGCGCGAGCCGTGCCTGGAACTTGGGACCGACGAGCGGGATGTCGGCGAGCGTGCAGGAGCGCAGAAACGCCTCTTCCATCCCTGGCTCGACGATGACCACACCGTTCCCTCCCGCACTCGGTTTGGCGCGATCCACCGCCATCTTGGCGATCAGCTTGTTGGTGCCGCCGCCGATCGAGAGGGTGAGTCCCGTCGCCTCGCGCAGGCGGGACCGGATGCGCTCGGCGGTGGTCGCCAGCGGCTCGTGGTGGTAGACGCTCTCGGTTCCGGTCAAGTCGAGATACCATTCGTCGATGCTCGCGCCTTCCACGATCGGCGCGAACTGGTGCAGCAGCTGGCGGATCTCGGCGCTTTTCTGAATACACGCCTTGAAGGGGACCGGCACGCACACGGCATCGGGGCAGAGTCGCAGCGCGCGGGCGATCGGCATCGCCGAGCGGACGCCGAACTTGCGGGTTTCATAGGAGGCGGAGCAGACGACGCCGCGGCTTTCCCGCGAGCCGCCGACGACGAGCAGCGGTGCCTTGCCGGCGCCGTCGGGATCGACGGCGCGCGCGACGGCGACGTAGAACGCGTCCGCATCCGGCGAGGAGAATGCGACGCATGGAGCAGCCCGGCGTGGGGACTACCGAAGATATCCCGAATCGACGCCGGCAGCCAGCTCAGCTCAGAATCGGGACCGCCAGAATGCGGCTGCGGTGGGGAACAGCTTTTCCGTCACGGCCACGGCCAGCGTCACGAACGCACCGTGCCCGCCGCGCACCGAGAAGTCGGGATCATTCAGATTCCCGAATCGATAACCGGTAGCGATTTCCAGCGTGGCGGCGGGGTGCAACACGACGGAAGGCGCGACATCCCATGCGCTCGCGCCCGAGGTCCGCTGGACCAGCAGCCGGCCGTCACTACGCAGGCTCACCAAGTGCGTCACGTCGAGGTTTGCGCGCCCGCCGATGTAATCGGCCCAGGCAGTCAACGTCTGCGGCGTGCCGTCCGGGTATAGCCGCTCGGCCTGCGTGCGACGGACGGCGTACCGCGTGGAGATCTCGAGTCGGGATTGCGGCGTCCAGATCATCTCGGCGGCGCCGATCAGCCGGCGCTCCGCACCGCGCGCGACCAGCACACCGCCCCCCACCGGATTGCGCTCGTCCGTCCACTGAAACTTGGCCAGCACATTCACGCGGTTGCTGCGCGCCGGCCGCAGCGCCAGCCCCCACAGGCTCGACGCGCGGCGCGACAGCGGCGCCCCCAGGAGCGCGTTCTGTGCGAACTCCTGGCGCGTGAGCAGCGCGAGCGACGCCGCGAAGGACACGTCGCCAGCGACGGTTGCGAGCCGCGTGGACTGCAGGGAACCGTCCTTATACTCCCCGCGCGCCGTCAGTCGGTAGGGCGCGGCCTTCGGCAACAGCTCCAATCCGGCGGCCGCGGACCAATAGTCCGCTTCGGTTTGCAGGAACGGCAGCGCGCGCACCGGATCGGCGACGGATGCGCGACCGACACCCTGGCGGCGTTCGAACAGCACGTTCACCGCAAGATCGGGAGTGAGCTGCAGCCGATTGCGCAGGCCAATGACTGCCGCGTTGCCCGCGCCGCTGATGCCGCCGGTCAATTGATAACTGCCCCATGCCTGCGTGCCGTGCCCCATATCCGCCCGCATCCCGATGCTCGAGACGGAGTACTGCCTCTGGCTGTCGGGACGCGACACATAGCGCTCACTTGCCTCGAGCGTGAGGGTCGACGTAACCCGATAATTGGCGCCGATGCCCCAGAGATCGGGCGAGAGATCGGGACCGGCGACGCTGAGGTGCCGCCGCGCCTCCGTCCAGAGCTGGAGTCTGGACGAGAGGCCCCACTTGGCGCGCAGGTTCGCGGCCGTCACGTCGCTCGGCGTGAGACTGCCGCCGTTCACGTGATCGCTGGCGACGCCGCCGTCAACCTCGAGTCTGGTGCCGACGCGTTGGACGATGCCGACGCGCGTGTGTTCGCGCTCGATGTCTTGCAAGGCGAATGCTTCGCGCGCGTGCTCCGCGCGCAGCTCTGTGGCGCCGACCTTGAATCCCGCGCGCAGCGTCTCCTCGGTCAGACCTGGTTGCAGTGCCACGTTCGAGGGATTCGTGAACTCACGCCCCACGCGCATGTACCCGGCACCGAGCGTGAGCCTGCCGCTGAGCAGGCTGTAGCTGCCCTTGATCGTCGTCGCCAGGCCCACGGAATCGCCGTGCTCGGCATACGCGACCTCGCCGCCCAGGTCGAGCGAGCCGAGCCGGAGCAGCCGGACGTCGCCACCGATCAGTCGGTAGCGGTTGATCGGCTGCTCGGCATCCACTGCCGTCACGCCAATCCGCAGCGAGTCCAGCCGGAGTCCCTCCCCAGCGAGCTGGCGCACGTCCAGTGCGGCGCGGGCGCCGGCGACGAGCCGCTGCTCCGCTCCACTCGCGGCTTCAAATGTGACCATGAGGAAGACGGGGTTCCCGTCGGCGTCGGTCGCGGGGATCGGCTGCTTGAAGAGCACGACGCCGCTCGCGTAGTCGATCTGGTAATCCACAAAGCGCACCAGGGCCTGCGTCGCGACGGCACGCTCGGGATTCAGCTGATCGCGCGTCTCGACGCGCAGGTAGTCGGTGCCCGGCACGATGTCGCTCGCCAGTTGATAGGGGCCGGACACGCCCGCGCCACGGATTTGGAGCTGGCGCAGCGCCTGGGAGGTGAGGCTCCCGAACGCGCTCCAGGTGAGCGGGCCCGTGGTCAGGTGCGCCGCGACGCCGGTGACCGCGCGCCGGTATTGCGCGAGGCTCAAACCGCCGCCGAACCCGGCCGTGGAAAGATCGCCGAACGTAGCCCAGTCGTAGCCGCGTTCGACGCGTGCCGAGAGCCAGGTTTGCGAGGCGGTCCGCGTCTGCTGCGCGCTCGCGTCTCCGAGGATCGGATACTGCGACTCGTCCAGCGGATCGGTGCTGCGGCCGAACGCGTGGCCCCCGTCATTCAAGCGCCGGGAATCGACTCCGAGGGTAAAGGACGTACGCGAGTCGAGCCGTCCACGCGCCGTGAGCGCGCCATAGGCGTCCGGTGTGGCTCCCGCGCCGACCAATCCCGATCCGGCGATCGTGAGCCCGCGCACTTCGGGGAGCAGCTCCAACGGCACCGTGGCCGTTGCATCGCCCGACTTGAGCTCGAGTTGTCCCGGGCCGACGATCCGGCCGGGCCGTAGCTCGATCCCGAGACGGCCAGCGGCGGTGGACAACAGTTGCAGTCCTACGGATGACGGATCGGCGTCCAAGCCGCGCGGCTCAGCGCCGTGCGCCCGCACCGTGACATAGGCTGGCTGCGATACCGGTACGCCCCAAGCGTCCAGCACGCGCACCCGGAGCAGGACGGTCGAACGCCCGTCGGCCACGAGCCTCAGCGCGCCCTTGGGGAACTCGAACCGCGTGGGGAGACCCGAAACATGGACCGCGATGCTGTCCCACCGCTCCTGTCCCCACGAATTGTGCACGGCCACGCGCAGCAGGTGCGGACCGCGGGTGAGCGGGACCGCGATGAAGTCGAACACGCCGTCAATCCTTGTGTGCCCGCTATCGAGTGCAGTGGCGCCGTCGTACAGCACGACCGGGGCGCTCGGCTCGCTCTTCACGCCGACGTATACGTGATCCGTGGAGAGCACGCCGCCGTCCGCCGGGGCGAAGATCTCGACGCCCGGCCCGCGCACGACCGAGGCTAAATCGTCCGCCGCCTTCCCCTCAGGGCCGGAACGGGCGCGTGCGACAACGGCGTCATCCACCGTTGACAGCGTCGAGTCCCCCGCTTTCGGACTGATCGCTGGAGCGGGAACGCCCGTGCCCGCATGCTCCGGTAACGCGGGGGTAACCTCGTCCGCTGGGGCCGGCAGCAGCGCGACCGCCGCGATCGCCGGAGTCGAAACGCGGCGCACGGGTGCGCGGACGTACGATTCCATGCGACCGCGCTGGCGGCGATCCGTGGCATGTTCGAGCGCGTGCGGCGGCCACGCCACGATGCGAACGGTAGCCGAGTCGCGCCGCTCCGAGGACCACGCCGCGACGCGGATCTTGGCGTTCGGGTGCGCGAAGGGAATCGGGATCGCCACCCTGTCCAGCCAACTGTATCGCGTGAATACCGCGCCATCCACATACACGACGGCCGAGTCGGCACGCGGGCTGAAGGCCAGCATCGCGTCGAACGGAGTGCCGCGCGACTGCCGCACGGTCACTTCATAGCGCACCAACGCGCGGTGACTCGCGGTCAAGGTGCGCTCGAACGACGGCCCATCGGGCCGCTGCGGCTCGGGAAGCTGTACCGCGGCGAACTCGAACTCCACCGTGCCGCGGGTCGCCACGGACTGCCCGCTCGCCGCCGCGGTGCCGCCGTCCCGCGTGCCGGCGCCCGAGATCGCCGGCGTGGTCGGAGCGGCGCCGGTCGGGCCCGCTGCGAGTACGCGGAAATCCACGCGCGGCGTGGTCCAGCCGCTCGCATCCACGAACTGGAGGTCCTCGGAGGCCACCCGATATCCCTCCGGAACGGATTGCGGATCGAGTCGAAAGGCGTGCCGGCCGGGACGGACGTTGCTGAATGAGAACTTGCCTGTGGAGTCGGTCGTCGCGACCATCCCGTCTTCGGTCCACACGTCTACGTTCGCCAGACCGGGCTCGCCGGAGCCCTGCACGCCGTCGCCATTCGTGTCCACCCACACTTTGCCGACGGCAGCCCGCGTCTCCATGGGCCAAGCGCGGCGGACCTGCACCCAGGCGATCGCCTCGGGCGAGCCGGCCAGACCACCCGTTACCTGACCGGTCGCGATGGCACGCGCCTCGGCAACGCTGCCCGGCGCCGAAATCAGCGCGGCCACGAAGCGCAGTGTTCGGCTCGCGCCCGGCGGGAGCGGGGCCGCACTATACAGCACCAGACGCCCGCCTGTCGTACCGGCCGAGTCGGCGCCGATCGCGCTGCCGCCCACGTAGCGCGCACCGACCGGCAGCTGCACCGCGACCTGGAGGGCGGTCACCGTCAGCGTGCCGGGATTTCGCACGGTGGTCGTGTAGGGAATCGCTTCGCCGACGCCGACCTCGAGGGCGTCCGCCGCCAGGTCGAGTCCGAGTGCTGCGGTCGGCGGTCCGACCAATGCGACTTGCGTCGCCGTGGCCGCCACCGCCGGCGTCCCTTGCCCCTGGATGTACGCCACGTTGCGTGCCACCACGGTGTCGCGCACGGTGGCCGCCACAACCAGGACGAGATCGATCGTCCCGCTGTCGGCGGGCGCGAGCGCTCCGAGTGACCAGGTCAGTACTTGCCCGGCGATCGCCGGGGCCGTGGTCGCGCTGACGTATTGCAGCCCCTGCGGCAGCGTATCCGTCAGCACGACGCTCTGCGCGGTGCCGGCGCCGGCCGCGTTCCCGTACTTCAGGCGATAGGTCACCTGCTGTCCGATGAGTGCCACGGCCGGACTCGTGAGTTGCTTCGAGAGCGACAGCGCGGGTGCCAGGATCGTCGTCTGCACGGTGTTCGAAAGCGTCGTGTCGGCGCCGCCGCTCCAGGTGAACACGAGATTGCCGCGATTGACCACCGTCGCGGGCGCTCCCGAGTTGACCCGCGCCTGGAACGTGACAGAACCGGCCGAGCCGGCCGGAACGGTGCCCAGGCTCACCGCGACGACGCCGTTTCCGGCGGCAACCAGGCGGCCTACGTCGCCGTCGGCGGCATCGGTCTGGGGCACGCCGTTGAAACGGATCGTTCCGGCCATGTAGGAGGCGCCGACCGGAATCGTGTCCGCAATCTGTACCGCGGATGCGCTGTCCGTTCCAGACGCGACGTAATCGAGCGTGTAGGTGAGAATGTCCCCGGCTGCAGCCGCGGCACGATCCACCTGTTTGGTGACATTGAAGGCGATCGGCGCGGAGGACACGCTGAGCAGGTCGCGCACCGAGCCGCTCACGGCGCCGTCAAACCTGCTCGTCGCGGCGATGGTGATCGTATCGGTCACCCCGGCGCTACCCGAGGCGGGAATTGCGATCTGCACCAGCAGCGCGGCAGTGCTCCCGGAAGCCACAGCTATGGGCCCCGAAAGCGCGATATCACCACCGTCCAGCACGCCGTTGCTGTTGACGTCGCGATAGAGCGTCACGGGCCATGCGGGGACGGATGTCGCGGCGACGCTGAAGGAGTCCAGTCCGTTCCCGAGGTTCGTCAGGGTGTGGGCGAAGATGACAGCGGTCCCCGGGCTGGCGCCGCTCGATTGCGGAGCCTGGAGACTTACGGCAGCGACCTGTGCAACGACGAGGTCAACCGTGTCGGACGGTATGACGTATCCGAAGCCGCTCGAGGTGTAGGCGAGTGTGGCCCAGTTGCGGATGTGGGATCCGGCGGGAGTACCCTGGGCCGAGAGCGGCGGCCCCACGAGCAGGAACGCACAGAGGCAGGCGGTCGCCCACATCGCGAACCGCCTCGCCCCTCCCGCTCGAGTGCCGAGCCACATGGGCTACGGCCCTCAGTTGATGCTGACGCGCAGCTCGAACGTCGCGCTGGCACTCGCCGCCAGGACGCCACCCGTGCCTGTGTAGCTCGCGGTCACGTTTTGCCCGACCACCGTAACGGTCCAGCCGGTGCTCGAGCTCGTCGAGACGTAGGTGACCTGTGCCGGCAGGGCGTCGGTCACCTGCACGGTCGAGGCGGACGTCGCGCCACCGTTCGTGATGGTGAACCGGTACCGGATGACCTGCCCCGGGGCGACGCCGCTCGCGACGGGTGTGACACCGTCGTCCAGATACGCGGCCTTGGTGAGCGTCAAGTTCGGCTTGATGACGGTCAGGTCCATGAAGCCCGGGTCCGTTGTCGCCGGCTGGCCTACGGAACGCCCGAGCAGCGTCAGCGTATCGGTCGACCCGCCCGCCACGTTGGCCACATTGTACACGACCACGATGTTTTGCGAGGCGCTGGCGCCCAGCGAGATGCGCGCACTGTCGCCCGCTGCACCGTTCACCGACACGACGGTGATCACGGGCGAGCCAAGGCTCGTCGCAATCACGTCGAAATTGTCGTTGCCGTTGCCGTTGTTCTGCACGGCGAACGTGAACGAATAGCCATTGCCCGGCAGGCGCTGCACGTTCTGCCCGCCGTCGGGGCTTACGGCAACACCGTAGACCGTAATCGGCGTGATCGTGCTGAAGGCGTTGCCCGAAGTGGCCGGCGTGCGGCGCGACGTCGACGTCAGGGTGTAGACGGTGGTGATGCCGCCTTTCCCGCTCGCCACGTCGAACACGACCTTGATGACGATCGAGCCGCCCTGCGCGATCCCGACAGTCGCCAGCGCTCCGTTCAGGGCCGCGAGGGTGCCGTATGTCGTGGCGCCGAAGCGGTATCCGGTCACCGTGATCACCCCCGCAACGGAGATGCCCTCGGAGATCGTCATGCTGTCGGTGCCGTTCCCGACGTTCGCGACCGTGAACGTCATCGTGTCGGCCGTACTCGGTGATGCGCTGGCCGGACTCGGCGTGTTGGCGGTGACGGTGACGCCCGCCTTGAACCCGACGGTCACGGAGACCGACCCGCTGACCGGCGCGTAGGCGTTGCCATTCGCGTCGGTATAAGTCGCGGTCGCCGTGTTGGTGATGACCGTGCCTTCCGGTGTCTGGGCCCGCGCCTCGGGAGCGACGGCAAACAGCGCCAGCGCAATCAGGGCGAGACTGAGGGTCCACTTCACGTGCCTGAGCATTTCGAGCTCCTTCTGAGGGCTATGAGTCATTGGCCGGGCACTTCACTCACCCGGGCGTGAAATTCCACCGTCACTTGTGCTCCGCGTGCCAAAGAGCCCACGACGGTCCAGCGGACGTTCGTGTAGCGCGCTGGCGGCGCGGGCTTCTGCACAGCATTCCCACTTTCAACCACGCTGATGGTCGGCCGAGCGGCATACGTCCGCCCGCTGTCGATCGAGTACTCGACGCGCAGGCGCTGGTCCGATGTCGCCGATCCAAGCACGTAGACCATTCCGCTGGGAATCGGGTCCACGAATTGGATGTTCTTGACCGGCCCCGCTGTGACATTCGTAAACACGAGGCGATAGCGGATCTCATCGCCGGGCTGCGCCACGCTCGTGTTCGCCCGTCCGGCGGTCTGGGCGGTCACGTTCTGGGCGGTCACGACCAGCGACGCCGGCGTCCGCTCCTGGGCCGCGCCGCGCGGCGTCCACACGAGGACGGCGCCTGCCACCAACACCAAGAATTTTTGAGTCATCGTTTCGCTCGTTTCGATGAGGACGACTTCTCGTCTCGGCTCTTCGTCGAGCCGCGCTTTCCCGTTTTCGCTCCATCCGCTTCGCGCCACGCGAACACCGCGCCGCACGTCGGACACACAACCAGCTCGCCTAGGACCTGCGTCCGGCCGAAGAACTTCAGCGCCGAACAGCGAGGGCATCGTAAAACCATGGTTCAGGCTCCTTTTGGTGTGGCTGAAAGGCAGGTCCCGTGCCCTCCGGTGCCAACACCGTAAGTCATTGTGATGAATTTGCTTACTGGCTTTCTGGTTGCTCACCCGAAATCAGCGCGTCGGCGGCGTTACCATCCGGTAACGCCGCCGGTAACCTCGGAGGGGCTCAGCTCTTCAGCGGATCTGCGCGATCAACCGGAGTGTGGCGGTGTTGTTGGGGGCGGTGGCGCTTACCGGATTCTGAAACGTCCAGCGGACGCGGTTCACGCAGCGATCATAACCCGCGGGCGCGCTGCAGGCGCTGCTCACCGGTACATATGTCCAGGTCGAGCCGCCGTCATTTGAATACGCGACGACGACAGAAACTCCGGGGGGCAGAGTGTTCGCCACGCTTCCCATCTTGAACTGAACCGTCGGCGCGAGTGTGTCCACGACGACTATGCTCGTTGCGTTGTCACTGCCGTTGTTGGTGATCGTCACCGTGTACGTCAAATCGGTGCCCGGCGGTGAGATGCCGGCCGGCGCGACGTTGTTGCTGAGCGCCAGATTTGGCCTCGCCGCGCCCAGGACGACGTCGTTCCCCGTGCCACCGACGTAGCTGATCGTGAGGCTTTGCCCGCTCAGCACGACCGTGGATCCCTCGGGTAATCCGGCGAACGTTCCGACAATCGCGTCGGCGCCGTCGTTGTTGATGATCGTGAATGTCGTGCCGGTCGGTGGCGAGAATCCCATCGTACCGGTCAGCGCCGCGCCGCTCAGGTTCACCGTACCTGTCACGCTGAGTTGATCGTAGCCCGAGCCCGCCGTCGTGCCGTTCAATTCGACGACAAAGGTCGGGCTGCCGCTGCTCCAATTCACGTTGCTGCTTCTCAGAATCCCGGGGCCGGCTTGGCCGGGCGCCACTGAGCCACCCGCGGCCGTCGAACTGATCACCCCCACGGTGCCGGTGCCTCCCAACGTGCCGCCGTTCACACTCACGGCGCTCGAGGCCTGCGAGCCATTTACCAGCAGCGTGCCCGCGCTTGCGGTCGTGACGCCGGAATACGTGTTGGCCCCCGATAAGATCAGCGTGCCCGTGCCCGTCTTCGTCAGCGCCACGGTGCCGCTGCCATTTTGGATGACGCCGGAGAACGTCGTGGTGCTGTTGTTCCCGCCGGCCGTCAGAGTGACCGCGCCCGCCGCGCCGCTCGTTACCGTGCCGGCGCCGGCGAGTGAGCCGATGACGTCGCTGAAACCGTTGAGATCGAACGTCGCTCCCGCCGCCACGGTCACCGCGCTGGCCGCGCCGATCGAATTGGTCGTACCGAGCCGCAGGGTCCCGGCGCTGACTGTAGTCGCGCCCGTGTAGGTATTGACGCCAGACAGAATCAGCGTTCCCGTGCCGGTCTTAGTGAGCGAGCCCGCGCCAGCGATGATGCCGCCATACGTCAACGTCGTGGCCGGATCGGTCGAGATCGTGCCTGCCCCGGTCAAGGCAATCCCGCGATTGGCGGCGAGGGTGAAAGTGGCCGTGGTCCGGAGCGTGCCGCCGCCGAAGACGATTTTCCCGGGACTCGCCGCACCGGGAGCACTGCCGAGACCGGCATCGGCAGCAATCGCGACCACGCCCGCGTTGATGGTCGTTACGCCCGAGTATGTGTTGGCGGCGCTCAAGACGACTGCACCAGCGCCGCTCTTGGTGAACCCGCCGGCGCCGCTGATGACTCCACTGATCGTGAGCGTCGTCCCCGCATTACTGACTGTCACCGTGCGCGTTGCAGCGAACGAGACGGCAAAGCTGATCGTGTTCGTGCCGGCGGCACTGCTATCAGCCAAGCCCCCGGCGCCGAGCGTGATCGCTTTGTTGCTCAACGTGTAGCCGCTACCCTTGATGGTGATGGAATTGAAGGCAGCATTGTTCATGTTGTTGTTCGTCAGCAGGTTCGCCGCGCCGTTTGGAAAGACGAGATTCTCCGCTCCCGTGCCCGCCGGCGCGACGCCGCCTACCCAGTTGTTGCCGATGCTCCAGTTGGCATTCTGCGCACCGCTCCAGGTGAACGTCTGCGCAAGCGTCGGCGCGACGATGCCGCAGAGGGCGAGCGCAATGAGAACCGCAGTCGAGGTGGCACGCATCGCGGCGCATTGCCCGCAAGGCGCGTACCCCCTACGGGACAACGCCAAATTGTTCATGAGACGCGGCTTAGAAGCGATGGGGGAAGCAGTGGACGGACAATTCCCGCGTGATGTTACCGTACGGTAACCGAGCCGGTATCACGAGTTCGACTCAGCGTCGGACGGGCTGGGCAATAGTCCGTACTTCTTGCGCTTCTCCCACAGGTTCTTGCGGGAGATCCCCAGCAGTTCGGCGGTGCGCTGGATGTCGCCGTCGGTCGCCTCGAGCGTCAGGCGAATGTACTCGCGCTCGGCATCGACCAGCGTGAGACCCTTCGGCAAGCCGAACGTCGTCGTATCGCGCGGGCGCGCGGGGACGGGGTCGCGCTGACCTAACGGCGGGAAATCGGATCGCTTGAGGACTGGTCCGTCGGTGAAGATCATGGCCCGTTCGATCACATTGCGCAGCTCCCGGACGTTGCCGGGCCAATCCCACGTGCGGAGCGTCTCGAGCGCCGGGTCGTCGATGCGATCGACCTTCTTCTTGAACTCTTGAGCGAATAGCTGGCGGAAGTGATCCGCGAGCAGCGGGATGTCGCTCTTGATCTCGCGCAGCGGCGGCAGCGACATCGCGGCGACGCTCACCCGATAATACAGATCTGAGCGGAACCGGCCGGTTTGCACCAGCTCATCCAGGTTGCGGTTCGTGGCCGTCACGAGCCGCAGCGCCACTTCCATCTCTTCGGTCCCGCCGAGCCGGCGGAACCGGCGGCTCTCGAGGACGTTGAGCAATTTCGCCTGCAGCTCCGGGCTGAGCTCGGCGATCTCGTCCAGAAACAACGTGCCGCCGTCCGCGACCTCGATTAGACCGCGTTTCGCTTCCCGCGCGTCGGTGAACGCGCCTTTCTTGTATCCGAACAGCTCGGCCTCGAGCAGGCTCGCCGGCAGCGCCGAGCAATTGATCTCGATGAATCTTCCCGCCGAGTGGGGACTCGAGTAGTGAATGGCGCGCGCCACGAGGTTCTTTCCCGTGCCGCTCTCGCCGAGGAGCAGCACGGTCGGCCGCGGGATGGCGGCCATCTTCCGCACGAACGCCCGGACCGCCTCGACCTTGGGATGTTCGCCGAGAATGGCCTTGATGGAGAATTGCTTACCGCGCGCCTGCTCGAGTGAGGCGCCCGCTTCGACGAGCGGCCGGGCCGCGAGCGCCCGGGTCAGTAGTGTCATGAGCTCGTCGATATTGACGGGTTTGCTGAGGTACTCCGTCGCGCCGGCCTTGAGGGCGTCGATCGCCGTCGCGATGTCGCCGTGTCCGGTGAGGACGAAAATAGGGAGGTGCGGATCGGTCCGGCGGAGGCGGCGCGTCACGTCGACGCCGTTCAGATCCGGCATCACGAGATCCGTAATGACCGCATCGGCCGGCTCTTCGGCGTGGTGCGCGAGCAGATCGTCCGGCCGCTCGAACACCCGGGTGCGCACGCGGCCCGGGGATCCCAGATTCGCGGCGAGCAGCTTGGCGTATACCACGTCGTCGTCGAGCACGTAGATCGTGGGCACCATAGGCCTGTCTTTGTCGTGCGGCGGAGTCAATATTGGCAACCGTGGCGGACAAGGACAGGCCCGTAGCGGAATCCTTTCGGGCGCTGGTCATTGATGATGACCCCGACCTCCTCATGCTCGTGCGGCGCACACTCGAGTTCACAGCGGGCTGGGACGTGGCGACCGCCGGTTCGGGGCGGGCGGGGATCGAGCTCGCCCGCTCCATGCACCCCGCTCCGCAGGTGATTGTCGTGGACGTGATGATGCCGGAGATGGACGGGTACGAGGTCTGCCGCCGGCTCAAGGGCGACGCCGTCACCGCCGAGGTCCCGATCGTCTTGCTGACCGCGCGGCGCGACCTCGACGCGCGCCGGCTCGCCGAGTCGGGCGCCGTGGGCATCGTGCTCAAGCCGTTCCAGCCCGACGAGCTGGCGCGGCAGATTCGCGAGCTGTGCGCATGACCGCCCCCGATCCCTTTGCTGAAGTCCGGGCGGAGTTCGTCGGCGGTCTCGGGCGGCGGGTCGAGACGATGCACCAGGCGCTCGCCGAGCTCGAGGCCGGGTTTCGCGCCGACGCGGCCGAGGTCCTGTACCGGGCCGCCCATTCGCTCACCGGGACCGCTGCGAGCTTCGGCGCCGACGATCTCGGAGAGGCTGCCGGCGATCTCGAGGAGCTGGCGCGCGGCTGGCTGCAGCGCGGCGACGCGCCGGCGGACGAGCGGCGCGCGGCGGGCGCCGCGCTCAAGGAGCTCGACGTCGCAGCGCGGGCGTACCGCGTGACCGCGGCGGTGGGGAGCGCCCGCTCGCCCGCGGCGCGGCTCGCGGTGGTGGGAGAGCTCACGTCGCTGATCAGCGCCGCCGTCGACATGCGCGAAATCTTTCGCGGCGCGATCGAGAAGGTGCAACGCGTCCTCGACTTTCGGCGCGCGAGCGTTGTCCTCGTCGACGAGTCTGGGGCGCACTACTACCTCCAAACGCTGTTCGACAAAGCGCGCGGGGGATTTGTGACCGGCGACGTGGCGTTCCCCATCGCGCAAGGACTCACGGGCGAGGCGATCCGCACCGGCCGGCCGGTGCGGGTGGACGCGCTGCCGGGCACCGAAGGCATTTTGCTCCAGGAGAGCCGGCGCATCTCCGCGATGATCGTGCCGCTGCACGTGGGCGACCGCGTGATCGGGGCGTTGAATTTCGGGCATGAGGACGAGGGCCACTATACCGAGGACGATCTCGACTGGGCCGTCGTGCTGGGCCGGCAGATCGAGACCTCGCTCTATTACTCCACCCTGCTCAACACGATCGCCCAGCAGCGGGAGGCCTTGGCGCGCGAGCACGCGACCGTGCAGGGCCAGCGCAACCAGCTCGAAGCGCTGATCGACGCCAGCGATGCGGCGATCATGCTCGTCGGATCCGATAGCCGGATCGCGCACGCCAACGCCGAGATGGCCCGGCTCGTCGGAATTCCGCACGAAGCGATGGTGGGGGCGAGTGTGCAAACCATCCACCGGTTTCTGCGCGGCTCGTTCGTGGATGCCGCCGCGCTGGTGAGCCAGGAACACGTGCTGTCGCTCGACGCGTCGCTGCGAGACCGGGTCGAGCTCACGTTCCCGCGGCAGGCCACCTACCAGCGCGTCGTCGCGCCCGCACGCGACAGCAGCGGCTCGGTGCTCGGCCACATCGTCCTGTACCGCGACGTGACGCACGAGGTCGAGGTCGAGAAAGCGAAGACGGAGTTCGTCTCGGTCGTGAGTCACGAGCTCCGCACCCCGATGACGTCCGTCAAGACGTCGCTCGCGCTGCTCCTCGCCGGCGCCGGAGGCGCGCTCGAGCCCCCGGCACACGAGCTGCTCGAGGTCGCGCTGCGCAACGCCGATCGCCTGATTCGCCTGGTGAACGATCTGCTCGATCTCTCGCGCCTGGAAGCGGGACGGATGGAGTTGCGGCTCGAGCCGGTCGCACTCGAAGAGGCGGTCGCGGCGAGCGTCGAAATGGTTGCGGCATTCGCCAAGGCGCGCGACGTGACGGTCCGCATCCAGCCGCCCGCCGAGTCACACGTCGTGCGCGCGGAGCGCGATCGCGTGGTGCAAGTGATCGTGAATCTCCTGTCCAACGCCATCAAGTTCTCACCCAAGGGCGGCCGCGTGGACGTGCGCTGGTGGCGGAAGGACCGATTCGTCGTCGCGGAAGTGCGCGACGGCGGCCCCGGGATTCCGGCCGACCAGCTCAAGCTCGTATTCGATCCGTTCAAGCAGCTCGACAGCTCCACCACGCGCGAGCACGGCGGTGCGGGACTCGGTCTCACCATCGCGCAGCGAATTGCCCAGGCCCTTGGCGGCGACGTGAACGCCGAGAGTGAAGTCGGCAAGGGATCGCGCTTCTTCGTCACCCTGCCCGCCACGCAGCGCTAAGCAGCGGTCTTCATGTCGTGCACCGATTCGCGTATTTTCTTCGGCACCATGAGCAAAGGCACGATCGGCATCCTCACCGGCGGCGGCGACGTCCCCGGCCTCAATCCCGCCATCCGCGCCATCACGATTCGCGCCCTCCGCGACGGCTACAAGGTCGTCGGCATTCGTCACGGCTGGGGCGGCCTGGTCGACTACTCGCGCGAAAAGGACGCCGACAACAGCGAACAGGTGCTGCCGCTCACCGAAGCGATCGTGAACCGCGCCGGCCGCACCGGCGGCACGTTCCTCCACACCTCGCGCGTGCGGCCGAGTCATCTGCCCAAAGAGCGCGTCCCAGCGCATCTCAGCGGCTACGCCGACAAAACGAACGACATCACCAAAGACGTCATCAAGAACCTCGAGCACATCGGCATCGATGTCCTGATTCCCATCGGCGGCGATGACACGCTCAGCTACGCCAAGCGGCTGCACGATGAGGGGCTGCAGGTCGTCGCGATCCCCAAGACGATGGACAACGACGTCTACGGCACCGACTACTGCATCGGCTTCAGCACCTGCGTGACGCGCACGATCGAGCTGACGCACCGCCTGCGCACGTCGGCGGGCTCACACGAGCGCTTCCTGGTGATCGAGGTCTTCGGCCGCTACGCCGGCTTCACCGCGCTGCTTCCGACGATGGCGGGCGCGGCGGACCGCTGCGTGATCCCCGAGTACCCCGTCGAGGTCGAGCATCTGGCCGAGCTGCTCGTTCAGGACCGCAACA
>Ga0209056_10003754_pt1 | contig 16072 bp, 18 predicted proteins | sample GraSoiAngelo_114_FD_185876 | JGI IMG/M metagenome (GOLD analysis project Ga0209056, IMG submission 185876) | Grasslands soil microbial communities from the Angelo Coastal Reserve, California, USA - 14_0903_13_40cm (SPAdes) (version 2) | ecosystem: Environmental > Terrestrial > Soil > Grasslands... | reverse complement strand
GATCAGGCGGATCTCTCCCGCCGCGATTTCCTTCGCCGCGGCGCCGCTCCGGTCGTGGCGTTCATCGCCCTCGAGGCGATTGGCGGCCTCGGCCTGGTGACCGGCACCGCACCGAAAGAGACCAAGCTCTCGAGCGGCGTCATCTTCCCCGATCCGAGCCTGTGCATCGGGTGTCTCACCTGCGAGGTGATCTGCTCGCAGGAGCACAAGCGCGAAGGTCTTGCCGCGGTCCCCCGTATCCGCATCTTCAACGACCCTTCGACGCAGGTCGCTCAGGTCATCAAGGATGCCTACCCGGAGCGGGGCCAGTTCCACCAAGAGCCATGCCTCCAGTGCCCCACCGCGGAGTGCCTCTACGTGTGCCCGGTGGACGCGCTGCAGGTCGAGCCGCGGACCGGAGCGCGCTTCATCCGCGAGGACACGTGCGTTTCCTGCGGCCGGTGCGCGGAGGCATGCCCGTTCCCGATCAGCGATGAGTCGCAGGCGACGCACCCTGAGCCCGAGCTCGCACAGAAATCGCGCATCTCGTACGACAAGGAGGCCGACACCTTCGCCAAGTGCGACCTCTGCTACTGGCGGAACGGCGGGCCGGCGTGCGTCGAGCGCTGCCCCGTGAACGTCCGCATCCGGCAGGGGATCATCAAGAGCGACCATCTATGCCTCGACGCGCCCGCCGGCGATCGCGCGACCTGGGCGAGGCTCCGCGAGTTCCAGACGTTCGGCGACAGCCCGGCCAAGGGAAAGGCCTAGCCGGTGGGGGTGGCCGTGCGCTGGCTGCTCGTGCTCGCGGGCATCGCGATCGCGGCGGCCGGCGGGTACGTGAGCCTCGCGCAGGCGGGCTCGGGTGCGCAGCCCTGGGATCCCGAGCTCTCCGACAACTTCGTCTTCATGCGCGCGCTCCCGTTCGCGCTGGGGCTCGGTGCCGTCGTGGGTCTCTTCCGCGCCGGCGGGTGGAAGCCCGCGGTGCGCCGCGGCGATCAGATCCGCCGATTCAGCCCGGGCACGGTCATCGGCCACTGGATCGCGACGATCGGCTTCGTCATCGCGCTGCCGACCGGTCTCTGGCAGTACCTAGGCGGCATCCTTTCGCAGGACGTTCCCGCGCCGGGAGGACAGCTGCTGTTGGACCTCTTCCATCCGGTCCCGCTTTATTGGTTCTACCGCCTGCACTACATCGGCGCGGCGTTCGTCCTCTTCTCGGTCGCCAATTTCGGAGCGTACTGGTGGGTCAACCGGGATCGCGCGCTCTTGGTCCCGCGCGGTGAGTGGCGCCTGCACCTCACCGGGTTCGCCCTCGAGGTGCCACGCATGTTTGGCGCGCGCCTCGCCGCGCCGCTGAAGCTCGACCTCACCCAGCGCCTGCCGCAACCACGGCCGTTCACCTACTACGAGACCGCGTTCTCCTTCCCCACCTGGACGTTTGCACTCGCGCTCATCACGATCACCGGCTTGCTCAAAGCGATGCGCTACATCTATCCGATCCCGGGCCCGGTCCTGTACTGGGCGTCGACGCTCCACGTGGCCGCAATGGTGCTGCTAGTGCTCAAAGTGCTCGACCACCTCCGCTACACGCTCGCCCGTTGGCCGCTCATGGTCGCGATGACGAGGGGCTGGGTCAGCGAGGGCGCGCTCCGTGGCGTCCTCGACACCATCGCGCGACCCGGACCTTGGCACCCTGAGCCCACACTCCCGGCAAGCGCGCCGGCGGGCGTCGCTAGAGGGAGCGAGCGCTGAAGCGTCTGGTCGCTATCTTGGCACTCCTCTGGGCGGCGCTGAATGTGGTGATCGCATATCTCTTCGTCACGAACGCATTTGTCGCCAAGACGGCGATCAAGGAGGGCCTGCCAGCGCAGGCAGCGCTCTTGCTTGGTGGAGCGCTCATTGCGGTATTCGCGGTCGCGCTGGCCAGGCAGTCGCTTCGGATACTTCGCGCGCCGGGCGCGGCCGAGGGATGAAATGACGGGGAGCAAGCTCGTCGTGCTCCGGGCCCTGTACCTCGCGGCGTTCCTGGCACTAGTCACCGCGTATGTGAGCGAGGCCGCGTCACCGATCCGGCAGCTGACGAACACCACGGCCTCGAACCTTCGGCCGGCGTGGAGCCCCGACGGGAAGCGCATCGCGTTCCAGAGCAACCGTGAGGGGCCGTACCACATCTACGTGATGGACTCGGACGGCGGCAATGTCAGCCAGCTCACGAACGGCGACTCTGACGACCGCCATCCGGCGTGGAGTCCCGATGGCAAGTACCTCGCGGTGGACTCCGGCGATACGGCGAAGCGTGAGATCTGGACGATCGAAGTCTCGTCCAAGCGCCGTACGCAGGTTACCAAGCTCGGCGCCATTGCGAGCTTCCCGAGCTGGAGCCCCGACGGGAAGCACCTCGGCTTCTACGTCTATCAAGACGCGAGCATGGACGTCTGGACCGTAGCCTCCGAAGGCGGGAACCAGACCCGCCTGACGAGAGACCTCGCCAGTGAGGGCAACAACCAATGCACGTTCGCCTGCCATGCGGTGGCGTGGTCCCCCGACGGCAGCCGCATCGCCGTGGCCGATGGCGATCAGGCGCGGGTGCTGCTGCTCGCCGCGACGAACGGGAGCGCGTCCGCACCCATCACGCCCATCGATGAGCGGAGCCACTTCCCGGTCTATCTGCCGGACGGCCGCCTCGTGTATGTCTCGGAGCACGTGACCATCGATCAGAGCTGGACCGACCTCTGGATGGTCGACCCGAACGCCGCGAATACGATCGACGCGCGCACCGCCGTCGCTGGCCAGATTCAGGCGCAGGGCCCCTTCGGGCTCAGCAACGACGTCCGCCAACTCCTCTTCGCGTCACCACGCAGCGGGAACTTCGAGATCTACTCGGTCACGCTGGACGCCGCGGGGAAAGCGGCCCTCGCCGCAAAGCCCGAGCGGATCAGCCCCGACCTGAGCTCCGCCGAGAGCAAGGCGGTCGACAAAGGCTTCCGCCTTCCGGACACACCGGAGCCGTACGTCCTCGCCGCCGGTCTACTCGCCTTCGCAGTGGTCGGGGTGGAATCGATCGTCCGCGCACGGCGGCGCTCGCGGGCGAAAGCGAAGCCCTAAGACTCCTCGTCGCGGCCGCGAAGAAGCTCGCGGCGCGACATCGGCCGCTGCTTGCGCTCCTCTTCGGCAAGCCACTTCGCGCGCTTCGGGGAAGCGGCGGCAGGGTCGGAAGCGCTGTCGGGCTGTTGCACTGTCGGCTCCTGCGTCGAAGTGACCTCGCCCGCGATGTCGCTCAGCTCGTCGAGGATGATCTGCAGCTCGTTGGCGTGCAGCTCCTTGAACGCGCGGATCTGCTGTTCCAGCCGCCGGAGGCGCTCGAGGAGGCGATCCTGCGTCACAGCTCCTCCGTACCCCGGAGGGTGACCACTTTGGGATCGTTCGGTTTGGTCTCGTCCGCGTAGATCGACCGGCCGCTCCGGAGATCCCGAACGAGGTCGTCTGCGGCCGACGCCGCGAGCTCGCGTGTCGCGCTCACGATGCGAGCGCCTGTCCGCAGCGCCTCCGCGCGCTCGCGCAGCTCGGGCGAGACGACGAGCACCTCGAAGGTGTCCGGCAGGTCGTCAAGCGGGAGAAGGCGAACGCGCACGCCCAGGCGAGCCTTGGCGAGTGCGCGCTCGAAGCGCCGGAACACTTGCAGCCACGCCGTCGGGAGCTCCTCTGAATATGCGCACACCACCGTCCGCACGAGCCGGGCTCCGGGGTCACGCGATGTGCTCAAGTTTGACCGCTCTACCACGCCTGATTAGCGTCGGCCACCAGTGAGACCACGAGGGCGACCCGATGGATGACGGACAGTCGCTGGATATCGCCACGAGGGCCGCGTTCCGCGCCGGAAGGCTGGCGCTCGCACGAACGGGAAACCCGGGCTACCTGCAATGGAAAGGCCATCGCGACGTCGTCTCCGGAGCCTCGCTCGAAGTGCAGGACGCCATCGTGTCGATGCTACAGAACGAGTGTGCCGGTGATGCCATTCTCGTCGAAGAAGGACCCGAGGATGACCCGCTGCCGGTCGGTGCGGAGCGCCTCTGGATCGTTGATCCGATCTGTGGAAGCCTGAACTTCGTTCAGGGCATCCCCTTCTTCGCGGTCTCGATCGCGCTACGGGTCGAGGGGCAGCTGCGTGTAGGAGTGGTTTACGACCCCACGCGGGACGAGACGTTCGCGGCGAGGTTCGGCGAGCCTGCGACGCTGAACAACCGGCCGATCACCGTTTTGAACACCGCCCTGGGACCCGAGTTCTGGGAGCAGGCCTGGGTCGCGACCGACTTTCCGCACAGCGGACCCCGCCGCGAGGAAGCCTTGCGCGTGTTCAACCTCTTTTCCAAAGAGGTGCTAGCGCAGAACGTCATGGGCTCGCCCGCGCTCGGTCTGTGCTACGTGGCGGCGGGGCGGCTCCATGCCTACTGGACACTCGATGCGAAGCCTTGGGACGTCGCGGCGGCTTGCGTGATCCTGGCGCAGGCCGGCGCGCAGATCACCGACGCGGAGGGCGGACCGTGGGTGCATTCCGACGGCGGGTACCTCGCGGCGAATCCCGCGTCCCATCAGTGGGCGCTCCGGGGCCTCAAGTTCGTGGTGGAGCAGTCCCGCCAGCCGTAATACGCAAAAGAAAGAGGCGGCAGCCCCACGGCTGCCGCCCCTCGCGCCCCTCGCGAGCGCCGGATCAGTTCCCGAGCGCGTCGAGCACCGTCCGCTCGATCAAACCCGCAGCGACGTCCACCTTGTACGCGTTGAGGCTCATCGGGCGGGCAACGGTGCGGATCTGAGCCGCGGCTTGCTTGATGTTGCCCTTGATGTCCTTGCCCTTGAGGGCGTCCTCGACGACCTTGGCCCGGTATGGCACCGGCGAGACGCCGCCGAGGGTGATGCGGCCGTCCTTCCAGTTGTTGCCGTCCATCGTGAAGGCCACCGCGACCGAGGTGAGCGCGAAGTCGTAGACCTGGCGATCCTTCAGCTTGTTCCAGGCCATCTTCGTGCCCGACGCCGGGTTCGGGATCTCGACGTGGGTCATGAACTCGTCTTTCTTGAGCACGTTCTCGCGGAGCACGTCCTCGCGGGGACCGATGAAGTAGCTGTCGAACGCGACGTCACGGCTCCCGCCGACGCCCGCGATCTTCGCCTTGGCGTTGAGGGCGAGGAGCGCGGTGGCGGTGTCCGACGGGTGAACGATGTAGCAGAGCTCGCCGCCGATGATGGCGTGGTAGCGGTTGTCACCCGTTACGGCGTAGCAGAAGTCGCCACCCTTCTTGTAGCAGTTGAAGTCTTCACCGCGGAAGAACCAGCAGCGCGGACGCTGGTTGACGTTTCCTCCAAGGGTTCCGAAGTTACGGATGAGCGGCGAGGCCACGCTCTGCGCGGCCGCGACGAGCAGCGGGAACTTGTCCTGGAGACCTTTGCTATCGGTGACGTCGCTCAGAGTCACCGCCGCGCCGATGCTGGTGGTGTCTCCAACCGAGATGCTGGTCAGGTCCTTGATGGTGGTCAGGTCGATGAGAACGTCGGGGAACGGCAATCCCTTGCCGTGGACCCAGTCCTTCATCATCCCGCCGATGAGATCGCTCCCGCCTCCCACCACCTTGACCGCCCGGTCGGAGTTCTTGCGGAGTAGCTCGACCGCACCCTCGACGGTCGTCGCGTCGTAGAGCTCGAATGCCCTCATTTCTTCCTCCCTCCTAACCGGCCTTGATCGCGGCGAGCAGCTTGTCACGCGTGAGCGGCATCTCGGTCACCCACACGCCCACCGCGTTGTAGACGGCGTTGACGATCGCCGGCGCCGGCGGTGCCATCGGCGGCTCGCCGAGGCCGTGGGCGCCGAAGACCCCATAAGCCTTCGGCTTCTCGACGATGATCACGTCCGCCAGCGGCGCGTCCTTGATGCTGAGCGGCTTGTAGTCGAGCAGGTTCGGGTTGAGAGGCAGCCCGGTGGCCTTGTCGACCAGCAGCTCCTCGGTGAGAACGGCTCCGGTGGCCATGACGACGCCACCTTCGATCTGCTGCTTGGCGGCGAACGGGTTGATCGCTTTCCCGAGGTCGTGAGCCGCCACGTACTTGGTGATCTTCACGGAGCCGGTGACAGTGTCGACCTCGACCTCGGCGGCGTGCGCCGCCCAGGCGAGACGCTCCCAGATGGTGTCCTGGATGTACTCGGACTTGCCGTGGATCGGCCCGCCCTTGAACTGGACGACGTCCGCCAGGCTCGACTTTGTGGAGGGGGTGCTCTTCAGGAACACCACGCCGTCCACCAGGTCGACGTCCGCGGCAGTGATATCGAGAGTCTGGTTCTTCTTCTTCGCGTCATCGATGAACTTGCGAGCGGCCCAGTCGAGCACCTGCTTGCGCGCGTCCTGCCCGGCCTCGTACATACCGCGCCCGCCGTTGTTGGTCTGCTGGCTGCCTGCGGTGGTGCCGGTGTCGGTCGTGTTGTCCGTGTCGACGTAGGCCGTGATGGTCATCGTGCTGAGCGGAACGCCGAGCGACTCGGCGGCGATCATGATCATCTCGGTGCGCTGGCCGCCGCCCACGTCGTTGGAGGCGGAGACGGCCTGCACGCTGCCGTCGTTGTTGATGATGATCTGCCCCGTCGACGGGTTTCCGCCGGCGCCGTGGCTGCAGGTGTGGGCCGCCAAGCCGATACCGTGGAAGACGCCGGGGCGTACCTGCTTCGCCTTGGGCGCGTGCCACTTGTCCTTCCAGCCGATCCCGTCCCGTGCCGCCACGATGACGTCGCGGCTACCGGGGTTGCTGAAGGGCTTCTTGGTGTCGGGGTTTCCGACCTCGTTCAGGTTCTTCAGTCGGAACTCGACGGGGTCCATGCCGATCGCGTACGCCGCCTTCTCCATCGTGATTTCGAGGGCGAAGGTGCCGTTTGGGTGGCTCACGCAGCGGTACGGGCCGGACTTGTAGCTGTTGGTCATCACGTCGACCGCCTCGAGCCGCAAGTTCGGGATCTTGTAATGGTCCTGCATGTTGATCCATGAGCCGTTGGCCGCGCCGGCGCGCTGCGCGCCGACGTTGGCGATGACCTTGAACTGGCCGAACTGGATGGTCCCGTCCCGGTTGACGCCCATCTTCATCTCGTCCTGGAACTGCGGGCGGTGGGTGCGGGTCACGAAGTCCTCGTACCGCGTGTAGTTGTTCTTGATCGGGCGTCCGGTGAGCTTCGACAGGATCGCGGCGTGGACCTCGGAGAGGTCGATGCCACTTCGGTAGCCGTAGCCGGAGCCCATGTACCCCTGCTGCACCACGCGCACCTTGTTCTGCGGGATCTTGAGGGCCTGCGCGAGGCCCGAGCGCGTGCCGTGCGCGTGCTGCGCGGTGTAGTGCATGTTCAGCTTGTCGTTGTCCCACCAGGCGAGGGAGTTCGTCAGTTCGAGTGCGACGTGCTGCTCGGTGGACTTCTTCGCCAGCACGTCGACCGTCACATCGGCCGTCGTCTTGTTCGGGTCGCCGCGGACGAGCGGCGGGGTCGTCGCGATGATCGTGCCGACCTCCTTGGTCTCGAACTGCTTGGCCGTCGAGGACTTCATGCCCTCGATCATGTCGAGGACCGCGGGAAGCACCTGGTACTGCACATCGATGAGGCGGAGGGCCTCGTCGGCGATGTGCTCGCTGTCGGCCGCGACGACGGCAATCGGGGATCCCACCTCGAACACTTCCTCGTTGAAGAGGAAGCGCGTCGGCTGGGCCGATCCGAGGAAGACGTCCTTGTACTCGGCCGGCAGGTTCCCGCGATGAAGGATCTTCTGCACGCCCGCGAGCTTTTCGGCCTTGGACGTGTCGAGCGAGGTGATCTTCGCGTGCGGGTATTTGCTGCGCAGCGTGCGCATGAACAGCATGCCGGGCATCCGCAAATTTTCGGTGTACTGGCCGAGGTTGGTGACGACCCCGATCCCCTGGACCCGCGCGACGTCGGTCCCGACGACCTTGAGCGCCGCGGGAATCGCGGCCTGCTGCGTTCCGCTCTCGGCTGCGCGAGCCGCGCCGGGCAGCTTGTGTCCATGGACCGCGATGACGGAGGACACCATTTCCGACTGCTCGGCGACGAGCTCCTGCCAGGTAGGGTCCTGTGCGAGCTGCTGCCAGTCGGCGTCGCTCAGGCTCGCGGCGTACGCCGCATCTTGCGCGACACGGACCGCTTCTAGGTGAGCCATCTCTTATCTCCCTCCCTACCGGACCGCGTGGCCCAGGCTCGCGAGGAGATCGCGGACCTGCTGCTCATTGAGCTTGCCTGGATCCCACGTGACGGTGATGGTGCGCTCGCTGCCGCTGATGTTGACGATGCCATCGCGCTTCTTGAGCGGCTCCACGAACGTGTCGAAGTCCTCGATCGTCGCGAACGGCGTGGCGAACGTGAACTCCTTCGCCGTGCCTGTCGCCGCAGGTGCCGCTGCCGGCGCGGCCACAGCAATGGTGACCGGAGTCGCCAGGTGCGTGACCTTCTCGCCGCGCAACTCGGCGGCGGCGGTCTGGACGGAGGTGAAGACCTTCTTGTAGGCGCCACACCGGCAGATGTTTCCGGCGAGGCCTTCGGCGATCTGCACATCGGTCGGCTTCGGGATCGCAGTGAGGAGCGCGACGCTCGACATGATGAAGCCGCGCGTGCAGATGCCACATTGGAAGCCGCCGTCGAGCCAGAAGGCTCGCTGCACCGGGTGGAGACCTGCGACGCCGGGTCCGGTCGCGAGACCGGCGACGGTGGTGATCTTCTGTCCGCGGCCGAGCCGCGAGCTCAGGACGGTGCAGCTGTTCACAGCCTTACCGTCAACGAGCACCGCGCACGCGCCGCACTGCGCTCGATCGCACCCGAGGTTCGAGTTGGAGAGACCAAGCTGGAAGTTCATGGTCTCCCAGAGACTTTCGCGGTTGTCCACGACCAGATCGCGACCGACGCCGTCGATGTTGAGCGCGACGCGGCGCATCGTCGCGGGCAGTGGACCTTGACCGACCGCGGTGGTCGTCGTCGTCGTGGTAGATGGGGAAACCGCCTTCGTGGCGACGGCTGCACCGCCGAGGACTACGACGGCTGTTGCTGCGCCGGCGCCTGCTCCGATGAGGAAGTCACGTCTGGTAACTGTCTGCTTCGCGCGCTCGGCAAACGATTTCTGGTCAGCTTGAGACGGAGTTTGTCCTCCCGCTTCCCCCATAGGTTCACCCCCTTGCTCCTGGTCGGAAAGCGCGCCCAGAGTAGCAGGCGGGGCAAAAGGGGGCCGCTGGGCGCGTGTGCACGCAAGCAGACAACAGAGTTGTGGCTTGGTCAACCGGCGGTTGGGAGGGCGGCCAGGTCCTGGTCGGAAGACGCGCCGAGTGGCAGTCTGTGCGGCGGTCAGGATGATGGACGAGGGCGTCGGCGACCGGGTACGGCGGTTTCGAAGGCACCGCAAGCTGACCCAGCAGGCTCTGGCCGACCTTGCCGGAGTCGACAAGGGCTATATCAGCCGGCTCGAGGCGGGCGAGATCGCTGATCCCGGCATCGAGCTCGTCGAGCGGCTCTCGAACGCGCTCGAGGTCTCGTTGCGGCACGTCGCCGATCCACGCTGGTACGCAGGCGAAACGAAATCCCTTCCCGACTGGGAGGCCGCGATCCTTGCCATTCCCGCAAGCTGCCTGTCGGACGAGGACAAGGACGCGATCGTCCGATTCGTGAGGACGGTCATCGCCGCAAAGCAGGGGGTCAATACCGATGTGGTCACGCGGGCCGAGAAAGCCATTCTGCTTCTCGGCGCCGCGGAGGCGGCCGGCCGCTTCGCGCTCTGAGGGGCGTCCGTTCACGGCGCCCGTCCAGTTCCCTATGCGCTTCTACGTAAGGCGGATACTGGGACCGTGCGGGAGATCTTCGCTCGGATGGCCGAGCTCGAACGTGAGGGACGCCGCTTCGCGGTCGCGACAGTCGTGCGCACGGTCGGGAGCACCCCTCAGGTGGTGGGCGCGAAGCTTCTGGTCGACGATCTCGGCCGGCTCGTCGGCACGCTCGGTGGCGGGTGCGTCGAGGGAGACGCCTTCGTCGAGGCGAAGCGAGTCATCGAGACGAACGAGTCGTCGCTGCGCGAATACGAGCTCACCGAGGAGCTCGCGTGGGACACCGGTCTGGTGTGCGGCGGAACGATGTGGATCTCGATCGAGCCAGGCGAGCGCGTCCTGCGCTTCGCGGGACGGGACCTGCTCGGGGACGTCCTCGCGGCGTCAGCCGGGGGCAAGCCGGTCGCGGTCGCCACGCTCATGCGCAAGCGCGGGAAGGACGTGGTCGCCGCGGGAAAGCTCTTCGTTGAGACCGACGCCAAGGGCGGAGGGACGCTCGGCGATGCGGCGCTGGACGCCCGCGCTCGCGCTGCGGCGAGAGATGCGCTCAAACAGGGCACGGCCCGAATCGTCGCGCTCGACGATGAGACAGAGCTGCTCGTCGAGCCGGTCATGGCGAAGCCGCGCCTGGTCCTGGTCGGCGGCGGTCACGTCGGCCTGGCGATCGCGAAGCTCGGAGCGCAGCTCGAGTACGAAGTGACGGTCATCGACGACCGTGCCGAATTCGCGACCCGAGAGCGTTTCCCAGGCGCGAGCGAGGTCGTGAACATGGATATGGTCAAGGCCCTCGAGACGATGCCGATCGGATGGAACAGCTTCGTCGTCATCTGCACGCGGGGCCACAAGCTCGACTCGCACTGCCTTCGCGCCGCGGTGAAGACGGAAGCCCGCTACGTGGGTCTCCTCGGCAGCAAGCGGAAGACGATCCTCATCGCCCAGATGCTCCGCGATGAAGGCGTGAGCGAAGAGCGCATCCGCGCAGTCCACGCCCCGATCGGACTCGATCTCGGCGGACGCACGCCCGCGGAGATCGCGCTCTCTGTGCTCGCCGAGCTCTCGCTGGAGCGCTACGGCGGCTCGGGGAAACCGCTCCGTCTCTCCGACGAGCTCTTCGAGCGGACCATCAGCCGACGGAATTAGCCACCGCGATCGCTACCACCGCTCCTGACGTTGTGCGGAGCAAGCGGCTCGATCTCGTGCTCATGCCCGTAACGCTGCTCGACGCGATCATCGAGGGCGACCGCGAGAAAATCGAGCAGCTCACGCGCTATCGCGTTCCGCCGAGTTTTCCGGGGCGAGCGCTCGAACTCGTGCGTTTCCGGCGAGAGCAGATCGGCAAAGACCCAGCACGCCTCCCCTGGCTTCTGCGCGCGATGGTCCTCCGCTCGAGCCGCGTGATGGTGGGTTTCGTCAACTTTCACGGACCACCGGGCGTCAACGACATCGAGGCCGCGGGCGCGGTCGAGCTCGGATGGACGGTCTTCCCGCCCCACCGCCGAAGGGGCTACGCGACGGAAACGGCACGCGCCCTGATGGACTGGGCCACGGCGGTCCACGGCATCCGCTGCTTCGTGTCGAGCACGACCCCCGACAACGTGGCCTCGCTCCGCGTGCACGAGAAGCTCGGATTCGCGCGGACCGGCCAGATCGTAGATGGAGAGATCATCTTCGACCTTCGCGTCTAGGTCGTCTCACGTTCGGGCCATCGCGCCCGTTCTATCGTCGTGAGATCGGAACGGTGACGTTCGGCGAGCTTTTGGAGCGCCACGAGCGCGAGATCTTCGCCTACTCGCTGCGCCTCACCGGAAGCCGGGCGGACGCCGACGATCTCTACCAGGAAACGTTTCTCGCGGCGTTTCGCGGGTGGCCCCCGCCACGCTCCGGCAACGAGCGGGCATGGCTCTACCGGATCGCGACGAACAAGGCGATCGACCGGGCGCGGCGATCGCGTCGCGCGGTCGCGCTCGCGGATCTGCGCCTGGCCGCACCGGAGCGCGACGGCGTCACGCTCATCGACCTCAGGAACGCGGTCCGGGCCCTTCCGACCGGGCAGCGCGCCGCGTTCGTACTGCGCAAGGTCGAGGGTCGCTCGTACGCGGAAGTCGCGGACACACTCGGGTGCACTGAAGAGGCGGCGCGTTCGCGCGTTGCGGAGGCGATGAAGAAAGTGAAGGAGGCCGTGCGATGAACGCCATCGAACCACTCGTCGACGAGGCCCGCGAGCATCTGATCACGCGCGCGAAGCGAGAAGGGCTCGTCACCGTCGGTTATGACGTGATGGACTCGCCGCTCGGGCCGCTCTGGATCGCCGTCGGGCCGCGCGGCGTGCTCGCGATCCACTACGGCGCGAAGCCCGATCCCCGCGACTTGGCGCGCATCTCGCGGACATATGGTCCGGCCGTCCTTCCCGACCGGCGGAGCTGCGACCGCGTGCTGACCGAGCTCGACCAGTATTTCGCCCACCGCCGTCGCTCGTTCGATCTGGACGTCGACCTCACGCCCCTCACGCCGTTCCAGCGGCGGGTGCTCGCGGCCACCGCGCTCGTCCCGTACGGCGAGCTCACCACGTACCGGCAGGTCGCGCGCCGAGCCGGGAACGAGCAGGCCTCGCGCGCCGCGGGCGGGGCGATCGGCTCCAACCCGATCCCGATCGTCGTCCCGTGCCACCGTGTCGTGGCGAGCGACGGAAGCCTGGGCGGCTACGCCGGCGGGCTCCCCGCGAAGCGCCGCCTGCTGGCGCTCGAGCTCGGCGAGGCGCTGGTCCCCAAGGGCGGCTGGCCGCCGGCGCGCGGAGCGCTAGAACTGTCTAGGCGGGCACATGCCGTTCGTCGTACCGGTAAGAGCTGAACAAGAAGAGGGGAGACCCGAATGGCGAAATACGCATTCCTATTCCTCGACGACGGCGTGGACTATCAGGGAGCACCCACGCCGGAGCAGCAGAAGGTGTACGCCGACATCTTCAAGTGGTTCGAGACCAACGGCGACAAGATCACGGACGGCGGCGCCGAGCTGCAGCCGACGCGGACGGCGACGACGATCCGCAAGACGACCGGCAAGACGACCGTCCTGGACGGACCGTTCATCGAGGCCAAAGAGTCCGTAGGCGGCTTTTCGATCTTCGAGCTGCCGAACAAGGAAGCCGCGGTCGCGCTCGCGAAGACGTGGCCCGGCCATGGGATAGAGATCCGACGGATCGTCGAAGAGAGTGAGAGATAGAGATGGCGCAGTACGTTCTCTTGTTCCTCGAAGAACAGGGTTGGAAAGACCAGCCAAAGGAAGTGAAGGCGCCCGCGTACGCCGCGATCGGCACCTGGTGGGAGGATCTCTCGCAGAAGGGGATCCTGAAGGGTGGCGGTGAGCTTCAGCCCATGCAAACGGCCACGACCGTCCGTCGCGTCAACGGGACGATGAGGGTCACCGAAGGTCCCTTCATAGAGTCGAAGGAGCATGTCGGCGGCTTCGGGATGATCGAGGTCCCAGACCTCGACGCTGCGATCGCGATCGCCAAGAGCTGGCCGGGCGGCAACGTCGAGGTGCGCCCGATCGTCGTGCACTGAGCGTAGGAGCAGAAGATGGCGACGTATGCGTTGCTTTTCGTGAACGACGAGTCGTTCCGCGAACGCCCGAAGGACGAGGTCGCCGCGATCTACGCGGAGATCACGCGCTGGTCCGACGACCTCGAACGGAAGGGAATCCTCAAACGCGGTACGGGGGAGCTGCAGGAGAAGCGGACCGCGATAACGGTCCGGCGGGTGAACGGGACGATGCGCGTATTCGACGGACCGTTCATGGAATCGAAGGAGCACGTCGGCGGCATTGCCATGATCGAGGTTCCCGATCTCGACGAAGCGATCCGCATCGCGAAGGCCTTTCCGGGTAACGTCGAAGTCCGTCCGATCGTCGTGCACTGAACACCGAGATCACGGTCGACGCGGTGGCCGCGGTCTTCCACGAGGAGGCCGGCCGGCTCACCGCGGCCCTCGTGAAGAGCCTCGGCAACTTCGATCTCGCTGAGGAGTGCGTGCAAGACGCACTCGTGTCCGCGCTCGAACACTGGCCACGCGAAGGCATCCCCCACAACCCTGGGGCATGGCTCATGACGACGGCGCGTCGCAAGGGCATCGACCGTCTGCGGCGCGAGAAGCGCTACCAGGAGAAGATCGCCGAGCTGGAGGAGCCGCCGATGAGCCTGCCGAGCGCGGTCCTTCCCGACGAGCGTCTCGAGCTCATCTTCACCTGCTGCCATCCTGCGCTCGCGCGCGAGGCACAGGTCGCGCTCACGCTGCGCTCGGTCGCGGGTCTGACCACCGCGGAGATCGCGCGCGCCTACCTCGCGACCGAGTCGACGATCGCGCAGCGCCTGGTTCGGGCGAAGCGCAAGATCGTGGACGCGAGGATCCCGTTCCGCGTTCCGGACCGAGAGGAGCTGCCCGACCGGATCGACGAAGTGCTCGCCGTGCTCTACCTCATGTTCAACGAGGGGTATCTCGCCACCGGACAGCGCGGCGCCAGCGACCGCGACCTCGCGAAAGAAGCGGAATGGCTCACGTCGCTGCTCGCCGGCCTCATGCCCGACGAAGCCGAGGTGCTTGGGTTGCTTGCGCTCATGCGCTTCAATCTCGCTCGAGCCGACGCGCGGTTCGACGCGAGTGGCCGGATGATCCTGTTACAGGATCAGAACCGCTCGAGGTGGGATCGCCGGCTGATCGACGAGACCTTCTCCATCGTCGGTCGCTTCCTGATGATGCAGCGTCCCGGCGCGTACCAGCTGCAGGCCCTCATCGCGGGCGCGCATGCGGATGCGAAGACCTGGGAGGCCACCCGCTGGCCGGACATCCTGCGCTCGTACGACGCGCTGCTGGCGATCAATGACTCGCCGGTCGTGCGGCTGAACCGAGCGATCGCGCTCTGGCACGTCCGCGGCGCGGAGCAGGCATACATCGAGCTCTTCGCGCTCGGCGAGGATCTCGACCGATACCACCTCTATCACGCGACCCGGGCGGAGCTCCTGCGTGCGCTCGGTCGCGCCGACGAGGCTCGCGCGGCAGACCAGCGCGCGCTCGAGCTCACGGAGAACCCCGCGGAGCGCGCGCTGCTTTCTTCTCGTCTGGGCTAACGTCGCCGCGGTGACCGCACCGCACACGGAGCTGCGTCGCGCAGCGGTCCCGAACGCGATGGGCCACGTCGTCCTGGCTTTCGCCGAGCGGACGTTACGGCCGCACGATCTCGCCGGTCTTCGCGAGCGGCTCTGGCAGTCGCGCACCTATCTCTATGTGACGCCCGGAGCGGTCCTGATCGACCGCGCGCTCGAGGGTTTCCCGGAGGAGATCCGCGCGCTCGGGCGGCGCTGTCCTTTCTATAGGTACGACGCACGCAGCGGAGGGGGCTACTGGCCCGATCGCGATGAGATCTGGCTCGCCGCCGGCGTGGAGACCTATGAAGGCCTGCGTCAGGTACGGCTCTCGGCCTGCCACGAGCTGTTCCACTTCGTGTGCTGGAACCATCCTCGTTACCGCGCCGACGAAGACCGCGGCTTCGCCCGTCTGCGACGCGTGATCGCGGAAAGTAAGCGGATGGCGCGCGATCACTCGCGCTATCACAAGTGGGTGACCGGCTCGTTCCTCCGGCAGGGCGATCACGCGAACATCGTCGAGTACTTCGCCGACATTCCGACGAACTTCCGCGACGCGGCCGAGCTCCCGCCGCCGATCGCGGCACACTTCGGCCCGCTCATCGCCGGCTCGTCCTTCCCTATGGAGTTCGACCGCGATCTCGCCGACGAGCCGTACGAGCTCGAGGATTTTCAGCGCTCGCTCGCGCCTTAGATCAGATCGAGCAGGACCACCGCGAGGCGGCGCTTCGTCCGCCGCTGGTAGTCGGCATAGGCCGGATCCGCAAGGGCGCGCCGATGCGGACCGCCGGCATCGCTACTCGCCGGACGAGGCGAAGAATTCGAGGCCGCAGAGCTCCTGGAACCCGAGCTTCGCGGCGATCGGTGCCGAGGTCCTCCGGTCGGCCTGGATGATCGCCGCAGTGCGGCCGTCCGCCCGTGCGTCGGCGAGCCGTCGCGCGACGAGCGCCGTGTACAGGCCCTTCCCGCGGTGCTCTTCGAGCGTAGCCGCGCCGCCGAGCAGGACCGTAGGGGAATCCGGGAGATACACGAGGAACCCCCACGCTGCGGGCGCGTCGCCGTCCACGTAGGCGAAGTAGCCGCGTGTCTTTATCCGATCGAGCGACGCGGCGATCAGCT